>Ga0136633_1000756_pt1 | contig 24401 bp, 25 predicted proteins | sample AntDrymeUQ832206_2_FD_105494 | JGI IMG/M metagenome (GOLD analysis project Ga0136633, IMG submission 105494) | Polar desert sand microbial communities from Dry Valleys, Antarctica - metaG UQ83 (22.06) | ecosystem: Environmental > Terrestrial > Soil > Desert | place: Antarctica: Dry Valley...
TCCCGCAACGAGGATCGAATCGCCGCGAACTTCTTCTCCACCGCGGAGACGAACGGCGATGTCACCCCCGGTTTGCGAGATATATTCCAGCTCGACGCCTACTCGAACGTTGACTGCGTCACCCGCGAGGGCACGGGCGACAACCTCCGCGGCGTCAGCGTCATCCTTGGCGAGGATTCGCTTTCCACGCTCGAGCAGCGTGACGCCCGCTCCCAATCGCCGGAACGCCTGCGCCAGCTCGCACCCGATCGGGCCACCTCCTACGACCAGGAGATGGCGTGGCCGATTCTGAAGATCGAAGATCGTCTCATTCGTGAGAAATGGCGTCTCCCGAAGTCCCGGAATGCTAGGCACAGCCGGACTGCTCCCGGTAGCGATCACCGCGCGGCGGAATCTGAGCACCGCATCGCCGACCGCGATCTGATCCCTTGTCTTGAATCGCGCCTGCCCGAAAAACACATCAACGCCCATTCCCCGGTAGCGCACCGCGGCGTCCACCGCGGAAATTTTTGCGCGCGTGCGGCGCATGTGTTCCATCGCTTCAGCGAAGTCACCATCGCCTTGAGCGCGCGGAGCCCCGAATCGTCCCGATTTCGCGTCCGCCCACGCACGGCTCGCCCGCAACAAAGCTTTCGAGGGTACGCAGCCGACGTTGAGACAATCGCCTCCCATGGAGTGCCGCTCAATCAGCGCGACTCGAGCGCCTAGCGCCGCGGCTATTGCGGATGTCACCAAGCCCCCTGTCCCGGCACCAATCACCACCAGGTCGTACTTGTCCCTGGGAACAGGATTCGTCCAATTCTCCGGCGAGACGTTGGCACGCCATTCACGGTCGGCGTCGCTCGCGATGGATGCCAACGCGCTCACGTCAGTTGCCATGCTGTAACGGCCCAAGCTCACTTCGCGCCAGGCGCGCTATCAGGAACGCGGCCACGACCGTGGCGACGACGCCGACCCCCATCAAGGTATAGTAGCCCACGCCATGACGAATGGATTTCGAGATGCCCGTGAGAGTCCCGGCCACGGTTCCGTAGTAGGTATACATCACCGTCCCGGGCAGAATTGCGGTGGTGCCGAGTATGTACTTCCACGTGGCGACGCCGGTGATTCCCAGGGCATAGTTGAGGACGTTGTATGGGAGCACGGGTGAGAGTCGTAACAACGCCACGAGTCGTACCCCGCCGCCCTTCGCAGCGTGATCGATGGCATTGAACCGCTTATCTGCGCGAAGCCGCCGCTCCACAAACGGTCGGACTACATAGCGGGCAAGCAAGAATGAAGCAATTGATCCGAGCATCGCACCGATGAAGGTGTAAATCACTCCGTGCACGAAGCCAAACAGCGCGCCTGCGATCAAGCTGAGAATCGTTCCCGGAATCACGAGCATTGCACTAACGATGTATATGCCGATGAAAGCCACCGGTCCCCACGCTCCACGCGCTCGGACCCAGTTCGCAAAAGGCTCTGCATATGGCTCGAGGTAGTGACGCACAGTCCAGAGAAACAGAAGCACCAATACAATTGCGATCGACCAGCGAAGGAACGTGGATACAGTTGGGCGATTCATCAGGGGTCGGGGCCGGAGGGTGTGTATAATAAAGACTCCGCGGCGAACGACGGTTCCTGATACTCAATTCTTGTCTGCCCGGCATCCACCAGGGACGCTCCATGCTGGATACAATCGCGCGGCCCCTAAAGAATCGATTGCTCCACCCAATAGCCTCGCGCCTGGCCGATCGAGTGCATCCGGGGGTAATCACACTCGCGTCGGCGCTATTCGGAGTACTCGCCGCGGTCGCCGTCGCCGAAGGCCGTTTTGACCTGGGTCTTTTGGGGTGGACAGTGAATCGAATCCTTGATGGGCTCGACGGGGCTGTCGCCAGGGCGGGAGGAAGACAAAGTGACTTCGGGGGATACGTCGACATCATCGCGGACTTCATCGTGTACGCGGCAATCCCCATTGGGGTTGCCATCCACCTTGCGACTACCGCGTCATGGCTTGCGACTTCCGTAATGCTCGCGACGTTCTACGTGAACTCTGCTTCCTGGCTGTATCTGGCTGCGTTACAGGAGAAGCGCTCGGCGGGCGGCGGACGGACCGATGAGGAGACAAGCATCACGATGCCCGATGCACTGATAGGCGGCACGGAAACGCTGTTGCTCTACACATCGGTTTTGGCTCTCCCCGCCTTCGCGTCGCGCATTTTCTGGCTTACCGCAATCCTCACGGCGCTCTCGATTCTGCAGAGAATGGCATGGGCCTTACGATTTCTGTAAGGCAAGCGGCAACTGTGCTCCATTCCCGGAACTATCGAACGCGCCTCGGTCTTTATTAAAGGGAGGGACCGACCAAATAACTACAACTCGGATTAGGATCGGTGCCACTCAGACTCAGATCGAAGACCGCTTGCCAACCGCTCGCTCGCGGATCGCCGTGCGCGTTGAGAGCGGTGACACGAGCGGCTGGTACTCGAGCCGCCGAGTGCGCGAGCCAGTCGGCACGCGCCGGAGTCCGCTGACGGAGACCATCGTCTCCCGCCGATGTTTCCTTGGAGCGCCGCGCAACGATGCCTGAACGCACTGGTCGACGCCGATGACATGGATTCCGATCATCCCGCGGGCGAAGGCCGACAGCGAGCTTGCCGCGGCGTACCGCGAGGCGAGCGGCGAGCAAGCCGTCGCCAATATCCTCGGGGTGCACAGTCTGCATCCCGAGGTGCTGGTCCGCCACGTTCGGCTCTATCGCGAGCTGATGTTCGCCGATTCGGAGCTGTCCCGCGCCGAGCGCGAGACGGTCGCGATTGCCGTCTCGTGGGCCAACGAGTGCGTCTATTGAATTCGACACCACGGAGCCGCGTTGCGGCTCGTGACCCGCGATGACGCGCTGACGGACAGTGTCATGCGAGACCCCACGACGGCGCCACTCGATGCGCGTGCCCGGGCGTTCATCGCCTACGCGGTGAAGCTGACGCGTGCGCCGTCAGCCGTGACCCGGGAAGATATCGCCGCGCTGCGCGCTGCCGGGCTTGGGGATCGCGGAATCCACGATCTCGCGTGCGTGGTCGCGTACTTCAACTTCGTGAATCGAACCGCCGAGGGGCTCGGCGTCGAGCTCGAAGGCTGAGCGTGGCTGGTGCGGGTGAAACCTTTCGCGGCGCTCGCGAGTTGCCGCCGATCTCCCATGTGGCCAGTGTGCGAGATGCCAGAAGTGACGTCTGACCCATCGGTCCCGGACGAGAGGCTGGTGGACGACCCGCCATCGAACAGCGATCTGGCGCTCGACAAGCTCCAGCGCGACACGTTCGGCTATTTCCTCGCGGAGACCAATCGCGCCAATGGCATGGTGCCCGACAACACCAGCCAGGGCGCGCACGCGAGCATCGCGCCCATCGGATTCGCGCTGGCGGCCTACACGATCGGCGTCGAGCGGGGATTCATCAGTCGGGGCGACGCCGTCGAGCGAACGCTGACAACGCTGCGGTTCTTCCGCGAGAGCGAGCAGAGCGACGCACCCGACGCGACCGGATACAAGGGGTTCTACTACCACTTTCTGCACATGGACACCGGGCGCCGGGCCTGGAAGTGCGAGCTCTCGACGATCGATTCGACGTATCTACTCGCCGGTGCGCTTGCCGCCGGCACGTACTTCGACGGCGACGCCGAGGAAGAGCGCGAGATCCGCGAGATCGCGGCGGAGTTGTACGAGCGCGCGGACTGGGACTGGGCGCTCAACGGCGGAGATACCGTGTCCATGGGCTGGAAGCCCGAACACGGCTTCCTGCGCCACCGCTGGGAAGGGTACAACGAGGGATTGATCCTCTACGTGCTCGCCCTCGGCTCGCCGACGCACCCGGTCCTGGCGCGCAGCTACAGGGTGCAGACGAGAACCTATCGCTGGAAGAAGATTTACGGGTACGAGCACCTCTACGCCGGCCCGCTCTTCATCCATCAACTCTCGCACATGTGGCTCGACTTCCGGGGAATTCAGGACGAGTACATGCGCGGCAAGGGGATCGACTACTTCGAGAACAGCCGCCGTGCCACCTACGTGCAGCGGCAGTACGCGATCCACAACCCTCGGAAGTACCAGGGTTACGAGGAGAATTGCTGGGGGATCACGGCCAGCGACGGTCCCGGTCCCGCGTCGCGGCGCATCGACGGAGTCCGGCGCCGGTTTTTCGACTACAAGGCGCGAGGCGTTCCCTTCGGCCCTGACGATGGCACGATCGCGCCGTGGGCCGCGATCGCGTCGCTGCCGTTCGCGCCGGAGATCGTCCTCCCGGCCGTGCAGCACTTCAACGAACGATATCCCGAGATGATCAGCGAATACGGATTCAAGTGCAGCTTCAATCCGACGTTTGCGGCGGCGCGGCCCGGAGAAGGAGGGTGGATATCGAAGGGATACTACGGCCTCGACCAGGGACCGATCGTGATAATGATCGAGAACCATCGCTCGGGATTTTTCTGGGAGTTGATGAAGAGATGTCCCGCCATCACCAACGGTCTGCGCAGGGCAGGATTCGCCGGTGGATGGCTGTAGCCTTCCCGTCACCGGATCCTGTATTGACGAACCGGAACCACTTTGAAATCATCGTCGTCGGCGCAGGTCAGGGCGGTGGACCGCTGGCCGGTGCGGCCGCGCGCGCCGGACGGTCGACGGCGCTGATCGAGCGCGTCCATGTCGGCGGCACCTGCGTCAACGAAGGGTGATCGACCTTGCACGATGGTGCTGCGGGCTGGTGGCGATTTTTCCTTACAGATATCGAAGCCACGCTCAGCCAGACCAACGACGGAATGAAGCCCTGGCCAGTGCTCGCGTGTGCTGCGGCGATATTGTCGTGGCAGCGATTCTCTTCAGGCAGTTCACCGCCGAGCTGCTTCGGCGCTTCGCGCAATGGATGATGGGGCTGGCTCCGTTCCCGGAACCAAGGCACGCACCTCGGTCTTTATTATGGGGAGGAGCGACCAAATAACTACAACGCAGGTTCAGATCGATGCCGCTTAGACTCAGATCGAAGACCGCATGCCAGCCGCTCGGCTTCCTTGCATTTTTTATAGTAGCATCGATCATCCCAGCTCCCGCGGCAGCGCAGACCACTGTCACTGTATCTGGTGTCGTACGCGAGCGAGGTGGGAATCCTTTGCCTCGCGTCTCGATTCTGGTCGACGGCTCATTAAATGGGGTGGCGACCGATGGCGCCGGGCGGTTCGCAGTCAGCTTGCCGCATTCAGAATCGGTCGAGCTCACATTCAGTCACCCCGGGTATGAGGATGCGCGTATCCTCATTCCGCCTACTCTCCCAGGGCTAGTCCGAAGCGAGTCCGTCTCCCTTATCCCGTTGCTGACGCTGACGGCTGTCAGCGTCGTTGCCGAACGCGCGAGACCGTTACTGAATACGAAGGATGCGGCGACTGGCGGAGCGGTCGAGAGGCGCGAGCTCGCAAACCTTCCAACTGATGCGCGAAATCCGCTCGCCCTCGCGTTCACGGTGCCCGGGGTGTCCCAGGCAACTGGTTTTTTCGGCGACGCCGCGCCTCTTTCGATTAATGCCGAGAACTCTCTCTACACCCAGTACACCGTCGACGGGCTCGACAACAACGAGGGATATCTCGGTGGTCCACGCGTCGAATTCCCGCTATCCGGGATCGAGCGATTCAGTGTGCTGGCGAATACGTATCCCGCCGAATGGGGACGAAGCGCCAACGGCGTTGTGAATCTCGAGACGCGCGCCGGTTCCGACCGCTGGCGGGGTGAAACCTTTTTTTACATCCGTCCCGGAATTCCTCTCGATGCGAAGCCGAAGTACGCGCCGTCGGGAGTAGATCCGAAGGGATTTCGCCGCCGGCAATTTGGAGCGACCTTGGGCGGTCCGCTCCTCAAGGACAACACGTTCTGGTTCGGCACCGCCGAATATACCAGCGAGCAGGAAGATCGAATCGGGTCAACCGCGCGGACCAGATTTCTCGGAACCGAAATTCGACACACGCTGAAGATCTTTTCTCGCCTCGATCACGGGTGGACGCCGAATCAGACGACGACTTTTCGTCTCGCTGGGAGCGACGTGAGTCGAGAAGGGCAGGGCGGCGGAACTATTGTGCCGGAAGCCGACATCACTACAAGACGAATCGGCACTCTCGCTTCAATAGTCCACCTGAGCGCGTTACGCGATGGACGCGGGAGCAACTCGGCATCGCTTCAACTGGGTACCTTTCACTGGTACTTTCCACCGAGCAAGAGCGATTTCAACACGCCTCAGGTAACCGTGCTCGCCCGTGATTCTGTCACGACGGAAGCCGTGGTGGGCTCGAGCAATTTTGTCTTCGACGAGCGTGAAACGCAGCTGCAATTTCGGGATGTGCTGGAGTCCCGTCTCGGACGCGTACACACATTCCGAGCGGGTGTAGATCTTACTCACGGCATGTTCCGGCTTTTCGCGGCGAGCACGAACCCCAGTGGCTCCTACTCGGTGATCGACGAGGGAAACATCAATCCGTCGGGTCCTTTTCTATCCATTCGCGACATTCCATCCAACGTGCGAGTCTTGAGCTACAGCATAGATGCCGCGCCACAGCATGTGAATCGGTCTCAGACGCTCTACGGCGCCTTCGTAGAGGACGAGTTGCGGCTCAGCCCTTCCCTATCCGCGAGCGTTGGCTTGCGCTGGGATTATGACGACATCACCTCTCGTGGGGAAAGCAAAGCGGACCTGACGAATTTTCAGCCACGTTTGGCGGCGAACTGGTTAGTGGGCCCGAATACCGTCGTACGCGCCGGCACTGGATTGTACAGCGGAAAATTTCCATATGCAGTGTATTCGGATGCCATTCAATTCGGCCCGACTGGCAACGCCGTCGTCACCCTTCAAGGCGCAACGTACCCACCTCCCGCTTTTCTCCAAGGGCCTTCGCCATCCTCGCTCGCTGGCCGACGCAACACATTTCCCCCGCAGGAGGAGCGCAAACTCTTCGCTCTCGGACTGAAGCAGCCCCGAAGCGCGCAGACAACTCTGGGGTTCAGCCACGAATTCGCAGGTGCCTGGGCGATTTCGATCGATGGTGTCTGGATGCGCACCCGGCATTTGCCGCGATCCTGGGATCTGAATCCGGATACGAAGCCGATCGGACCGGCCGACACCGTCAATCTTCCGACGGAGGCCGGCGATCCCTACCGACCAATCAAGCCGATCGCGGGCAGCTACCGCCGGCTCACGACTACGGAATCAGGAGGCGAGAGCAGCTATATCGGTCTGTACACGAACATCAGGCGCCAGATCTCCGAGTCGTCGACTATGGAAGCGACATGGATCTGGTCGCGCCAGCGCAATAACACCGAAGACATCAATTTCAACGCATCACACGCCAACGATTATGACGCCGAGTGGGCTGACGGAATCAATGACCGCCGCCACAAAGTAACCTTTCGTGGATCGCACGCGTTTGCGAAGTCGTTCGCCTTGAGCGGCATCGCTGATTTCCAGACAGGGACGCCGATAAACCGGGTGGCATACTTTCGGGATCTCGATGGCTCGGGCGCCGTATTCGGGAATGGTTTCGTCGGCAACTACGATCGTTTTTACGGAGTCGCACGCAACGCGGAGAGACTCCCCAGTTCTCTGCAGCTCGGCTTGTCTGCCCAGTACCTTATGCCCTTCGGGAAACGTGCGATCGTGCTTCGAGCCGATGTGTTCAACCTGCTCAACTCGACAATCGTTTCAGGATTCGCTAACGGAATTCCAGGCGGAGGCCCTCGAACTCAGGTAGGTCGGCCGGGAGACCCCGTCGTGTATACCGCGGCCGCACCGCCCAGACAGCTACAGTTTTCCGCCCAATACGCGTTTTGAAGAGAGCAGGAATCGCGATCTCGAGCTGCTTCGCGCTCTTGGTGAGCGCGTGCAACAGCGACCGGCCAGAAATCGTGGATCGCGCCGCGATCGCTCGCCTTCCGTGGGAGAACGTTGTGCGGCTCGCTAGAGGGAGCGCCGTCACGTGGCGAATGTGGCGAGGGGACCCCTCCATTAACGCGTACATCGATCACTGGGTCGTCCCCCGTTTGGCGCGCGATTACGGGATTTCGTTGCGTGCCGTCGAGGGACAGGGGCCGGAGATCGTGAACCAGCTCGTTGTTGAGCGTGAAGCCCGAGCGCGCGGGGTCGCGGATCTGGTCTGGATCAACGGAGAAACGTTTCACAATCTGCGCAAAGCCGGGCTTCTCTGGGGACCCTGGGCAGGACGGCTCCCCAATGCCGCCGCTCTCGACAGCACCTCGCCAATCGTCATGCGTGACTTCGAACAGCCCCTCGATGGGTGGGAGTCCCCGTGGGGCAGAGTGCAATTCGCTTTTATCTACGACACTGTGCGAACGCGTGATCCACCGCACTCTTTCGCGGAGCTGAAAGTCTGGATCAAAAAACATCCTGGTCGCTTCACGCACGACCAGCAGTTCACCGGTGTCGCGTTTCAGACCGCGCTCATGTATAGCCTTTCCGGCGGTGCTGGGAAGTTCGAAGGCGGATTCCGGCCGGCTCTTTACAAGGCAGCCAGCGCGCGCGTATTCGGCTGGCTCGAGGATGTGCTGCCCGATTTTTGGCGAGCGGGGCGGGATTATCCGCTGGGGGTCGCAGAAATGCATCGGCTTTTTGCGAACAACGAGATCGATTTCACTATGTCGTACAATCAGAACGAGGTGGTGACCAAGATCCGACAGGGAGTCCTTCCCCCAACCGCGCACGCGCTCGTGGTTACCGATGGGACTCTGGCGAACGCGCATTACGTCGGCATTCCCTTCAATGCGCCAAACCCCCCCGGCGCAATGGTCGTGGCGAACTTTCTTCTCTCGCCGGAAGCGCAGTACGAAAAGCTGCGCGCCGAAGTCTGGGGAGACGGAACGGTGCTCGATGTGGCGAAGCTCACGAGTGAATGGCGCAGTCGTTTCGAGTCACTGAGGATGGATTCGCATGCGGTACCGCCCGCGGAGCTCACGCGTCACGCGGTCCCCGAAGCTGCGCCGGAATACCGCGAACGCCTGGCCGACGACTGGAAACGGCTGGTGAGGGACCGCGCCCGTTGACCGTGGACAAACACTCCACAGTCGGGCTCATCCTCCCGGCTTTGATCGCGCTCCCACCTCTGATCGGACTCGGGTATGCTGTCACCGCTTCGCTCGGCTTGGTTGGCGTCGCGCCCGGTGGGTCTACATCGCGTTATCTGCGGGAGGTAATTGCCAACCACACAACTTGGGCCGCCCTCGGCTGGACGCTTTGGATAACGATTGCCTCCACGTTCCTCGCGACGCTCGCGGCCGTTTTTTTAGCCGCGACTTTCAGGGCCGAGAGCAAGGCGGATCGCTTCGGACGAATAGTTGCCGTGCTTCCTCTGCCCGTTCCTCACGTTGTGGCTGCACTCTCCTCACTGCTGATCCTCGGTCAGTCCGGCCTGCTGGCCCGCGTCGCTCATTCCGCGGGAATCATTTCAACTCCCGCGCAAATGCCGCCGCTGGTTTACGACCGGTTGGGCGTCGGACTCATCTTCGCTTTGGTTTGGAAGGAGATCCCGTTCCTGGCGCTGATCGCATTCACGGTGCTGAAGAACCGCGGGGGTATGCTCGAGGAGACTGCGCGTAGTCTGGGTGCCAATGGTATTCACACTTTTTTTTACGCGACATGGCCGGTGCTGTGGCGCGGCATGCTTCCCGGTATCGTCGCCGTCGCCACTTTTGTCGCGGGATCATACGAAACCGCTGCTCTCCTGGCGCCCAGCAGGCCGCTTGCCCTGCCACTTTTGACGATGGAGCGCTATACGGCCACCGCGATGGACCTTCGTCCGGGGGCATTCGTCCTCGCCGGATTTACTCTTCTTCTCAGTCTGGCGGCTGTTGCCGCCTATGGGGCGACGATCGGAAGAACGGACAGGCTCCAGTGAGGACGACGCCCATTCGGTGGCAATCGTCGCTGTTGCTCGTGCTCGTACTCTGGACCGCTCTTCCCATCTCGGTGCTTGTAATCTCCAGCATTGGAAGCGGTTGGTTCTATCCGCATCTTGTACCAACCTCCTGGAGCACCGCCGCGTGGAGCGAATTGGTCAGTGACAGGCGGCTCTCTCGCTCCCTGCTTACTAGTCTATGGCTCGCATCTCTGACGGGAGGTATTGCGTCTATTGTGGGGTTTGAAATCGGCCGCAGAGTCTCGCGAACTCCGGTACCTCTTCGCTACTTCGCACTGGCGGCAGCCTTTTTACCGGTCGCGGCGCCCCCGCTGGCGCTGGGAATCGGGCTGCAGTATTTCGTGTTGCGAGCCGGGTTGGGTGGGACGCTCACTGGCGTATGGCTCGCGCACAGCGCGGTCGCGATCGGCTACACCACGCTGTACTTCATCGGCGTCTTCGCCGTCTTCGATCGGCGTGTCGAAGAGGAAGCGCGGTCGCTCGGAGCTTCGCCTCTGGCCACCCTCGCTCGAGTGACGCTCCCGCTTCACCGGCGGCAGCTTGCCGAGGCACTGCTGCTCGGCTTTCTCGTATCGTGGGCGCAGGTTCCGCTGACTCTGCTGATCGGACAGGGGGCAGTCGAGAGTCTCGCGACTTCGGTCATGTCCTACGTTCACGCCGGCCAGGACCATCTCGCCTCGGTCGCAGGGCTTCTTCTCGCTCTGCCGGGTCTGGTTTTGATGGGCGTCGTCGGAAGTTCGATTAGAAGATTTGCGGTCGCGACTGTATGAGACCTATGGTCGAGGTAGAGTCGCTCGCGGCGTCGTTTGGGGAATCAGCCGGGCTCTCGGACATATCGTTTTCAGTCGGCGCGGGCGAGCTGCTGGTACTGCTCGGCCCATCGGGAGCTGGAAAAACAACTCTGCTCAGAACCATCGCCGGGTTTGTGGCAGCCACCTCGGGACACGTGCGCATTGCGGAGCGAGACGTGACATGCCTGCCTCCGGAGAAGCGCGCCGCGGTGTATCTGCATCAGTCGCCCGTGCTATTTCCGCATTTGTCGGTTGCGGAGAACGTAGCGTTCCCTTTGAGGCTCCGGCACGTTGTTGGCAACCGCCGAAGCGAACGAGTCGCCGAACTTCTGGAATCGATGCAGATATTGGAACTCGCGGATCGCTTGCCCAGAACGTTGAGTGGAGGCCAGCGCAATCGAGTTTCTTTGGCCCGTGCACTCGCCGCAAGTCCGATGGTTCTGTTGCTCGATGAGCCCTTCAGCGGGCTTGATCCAGGCTTACGGCAGGACGTGCGAGAGGCGATTCGCATTGTGCAGCGAACTTCTGCGCCAGCGACAGTTGTCGTCACCCATGATCTCGACGATGCCGCGCTCCTCGCTGATCGCATCGGCGTGCTCATAAATGGACGGCTTTGTCAGATCGGGAACCCCCGCGAAGTCATGACGCTTCCGTCCAGTCGAGAGATCGCGACCCTTGTCGGATTCACTAACACATTATCGGCCCGTGCTGACGGAATCGGGAACATTGAAACAGCCATCGGCAAACTCCGTGTTTGCGGCGGAACTGTGAGCGGATCGGGGTCGCTGATGTTCCGGACAGATGGGGGGAGGCTGACGTGCGATGGCGAATTCCGCGGACGAGTCACCGCCGTCACGACTCGGCCGGGATCGGTGACCATCAGGCTGCACTCCGCTGCCGGCGAGCTCGAGCTCGCTTCCGAATCCGGCCGGCTTCCGGAACCCGGTGATGAAGTCGAATTCGCGCTCCATCGAGAACGTCTAGTCTTCTTTCCCGGGAGCTGACATGCGACCGAACGACAAAAATGGCTACAAACCGACCTCCGAGCGGCCACTTCGTGTTCTCATAGTTTCTGGCTCGAACCGCCGGGAGTACAACTGCCCCGGAGTGGATTCGAAGTCGCGAATGCTCATGCTCAGGATGGCGGAGCATCTGCCGAGCGAGTGGGAGATAGACTACGAAGACCTCGGAAATGTCTACGCCCGCGCTCGAATTCAGAGCTGCAATGCCTGCGTGTCGACGTCAATGGCGCTTTGCGTTTGGCCTTGCAACTGTTATGAAAAGGGCGACAAGAAGGAGCCTGATCTCATGTGGGATCTTGACATGTACGCGTGACTCGATCTCGCGGACGCGTGGGCGATTATCGGCCCCGTCAATTGGTATTCCCCTTCCAGCAATCTCAAACTCATGTTCGACAGGCTCGTGTGCATGAACGGAGGGAACCCGCGCGAAGATCTGATCGAACACAAGAATCCGGAAAAAGCGATGGCGCTTGAGCACTCAGCCGAGTGGAAGCATCTCGGTCAGAACCATTTGGAAGGAAGATCCGCCGGATTCTTCTGTTATGGCGACGGCGGCGGCGATGAGCTCGACGACTCGGGCCGGCCCATTATTCTTCGGCACAAGGAATGGTTCGATCCCGAGAAGGAGCCGTTCGAGGACATGCGCCAGACGTACGCTCCCCTGGCCTGGCAGTGCCGGTACGCTGGGATCGAGGTTCCTGAGACACTGTGGGATTACTGCGAGTCAGGGCGTGGAGTTCCATACAGCGACAATCCGGCTGAGGACCTAGTGCAAAGACCTGAGAATGCGGACTTCCTGCGCGCGTTCGACGGATGGGTCTCGCGGTTCGCCGACTTCGCGAATAAAAAGGGAAAGATCGAGCCGGGCCGTTATCGCGCCTTCGGGTACGAAGCTCCGAGCCATCGTTGGGCCGACGCAAAGCTCAAGTGGCGTGAACTCAGAATGAGTGCAGCACATTCTGTCGAGCCGTCTTCACCCGCCGAGCAGCAGAAGTTGGGGCTGAATCAGGATGCGACCTTCAATCCATCCAAGAGCGAAGGGCAGAAGCTCCGGGAATAATCTCCACGATGGTTGTCGAACCAAGTCGCATGGAAGCGAACTGTACCACTGGGCGCTGTCTCATCCCCCGCCGTCTCTACTCTTACCGGATATCGTCATGTGGTTAGTGCTTGTTCTTCTGGCCGGCGTACTCGCCCAGCCGCTCGACATACTGTCACTGGCGAACGCCCCTCTGCGGGCCGGCCCACCGCCCGGGTGGAAAGTCCGCAACATCCGCGGGCGGGATGCTCCGGAAATCGAGATTCGTAACGATGGCGAGGGACCGGTACTCAGAATCCAGGGAGCCGGACGTGCGGCGTGGTTTTACCGTGAGCTGCCCACTCAACTAACTGAGTCACCGGGTTTACTCACCTGGTCATGGCGCGTGTTGCAGGCCCCCGCCGGTGCGGATTTGCGGCAGGAGAAGACCGACGACTCGCCACTGCGGGTTTACGTTGTCTTCGGAAAACCCGGTCTCTTCGGCGGATCGAGCCGCGTCATTTTCTACACATTCGGCGCCGCTGAACCGGAAGAATACGAGCGTGCCAGCTTTATCTCCGACAAGCTCTACGTGATCCGGGTCGGCGGCACGCCGGATGTCGGACGCTGGCGCGAAAACGCCGTGATGCCCTTTGCCGACTACCGCCGCGTATGGCGCCGGAAACCGCCTCCGATCACCGCTGTCGGTTTGATGCAGGACACCGATCAGACTCGGGCTAGGGCCGTGGTGGAATTGCGGCGGCTGGAGTGGCTGCCACCGTGATCTGGCCCCGCGCTTGCCAGTCTGTAACGGCATGGATGCGAAACGGAGCGGGCGCTCGGGAACGGTAGGGATGGTCGCAGCTTTTGGGCTGCTGTTGTGGCTGGAGCACAGGCGGAGTCTGCGAAACTCGGTCGAATCGAAAGAGCGTCGTGTCGCGCGCAATCTCGGTGTCGCCGGAGTGAGCGCTGCCCTTCTTCACTTTGCCGAGCGGCCCGTGTCAGTTCCGCTCGCCAGGCTCGTGGAACGGCGGCGCCTCGGACTCCTGCAACGCCTGTCGTTACCCAGGTGGCTCGAAACGCTTCTGGGCTTGCTGTTGCTCGATTACACTCTCTACCTCTGGCACGTGCTCGAGCACAGAGTGCCGGCGCTCTGGCGGTTTCATGCTGTCCATCACGTCGATCTCGATCTGGACGCGTCTACCGCTCTGCGCTTTCATTTTGGTGAGCTTGCAGCGTCGATTCCCTGGCGTGCGGCTCAGATCGTCGTTATCGGGGTGACTCCCCGCACTCTCGCCCTCTACCAGCGCTTGCTCATGCTCTCCGTCATGTTCCACCATTCCAACGTGCGGATTTCAACCCGTACCGAGAAATGGTTGAGCCGGATAATCATGACTCCGCGCCTGCACGGAATTCATCACTCGGTCGAAGATGACGAAGTGAACTCGAATTGGTCCAGCGGCCTCACTATCTGGGATACGCTCCATCACACGCTCAAGGCAGGCGTATCCGGCGACGACGTCACCATCGGGCTCGCCGATTACCGCGACCCGGACGAGGTCACGCTGCCGAAGATTCTAACGATGCCGTTTGCACAATCCACCGCGAAAAGAGTCACGTAGCGGCCTGGAAAGCGAAACTCATAGAGCGGTGGATCGGCCGCGGTCACGCGGGTCACATATTCATCATGTCACGCCTCATCGCAAGGATCCCTTCCACGCGAGCTCGGTGCCCAGGCATGAATGCTTTAAGCTGTGAGGGACCCATTCCCCCCATGCGGGTGAGGTCGGATCGAATCTCCGCAGACGCCTTGTTCCATTTTGCGGGCGGGGTCATCTTCATCTCCCGCATCATCCGCTCGCAGTCGGCGAGCAGGTCTTCCACGGCGGTTGTGTGGGCCGGAAGCAGAGATTTTACGCGGTCTGCCGGCGCCGACGCAAATTGCTCGATATCGGCGGCCGCAGTCAGTGCCACGGTATCGGAGTGGGTCATCGGCATCGAGGAGCTGGAGCGTATTCCTCCCAGGTCATTCGGGCCGGCGACAGTGGCTGTATCCGCGACTCCTGACGCTTTCTTCTCAGCCGTACAGGCCGCCAGGCTCATCACGGCCCCGCATGCTACAGTCGTTAGCAATCGCATCGCTCACCTCGTTTAAAGAATGGTTGCATGCCTCGAGTTCGCTCTGAGATATCCAACTCGAGAGCCCCCGCGTGGTCCCCAATATTCTCACATCGCCACTACCTAAAGACCGAAGCCCGTCGGGTTGTTCCCCTTGACTCTATACCAAGGTATAGGGTGTATCATCGGTATCAGCTTGACAGAGGACTGAAATGCGGATTGGCGAAGTGGCGACTGCCGCCGGAGTGAATATCCAGACTTTGCGGTATTACGAGCGGCGAGGGCTTCTCTCGGCCCCGCGACGCCGGGAATCGGGCTACCGTGAATACGCGCCGAATGCCGTAGAGCTGGTCCGGTTCGTCAAGCACGCGCAGACGCTCGGATTCAAGCTTACCGAGATCGAAGAGCTGATCGCGCTTCGTAGTCATGCGTCGAGCTGCAGTGAGGTTCGCGGCGTCGCTGCGGCAAAGATCTCGGACATCGATGAGAAGATCCTTCAGCTCTCGAGTATCCGGGACTCTCTCCGAATGCTCGTTACGGCATGCATACGCTCGGAATCTTCGGAGAGGTGCGCAATAATCGAAGCGTTGGACGAGAGGCGCCCATAACATCGGTAACTGACATCCAGTATGACGCAATCAGTTTCACAGCCACATAGAGGGTTTTAAATATGACAAAGAGAAAGGTCGACTTCTTCAGCGCGGGATGTCCTCTTTGTGAGGACGCCTTGCGAACGGTGCGCGATCTCGCGTGCGACAGTTGCGACATCACCGTACTCGACATGAAGAGCGACGCCGGCAAATCGAAAGCGAGAGGTTACGGCGTCAAGCGTGTTCCAGCGGTCGCCGTTGATGGACGCCTTGCTGATTGTTGCCGCCAAAGCGAGGTGAACGCTGAGACGCTTCGTGCGCTCGGCGTCGGCGCGACTCGTTGACAGACAGGTGCGGCGGCGTCCGCCGCTGTAGTGATGGGTGCCTCGACGGTGTTGAAAGCTTGCCCGCAGTATCTCCGCAGTGACGCCGGGAATACCAGCGGCGGTTTTTCTCGGCTTGCTGGGATTCATAGAGCCGTGCACCGTCGGATCCAGCGTACTCTTCGTAAAGTATCTGCAGGGAAAGTCAGCGGCGGCAGTGAAACTCGAAACCATCGTATTCGCCGGTACAAGAGCTCTTGTGCTTGGCGGGTTGGGGGTCGTCGCCGCGCTCGCTGGTCGCCCTATCCTTCCTTATCAGCGGGCTTTCTGGATCGGGCTTGGCGTTCTGTATGGGCTGGTGGGCACGCTTTACTTATCCCGTCATCAGCGGCTTCTGACGCGAAGGCTCGGACCGAAATTGGGTCGCGCGCCGAGCGCGGCTGCCGTCGGACTCCTGTTCGGCCTCAATATTCCAGCCTGCGCGACCCCGCTCCTGGCTGTACTCTTCGCGGCGAATCTTGGCGCCGCAAACATCGCGCGTGGTTTCTGGACAATGGCGATTTTCGGGCTCGCGCTGTCATTCCCGCTCGTCCTCGCTGTTTACTCCGCGAGAGCGCGCGAGGCTCTTGTTGGACTGGCTTCATACGCGGACCAGGTTCCGCGGTGGACGGGGACTCTTCTGATCGTGCTTGGCGCGTGGTCGATCTTCACTGCGATTAAGTGAGAGTGCGCACGCGAGGCCGTCAGCCTGAGGCGCATGAGTGCGCTTTACCCATGAAGTCCGACTTCTGGTAAGTGGTTGAGAGACCTTCTTCGGGTCTGGTGGCGCCGGTTACGCAGCTTCCACGATCAGCTTTCCGCGCATCATGTTCATGCCGCAGGTGAAGGTGAATTCACCCGCTTTATCCGGTGTGAACTCGATCTCGGTTGTCTTGAAAGCCGGCAGCTGACGGCTGATCCCGAAATCGCCGAAAACGACTTCTTCGCTGCACGACGCAGTTTCGTCCCTGTAGAAATCGAGTTTGACCGGAGAGCCCTGCTTTACAACGATTACATCGGGAGAGTAGCCACCCTTGACCGTGATTTTAACCTGCTGAGTTCCGCCGGTGGTCACTTCTGCTTGGATCCGCTCCTTGGGGCCGAAGAAGTACCAGAGAGTTAGAGCCATCAGGAGCAGGCCGACAGCGACAACAACGATTTCGCTACTATCCATTCGACATGCTCTAAGCGGCTCGCATTTCTACCGACTCCGGCCGGAATCGGCGGAGTCGGAGACTATTCGTTACCACAGAAACGCTGGAGAACGACATAGCGGCGCTTGCGATAATCGGCGAGAGCAACCAGCCGGTGATCGGGTAGAGCAACCCCGCCGCAATGGGAATGCCGACGATGTTGTAGATGAATGCCCAGAACAGATTCTGCTTTACAGTTCGGATCGTCGCTTTGGAAAGCGCCAGAGCAGTGACGACGCCGCGGAGATCACCGCGCAGCAGCGTGATGTCGCTGGCTTCTATCGCCACGTCGGTTCCCGTGCCGATAGCGATGCCAATATCTGACTGGGCCAGGGCTGGAGCGTCATTGATTCCATCTCCCACCATCCCCACGAGTTTCTTTTCACCTTGAAGCCGCTTCACCTCACGAGCCTTGTCTTCGGGAAGAACCTCTGCCAGCACTCGTTCGATGCCAACTTCGCGAGCCACCGCATTCGCGGTTCGGCCGTTGTCGCCGGTCATCATCACGACTTCGAGCCCCAATCTCTTGAGCGACGCGACGGCTTCGCGAGACTCCGGTCTTACGGGATCGGCGACCGCCACTATTCCGGCGAATTGCCCATCGATGGCTACATACATAGGTGTTTTGCCGGCTTCGGCGAGCTGACCAGCTTTTTGGGTCGCGGAACCGAGCACGATATTCCGCTCATTCATCAGGCGCTCGTTCCCCAGGAGAAGGACGCGTCCTTCCACAGTTGCTTCTATACCTCGGCCTGCGATGGCGTTGAAGGATTGGGCGTTGGAGAGCTCGAGACCCTTTGTCTCTGCGGCTTTGACTATGGCGGAAGCGAGCGTATGCTCGCTTCCCCGTTCAGCAGAAGCGACAAGCCTGAGAAGCGTGCTTGTGTCGACTCCCTCTTCAGGGATGACATCCATAAGCTCCGGCTCACCGCGCGTGATAGTTCCCGTCTTGTCGAGAACGATGACCTGGAGCTTGTGCGCGGTTTCGAGCGCCTCTCCACCCTTTATCAGCACGCCGTTCTCCGCACCCTTCCCCGTGCCGACCATCACCGCTGTCGGCGTAGCAAGTCCGAGCGCGCATGGACAGGCAATGACCAGCACCGCCACCGCGTTCACGAAGGCAAGAGTGAAGCGCGCATCCGGGTCCGCCAATACGAACCATGCGACAAAAGTCGCGATAGCGACGCAGAGAACGATCGGCGTAAAAATTCCGCTGATGACGTCAGCCAATCTTGCTATCGGCGCCTTTGATCCCTGCGCATCCTGCACCATCCGAACTATTTGCTGAAGTGCCGTATCCTTGCCGACCCTGGTTGCTTCGAAGCGGAACGAACCGGTTTTGTTCATCGTCGCGCCGAACACGTCATCGCCGGCTTTCTTCTCGACCGGAAGACTCTCGCCGGTGAGCATCGATTCGTCGACAGCGGATTGGCCATCCTTTACGGTTCCGTCGACAGCGATCTTTTCGCCCGGACGAACGGTGATGATGTCTCCGGGAACGACTTCCTCAACGGGGATGTCGATTTCATTGCCGTTCCGGGAGACGCGCGCGCTTTTCGCTTGAAGTCCGACCAGTTTCCTGATCGCATCTCCGGTCTGGCCTTTCGCTCTTGCCTCCAGCATCCGGCCGAGGAGAATCAGCGCAATGATGACGCTGGCCGCTTCGAAGTACACCGGGGGCATCGGCCGTCCGGGCGCCCCCATTCCTGACATGTTGCCGCCCGGGAGTCCCGCAAAAATTCCGGGCGCCAGCGTGGCCGCAACCGAGTAGACATACGCAGCGCCGGTGCCAAGTGCGATCAGCGTATTCATATCAGCGGCGCGATGCCGGAATGCAGCCCAGGCCCCTCTATAGAAAGACGAACCACAGTAGAAGACCACCGGCGTGGTGAGGAAAAGCTGAACCCAGCCGATCCAGGGCGAATCGAAGAGTGCGACGCGGCCGTGCGACATGGCGATGGCGAGGACGGGTAGCGATAGCGCTGCTGCGGTCCAGAACTTCCGCTGCAGCTCGTGGTACTCCGAATCGCGAGCATCCCGCTCGGATTCCTCCGCTGTGATGTCGCCGCCGCTCCCGGGCGTTTCTCTCACCCGGTATCCGAAGCTTTCGATCTCACGCCGGATCGTCGCTACGTCGGTAGCTCCGGGGAGGTACTCCACGCGCACCTGCATGGTGCCGAGGTTGAATGAAGGGCTAACGACACCCCGGATTCCGTTGAGGTAGTGCTCGAGCGGGGTCGAGGACCCGGACGGTCGCGCCGAATCGTCGACGATGAAATCGGCGCGGGCGGTACCTGCCGTGCCATACCCGACCTCTTTGACGGTGTCCATCAGCTGCCGAACGCCAGTCGTCCGAGGATCGTACTCCACAGTCGCCCGCGACGTTGCGAGATTCACTCCCGCTTTTCGCACGCCCGGCGAACGATCCAGCGCACGCTCGATTCGGTTAGCGCACGACGCGCAGGTCATCCCCGTTATCGGGAGATCGATCCGCTCAGCTTCTCCGTCCGGCGTAGTCCGCGTATGTCTCTCGCCGTTGCCCGCCGAGGCCACCGGCGTGGAAACCGGCGTTACGGCCGGTGTGAGAAGCTCAGCGTCGTCAGCCACGACCGGGCCGGCTCGCCGTGGAGTACTGCTCGGGCGCGGCATCGAACTTCGTTTTGCAACTGGCGGAGCAGAAGTAATACGTCTGCCCCTTGTAGGTGCTCTTACCCGCTGCCTGGTCCGGCGAGATGGTCATGCCGCAGACTGGATCCGTCACACTCGTGCGACTGTCTGGCATTGCTTCTCCTGTCAAAGAGTTGTTGGCTCAATTTGCGGTAGAGTTGCGAAGCCATCGGCAGTCACGCGACTCACCCCTTCTGTTTTCATTCATCTTTGCATTTTACACTCCATAAAAGGGGCACCAGCTTCTCCGACAGCTTTTGATGTAGCGTCAGGACCGTCGTTTGAGGCGCCAGCTCAGGCGCGAGCTGAATTGTGTAAACATGTGTGGGGTAAGGTCTTCCCCTACATAAGCATGGCAGAAATCCGCACCGAATTCCGCCTTCCGCCCGACAGATAGCTACCACCCGCTCTTCAAGAGCTACGGTTTGGGAGACTCTCTCATTCGGCAATATCAAACAAGGGAAGTATCCGTACCATTGTGTGCCGCATCTGGCGCTGGGCATGAAGGGCGTGATCACAGTCCAGTAGATCGATCGACCGACCTGGTCGAAGCGGCGGGAGTCCTCACTCCCGCCGCGCTGTTTTGGGGCCTCCCGCGAGATGGTTTAGCCGTCGCGGTCTCGGCGCTGCCTGAAGCGCATAGCCCCGCCAATGGTGGGCGGAATGATTTCGAGCACCGTTCTCACACTCGTTGTCATCCCCGCGATTTACTCGCTGTGGAAGGAACGGGAACTTCGGCAGCGTAGCGCGGAAACAGTCTTGCGCGAGACGACACCGACTCCTGCGCCGGCTGGCGGACCCAGACCCGCTTACGTTGACGGCTAGAGCGAGCGCTGTTTACACTTCGCACAATTTCTGCAGTCTACACTCTTTAGGGGGATGAACCAATGAAGGCAGTCACTGACATTCGCAATTTGACGCTGGTGCTCGTGCTCGCTGCCTCACTCGCGGCCTGCAGCTCCGCGAAAGACAGTTCCGCTTCGCGAGGGGCCGATTCGGCGAGCGACCAGTCCGCCGCAGACTCAGGTATGCAAACAAAGATGAGCGGAATGCCCGGTATGAGCGGGGCGGGTGGTATGGGCGGTATGATGGGGGCCGGGATGATGGACTCGATGCAGACGCAAATGCGCATGATGAACGGAATGAGCGCAAACCAGATGAAGGCGGCACTACCGATGCATCGACAGATGGCTGCAGATATGATGTCCGGGATGAGCTCAGAGATGCGGACGATGAACATGCCTGCAGACGCGGGCTGGAAGGCGACCGCAGACTCGGTGCGGCAAGATCTCGCGCGCATGCCCGAGATGAGCGCCAACGAGCTCAAGGCGTTCATCCCGGCGCACAGTGCTCGGGTGACACGCCTGATGGAGACGCACCGCGGAATGATGGGGAAGACGAATCCTTGAGCGACGTCGATCGTACCCACTCGGGTTAGATCTTTGCCCGCCTCAATGAGACCGCGTTGAGCGCAACAATGATCGATGACAGCGACATGAGTAACGCCGACACTTCAGGACGAAGTGACCAGCCGAGCGAGTTGTAGAACAGCCCCGCCGCCACCGGGATCGCCAGGAGATTGTAAACGCTTGCCCAGGCGAGGTTCTGCTTCATCTTCCGAACCGTTGCCTTGCGAGAATCGTCTGGGAATCCAGGGAATTATCTGGATATCCCGTTCCCGGAGGCGGCCTTTCTCATACCAATCTCTATCCGCTCGCACCCTCTGTCGTTTTCCGTCGACGTTTGCGCTGACAAAGAAGGGTAATGGGTCAAACCTGACCCACTACCGGCCTGCGGTGGCCCCGCCGCGAAAATCCTCCCTTTTGCACCTATTCGTCGCTCTACGCTTCCACGCGGCGAACGACTGCTATCGCGCGGTGAAATTTCCGCAGTCGGAATAACCATTGCGACTGTAAAGGTTCGCTGCGCTGCGGATTCCCGGGACAATCGCATCGGGCCGAACTGGCCGCTCAAGGCCGACTGGCGCAGCTCACACAAAGGAGTCGAGCAGTCCGCGTTGTGATCGCGGCGCCGACCAGGAGGTCTATCATGCACGTTCCTCTTCTGAAGCGCTGGCCTCGCCATTCAATGGCCTTCGCCACCCTGCTGGCCGCCTGCGCGGACCAGCCAAGCGGCCCTTCACCGGCCGATAACCCGCCGCTCGCGAGTCGCGCATCGCCAAGAATACAGTGTGACGCCGACAACGGAGGGATAACGCTGCCGCCCGGTTTCTGCGCGGTAGTGGTCGCCGACCTCGTGATTGATGGGGCGCCGGCGCGCGCGCGCCACATGGCCGTCACTCCGACCGGCGAGATCTTCGTCGCCATCAACAGTCCGCGCAACGTGAATCCGTCGTTCGGCATTATCGGGCTTCGCGACAAGGACGGCGATGGCAAGGCGGATGAGCAGTCGCAGTTCAGTCCGGGGCTCGGCGGCAGCGGAATCGCGTGGGGCACCGCTCTCCTCTATTTCGGCGCCAACGACCGGGTGCTCCGCTTCCGTCTTCCCGCCGGACGTCTCACGCCGGTAAGCGGTCCCGAGGTCGTGGTTTCGGGTCTTCCCAATACCGGCGATCACATCAGCAAGACGGTGGTTCTCGCCGATCAGCGGACACTCCTCGTCAACATCGGGTCTGCTTCGAATTCGTGCCAGGTACAGAACCGCGTGGCCCAGTCGCCGGGAGTGTTCCCATGTCCCGAGCTGCCTGTGCGGGCAGGAGTATGGATCTTCGACGCAAAGGGCGTGAACCAGACGCAGGCCCACGGACAGCGGTACGCGACGGGACTGCGAAACACGGTTGCGCTCGCGATGAATCCGAAGAACGGTGAGCTCTACGGCGTCCCGCATGGAAGGGACATGCTTTTCGAGAACTGGCCTCAGTTCTTCACCGTCGAGGAGGATGCTGTGCTTCCGTCCGAAGAGTTCGTTCGTATCTCACGCGGCATCGACAACGGCTGGCCGTATTGCTACTTCGACGATGTCTTCGAGCACAGGAAGGTCCTCGCCCCGGAGTACGGCGGAAACGGCCAGCTCGTGAGCGGCGGACCCGGTATAAACTGCGCGACCTACAACCAGCCGCTGGCGAATTTCGGCGGTCACTGGGCGCCCAATGGCCTGCACTTCTATTCCGGCAAGCAGTTCCCCGAGAGGTATCGCGGAGGTGCCTTTGTCGCGTTTCACGGCGGCTTCGACCGGGCACCGCTGCCCAATGAGGGCTACAACGTGATGTTCGTCCCGATGGGAAGCAACGGCTCGCCTTCGGCGGCTCCAGAGCTTTTCGCTGACGGCTTTGCTGGGTCGGCCGGGCCACTTCCGGCGACTGCGCTGCATCGTCCGGTTGGCGTGACGGAAGGTCCTGATGGATCACTTTATGTCTCCGACGATCGCGGAGGGCGGATCTGGAGAATCGTGTACATCGGCAACTGACGGAAAAGACGGCGGGGCCGATGGTTGGCCCCGCCGCTGGATCTTGCTGGTTGGGTTGGGACGACTGGATTTGAGCCAGTGACCTCCTGCTCCCGAGGCAGGGCAATACACTAACCAACTACAACATTCTGCGGGACTTTGGGGGGAAACCGGGCGTCGGTGCCGGAGTTTCCCGGTACGAGTGCATGGCTCTGCGGGAAGAAACAGACCCCCAAATGCAACCCGCGAACGGCACGCCCGCACCTAAAGCATTACCGACACCCTTGCCGCGCCCGCCAGTCAGTTGCGGGGGTAGGCCAAGGGAACTAAAATACCTGGAGGGGTATATTCCACTACTTTTCTCGGGATAAGAGTTTGATGGCAGGATCCACAATCGAGTTACGCGTCGAGGGCATGACGTGCCTGGACTGCTCACGACACATAACGCAGGCGCTTGAGAGAGTACCAGGCGTTAGCTCAGCCCGGGTTAACTATCGCGCCGGCGTGGCCGAGGTAGAGGCGGCGCAGAGCGTTGCGCCGGCCACCCTGATCACCGCCGTAGAACGTGCAGGGTACAAAGCAAGAGTGGCGTCAGCTGAAGCGCCGGCTGAGCCGACCGCGACCTCTCCAAAATCCGCACCTGCTGAACCGAACGGAGAACTACTCGCGGCAGGAGATGCGGACTTCGACCTCCTGATCATTGGCACTGGAGGTGCGGGCGTTGCAGCGGCTATTCAGGCTGTCGGAATGGGTGGGAAGGTAGCCATCATCGAGTCAGGTGCGCTGGGCGGCACCTGCGTCAATGTAGGGTGCATCCCGTCGAAAAACCTGATCGAGGCAGCGTCGCATTACGAGGCGGCGACTCAGGGCTTCCCCGGTATAGGTCCTTGCTCGCCGACGCTGGATTGGATTGGGGTAGTCGAGAGCAAAAACTCGCTCGCTACGGAGCTCAGACAATCGAAGTACGCGGATGTGATCGCGTCCTATCCCGGTCTTGCTTTGATCCAGGGCCGCGCCCGGTTTGTGGGCGGTGGAAATGGCTCGTCGGTGGTCGTCGCTGTCGGCGAAGAGGACCGCGGCCAGACGTATCGTGCCCGGAAAGTCCTGATCGCGACTGGTACCCGGCCGTCGGCTCCCCCTATCGCGGGACTCGATGCGGTGGGTGCGCTGGATAGCACAAGCGCGATGGGGCTAACCGAGCTCCCTGCCTCACTCCTCGTCTTGGGCGGGAGCGCGGTCGGACTGGAGCTGGGGCAGACATTCGCCCGCTTTGGCGTGAAGGTGACAATCGTTGAA
>Ga0136633_1000758_pt1 | contig 24375 bp, 20 predicted proteins | sample AntDrymeUQ832206_2_FD_105494 | JGI IMG/M metagenome (GOLD analysis project Ga0136633, IMG submission 105494) | Polar desert sand microbial communities from Dry Valleys, Antarctica - metaG UQ83 (22.06) | ecosystem: Environmental > Terrestrial > Soil > Desert | place: Antarctica: Dry Valley...
GCTAGCGCGAATCCCCTTCGACATGCCGATTGCCGAATCCGAGCTGGTGATGGGCTACATCACCGAGTACAGCGGCTTTCGCTTCCTCTTCTTCTTCCTCGCCGAGTTCGCCAACATGTTCTCGCTCTCGGCCATCGCCGCCACCCTCTTCCTCGGTGGTTACTGGGCGCCGGGGCTCAGCGACACGATGCTCAACATCCTCGGGCCCGGCATCCTCTTCGCCAAGATCGGCATCCTGGTTTTCATCATGATTTGGTTCCGCTGGACCTTCCCTCGCTTTCGCGAAGATCAGCTCCAGACCATCGCCTGGAAGTGGTTGGTCCCGATCTCGCTGGCCAACATCCTCGCCACCGGCGTGATCAAGGTGATTGCCTGATGGCCACACTCTCAGGCCGACTCGCTCAAATTCCCGGGATGGGGATGGCCAAAGGCTTGGCCGTCACCATGAAAACGATGCTGCGGACGATCTTCCTGCCCGGGAAGTACCTAAACACGGTTAACTACCCCGTCGTCAAGGAGACTCCGGTGGCGCGAGCGCGCGGAGTGATCGCGCTCGATCAGGAAGCCTGCACGGTCTGCATGCTCTGTGCGCGCAATTGCCCCGACTGGTGTATCTACATCGAAGGGCACAAAGAGGAGAAGCAACCCGACAAGCCGGAAGGGCGGGTCAAGGTCCGGGCCACCCTCGATCGCTTCGACATCGACTACGCCCTCTGCATGTACTGCGGGATCTGCGTCGAGGTGTGCCCCTTCGACGCCCTGTTCTGGTCCCCGGATTACGAGTACTCCGAGCATGCGATGGGCAACATGATGCACGACATGGACAAGCTGCAGGACTGGATGGCCACCGTTCCGCCGCCACCGGAGATCTGATGCAAATCGGTGACTGGATCAGCCAACCTGTGAACTGGGTCTACCTGCCGCTCGCGTTGGTCTTGGTCTACTCGGGGATAAGGGTGGTCACGTCCCAGAACGTAATTCGGGCAGCGCTATTTTTGGTCGGCGCCCTGGCCTCGACCGCCGGCCTCTTCCTTCTGTTGTCGGCCGAGTTCGTCGCCCTTACCCTGGTATTGGTCTACATCGGAGCGGTGATCGTGTTGTTCCTGTTTGGGATCATGATCACCCGTGCCCCGCTGGGACGCGACGTCGCCCTCGATCACCCCAGCCGCACAGTCGGAGCCGGTGTGGCTGTTGCCTTGTTCGGGTTTCTCGCCTTTGGTTCGATCCAGGCGTTTGGCAGCGCAGAGGTTCAGGGAATCGGCGAGCCGACTTCCACCGAAGTGCTCGGCGAAGCGCTCCTGGGTCGATTCGTGGTCCCTTTCGAGGTGGTTTCGTTTCTTCTGCTCGCGGCTTTGATCGGCGGGATCACCCTGGCCCGCAAAGACCTCTCGCCCGCCGAAGAGGAAGCGAAGGAGGCCCTCTAATGCTTGTGAACCAGTTCCTTGTCCTCGCCGCCTTCCTCTTCTCGCTCGGAATCTACGGCCTGATCGTCCGTCGCAACGCGGTGATGGTCCTCCTGGCGGTGGAGTTGATGCTCAACGCGGTCAACATCAACCTGATCGCCTTCGAGGCCTACTTGCGCTCCGCCCAGGCCGTTGGGCAGGTGTTCTCGATCTTCGTGATCACCGTCGCCGCCGCCGAGGTCGGGATCGGCCTCGCCATCGTGTTGATGATCTTCCGCAACCGGGCCTCAGCCAACGTGGACGACTTCAACCTGATGCGCTACTAAGACCAAACCTAAGGTTCGCGTGGTGGCATAGCCACCAAAATCGCCTTAAGAATGAGTTTGCTTAGTTGAACGTGGCCGTAACCGACTTAGCGGCGTTCATGGTCACGGCGCAGGAGCCGGTGCCGGTGCAGGCGCCCGACCATCCGACGAAAGTCGAACCTCTCGCGGCTCGGGCGGTCAGGGTAACCACCATGCCGCTGGCATAAGACTGAGTGCAATCGGCTCCGCATTGATACCGGCGGGACTGCTCGTGACCGTTCCCGTCCCAGCGCCGGCCTTGGTGACGGTGAGGGTGAAAGGACCACCCCCGCCCGAGAGGCTGAAGGTTGCCGTGACCGTCTTCGCGGCGTTCATCGTCACGACACAGGAGCTGGTGCCGGTGCAGGCGCCCGACCAGCCGGCGAAGGTGGAGCCAGCCGCGGAAGTAGCGGTAAGGGTTACCACCGTCCCATTGATGTAGCTCTGCGTGCAATTGCCTCCGCACTTGATCCCGCCAGGCGAGCTCTTCACCGTCCCGGTGCCAGTGCCGCCCTTGGTAACGCTGAGCGTAAAGGGTCCGCCGCCTGAGAGGTTGAACGTGGCAGTGACCGACCTCGCCGCGCTCATCGTGACCACGCACGAGCCGGTGCCGGTGCACGCCCCCGACCAGCCAGCGAACGTAGAGCCCGCCGCAGGAGACGAAGAGAGAGTCACCATCGTGCCGCTCGTGTAAGTCTCGGTGCAGTCGGTCCCACAGGAGATGCCCGCCGGCGAGCTGGTGACCGTGCCGGTGCCCGTTCCTGACTTGGTCACGGTCACGGCGAAGGACGAACCCCCGCCGCCGGTACCTTTCCAATCGGGGTCGACGGCAGTACCTGAGCCCGGGCTGTTGGTGATCTTGGTGGCGGGCGCCTCGGCTTCGGCGGACATGATCCCAACCGGAGCCGGAGCGGCGATCGACCAGATCTCGAACTTTCCACCCCGAGAGCTGGAGAAAGCAATCTCGGACCCGTCTGGCGACCACGATGGAGTGTCATCGATGGCGTCGTGGTCGGTGACCTGCACCTCACCGGAGCCATCGGCGTTGCGGACGAAGATCTCAGTGTTGAAATGAGGAAACGCCCAAAAACGGGTGTCGGTGAAAGCAAACCGGGTGTTGTCCGGCGACCACACCGGATCGCGCTGGTCCGAGCCCGGAGTGTCGGGGGTCAAGCTCACCGGGTTGGAACCATCGGGGTTCATGACATGGACGTCCTGCTGGCCCAAGTCCCACGTGTAGAGAATCTTCGTGCCATCCGGCGACCAGTCGGGCTGGAACTTATAAGCGAAGTCGGTAGTGCTGGTAAGAACGACCTCGCTGCCGCTGCCGTCTACGGGGATCTTGACGATCTGGGCGTAACTAGCCCCCGTCTGCGTGGTGCGCCACCCTTCAAAAGCGATCTCGGTACCTCCCGGACCCCAGGTGGGGGCATAGCTTTGGACCGTTTGTCCCGATCCCTGGGTGGTGAAAGTTTGCTGGACCGCGTTGGTTCCGTCGGCGTTCATGACGAAGATCTCGTAGTTCCGATCCATGTTGTTGACCGCGGGCTGGTTGCTCGAGAACGCGATCCGGGCGCCGTCGGGTGACCACACCGGATCGATATCTTGGGTGCCCATCGAGTTGGTGAGGTTCGTATATCCGGTGCCGTCCGCATTGATGACACAGATGTCGCCGACGCACTCGTAAACGATTTTCTCGGCGCTCCCGGGGGAGATAAAAGCTGCGGTCGCGGTTTTGTCCGCGTCCACAGTTAAACCGCACGATCCGTTCCCGGTGCAAGCGCCTGACCAGCCAGCGAAAGTGCCGCCACCCGAAGCCGTGGCCGTCAACGTCACCGAGGTGCCCGGCACGTAAGACTCCGAGCAGTCGATTCCGCAGTTGATGCCGGCGACATCGCTTACGACCGTTCCCGAGCCGGTTCCGACCTTGGTCACGGTGAGCGTGGCGGTATCGAAAGTGGCGGTTACCGATTTGGCGGCATCCATGGTGACGACGCAGGCTCCGGTACCGGTGCATTCCCCTGACCAACCAGTGAAGATGGACAGCGCGCCGGCGGTGGCCGTGAGAGTCACGATGGTTGATTCCGCGTAGTCCTCGGTGCAATCGGAACCACAGTCGATGCCGGCTGGATCGCTGGTGACCGTCCCGCCGCCGTCACCGGCGTGGTCCACCGCCAGGGGTGAAAACGACCTGGGCCGAAGCGCTCGGCATCGTGCTTACCACGATGAACAGCACCGCTATCGCCCGTTTCAAAGACACAGCGCGCCTCCCTTACCTGCGCTCGGATACTAGACCCGTTTTCGCGACCAAAGCGGGTCGTGGGAGGTGCCGATTTGGTGATAAAAACGCTGGTTGGGTGGTGTCAGGCGGTCCGTTCGAAGCGGCGGTCGGGGACCAGCCAAACCAACGCGACGATGACGTAGAGGACGATGGCGAATTCGGGGCGTAGGAACGCGAGCGGAATCGCGGCGGTGTAGGTCAGGAACGAAAACCATCCTTTGCGATCCCTCCCCACAGCCTTGGCCACTGTCGAGTCAGGCCCTTCGCATCTCACCAACGCCCGCACCAGGAGCATGTACGACAATCCGGCGAACCAGAGAACGCCACCGAAGGCAGCCACCGGCATCGGAGTGAAGCCGGCCTCGTCGACCCAACGGATCACGAAGGGGAACAACGACAGCCAGAACAGAAGGACCAGGTTGGCCCAAAGCACATTGCCGTCGATCTTCTTTACCGAATGAATGAGATTGTGGTGGTTGTTCCAATAGATCCCGACGTGTAGGAAGGTGAACGCGTAAGCCAGGAGCAATGGAATGCTCTCCCGAAATCCCGCCCAGTCGGCGGTTTCTGGGACGTGCAGCTCAAGCACGATGATCGTGATGACGATGGCCAGGACGCCGTCGGTGATTGTCTCGAGACGGTTCTTGTTCATGATTGCAGACCTCCGAATGTGCAGGGAATAGGCAGGAATCGCCGCACCAAACCGGCTCTTTATACTCGCCAGTCGGTGACTCAAAGACCTCGACTGTGCTAGCCGCGCCCGGTTATGTCATGGCCTCGGTCGGCGAGGAGGCCCACGTGCTCTCCGATGGCGGGGCTTTGGCTCAGTACGCCGGCATCTTGATGGTGCTGCCGTTCCTGGCGATGCTCCTGATCATTTTCCTTGGCAAGCGAATGCGATACGACGGGGCCGAATTCGCCATCGGGGCCATGGCTATCAACTGGCTTTATGCCGTCGCTCTCTTCGTGCTGAACATCACCCAAGGGGTCGCCAGAGACGTGCAGTATGAAATCGGTCGGATCGGAGTCGTTGGCGAGCACGAGCTGGCCTTCGAGCTGGGCTGGGTGGTGGACGGCCTCTCGACGATGATGTTCGTTGTCGTCACCACAGTTTCGTTACTCGTATTCATCTACGCCGTCGGCTATATGAAAGGTGACGTCCGCGTTCCCAACTTCTTTGCCAATCTCTCGCTCTTTGCGGGATCGATGCTCGTTCTGGTTGCCGCCCCGAATCTGATCCAACTAATCATCGGTTGGGAAGGGGTGGGGGTGGCCTCCTATCTACTGATCGGGCACTACTGGGAGAAGCACGAGAACTCCTCGGCGGCGATGAAGGCTTTCTACGTCAACCGCACCGCCGACGTCGGACTGACGCTCGGAACAGTGATCCTCGGCATCACTCTCGGCACGTTCCGCTTCACTGAGATCTTCGAGGCAGCCGAAGCGCATCTGCCAGCCCTCACTGGAGTTGCGGTCGCGGCTGGGCTGTTGATCTTTTTCGGAGCAATGGGCAAGTCGGCCCAGTTCCCCCTTCATGTCTGGCTCCCCGACGCCATGGCTGGCCCGACTCCGGTGTCGGCGTTGATGCACGCCGCCACAATGGTCACGGCCGGCGTCTATCTGATCGCGCGGATGTTCCCGTTCTACGAAGACATCGCCGCCGAAGCCCGCACCTGGATCCTCTGGATCGGAGCGATCACGCTCTTCGTCACCGGGCTTCTGGCTCTCGTTCAGAACGACATCAAGCGAGTGCTCGCCTACTCGACGGTGAGCCAGTTGGGCTACATGGTCGCCGCGCTCGGGGCCGGTGGCTACACGGCCGGGCTGTTCCATCTTTGGACCCACGCTTTCTTTAAAGCTTTGCTGTTCCTCGGCGCTGGTTCTGTGATCCATGCCGTCCACTCCAACTACATGAGCGACATGGGCGGTCTCCGGAAGTCGATGCCCACCACCTATCGAACTTTTGTGCTCGGCGCCCTCGCCCTCGCCGGCATCCCCCCGCTGGCGGGATTTTTCTCCAAGGACGAGATCCTCGCCACCTTCAGTCACGAGGGCGCAACGCTCGTGATGTGGCTGGGGATAGTCGCCGCCTTCGTTACCGCCTTCTATACCTTCCGGATGGTTTTCCTGACTTTCCACGGGCCTTATCGAGGCCACGGCCATCCGCATGAGTCGCCCCGAGTGATGACGGTGCCGTTGATCGCGCTGGCGGTGGGAGCAGTCGCCGCCGGCTGGGTGAACATTCCCGGCGTCTTCACCGGGTTTCATCATTGGGTCGAGAACCGGTCGGTTTTCGTTGCCCAGGAAGCGGCCACCGGATTCGACCTGGCCGCGCTCATCCCCGGCGTGATCGCCGGGCTTGCGGGCATCCTCCTCGCGTATCTGGTCTTCTATCCCGAAAGGAAGTCGCAAGCGGAACGGGATCGTCTCGAGATTCCAGTCCTTTATCCGCTGTTGCGACGCAAGTACTTCCTCGACGATCTCTACTGGTATGGCGTCGCCTCACCGCTCAAAGGTCCCATCGCCCGCGGCGTCGACTGGATCAACACCTATGTCATCGATGGGATCGTGAACGGGGTCGCCGGAGTCTCGTTCTTTCTCGCCCAGTTTGTCTACAAGGGCCTTGATCAGCGAGGCATCGACGGGCTGATCGGTGGTGTCTCGGCCGCCGCTGACGCGGCCGGGAGCTCGCTCCGCAGGTTGCAATCAGGTCGGGTTCAGCACTATGCCACAGGATTTGTCCTCGGGACTTTGATTCTCGTGGCAGCGATCGCGTTTTTCCGATAGGAGAGGGAACAAGAGATGGAACTGTTCGATCAGTGGGGGTTGACCCTCGTGATCTTCCTGCCGATTCTGGGAGGGCTGCTCTTGGCGGCGATCCCCCGCTCGCAGGAAGAGACCATCAAACGCCTCGGCCTGTTGGTCACGGCGGGCACGTTCCTGCTTTCCCTCGGACTCCTGGTCGGCTTCGATTTCGGTAGTGCCAGCGAGTTCCAATACGAAGTCAATGCCCCGTGGATCACTGCGATCAATGCCAACTATCACGTCGGCATCGATGGGATCAGCCTTCCCCTTCTGATCCTCTCCACCTTCATCACCCTGCTTTGCGTCGTCTACTCCTGGAACCATTGGGAGGAGCCACGAAATCCGAAGTCTTTCCTCATCCTGATGCTCATCCTCGAAACCGGGATGAATGGAACCTTCGCTGCCCTCGATCTCGTCTTGTTCTTTATTTTCTTCGAGATCGTCCTGCTCCCGATGTATTTCATGATCGGGATCTGGGGCGACAAGACGGTTCGCAAGATCCCGGGGTTCGCGCGCGAAACCGAAACCCGCCTCTACGCCGCCATCAAGTTCTTCCTCTTCACCCTTTTCGGTTCTGCCTTCATGCTCCTGGGTTTTCTTGCCCTCTACTTCCGCTCCGGAGTGTCCCAGGCCCGGACCTTCGACATCCCCGAGCTGATCGGGATTGCCTCGAACACGCCTGAGCTTTTCGCCGGGCAGTTCGGCTGGCTGGTGTTCGGGGCGATGTTCTTGGGCTTCGCGGTCAAAGTCCCGATGTGGCCGCTCCACACTTGGCTGCCCGACGCCCACACCGCCGCCCCCACTGTGGGATCGGTTCTCCTCGCCGCCATCATGCTGAAGCTCGGCTCATACGGCTTCATTCGCATCGCCCTGCCGGTCCTGCCCGAGGCTGCTCGTGATTGGGCGCCGGCGATCGCCATCCTGGCGGTGATCGGGATCATCTATGGCTCGCTCGCCTGTCTTGCCCAGACCGACATGAAACGGTTGATCGCTTTTTCCTCGGTCGGACACATGGGGTTTGTCATGCTCGGCATTGCCAGCCTCACCGACATCGGGATCAATGCCGCGATCATCGGCATGGTCGCCCATGGTCTCATCACCGGGCTTCTCTTTTTCCTGGCCGGGTCGATGTCCCATCGCTACCACACCCGGGAGATGGGGCGCCTCGGAGGCAACATGAAGCTGATGCCGATCCTCGGCGGCATCCTCGCCTTCACCGCCTTCGCGTCGCTGGGGTTGCCCGGGCTGGCGGGATTTTGGGGGGAGTTCATGTCGCTTCTTGGTGCCTACAACCCGGCCAGCGGTCTATCGCTCACCGTGTTCCGGACGGCGATGGTGCTTGCGGCGATCGGCACCGTGCTGACCTCGGGCTACATGCTGTGGATGCTGCAAAAGGTCAACCTCGGCGAACCCAAGGCGGAATGGAACGATCACCATTTCCACGACGTCGACCGCTTCGAGCTCGCCGCCTGGGTGCCAATCATCATCCTGATTGTGATCGTCGGTCTCTATCCACGAATCGTCTTTGGCGCTTCGACGGATGCCGTGATCGAACTGGTCGGCAACGCTTTCGGTTCTAGCGCCACCGCCGCGCTCGGCGGAGGCTGAGCCCATGGGCTTCGAGATCGATTATCTAGCGCTTGCCCCCGAGCTGATTCTGGTTGGAACCATCGTCGCCGTGCTGTTGCTCGATCTCGTCTTGCCGCGGTCGGCGAAGTATCTCACCGCCATCCTCTCGGTACTCGGGGTGTCGCTATCGGCGCTGCCGCTCTTGATCATGGCCGTCGATGGCACGACCCGTTCGATGTTCGACGGCTCCTACGTCGTCGATATCTTCGCCCTGGTGCTCAAGGGTCTGTTCATCGTCGCCGGTTACCTGGTGCTGCTGATGTCGGTGGCGTATATCGAAGGCGATCGTTACTACCAGGGCGAGTACTACTTCCTCATCCTCTGCTCGCTTCTCGGTTCGCTCGTAATGGCTTCGTCGCGTGATCTGATCGTTCTCTTCATCGGTCTCGAGTTGACGACTGCGCCGCTCTTCATGCTGGCCGGTTGGCGGAAAGGTGATTTGAAATCAAACGAGGCCTCGCTGAAGTACTACATCCTCGGGGTGCTCTCCACCGCCCTCATGGTCTATGGGATGTCGCTCATCTACGGCCTCACCGGTGAGGTCAGCTTCGCCGGGATCGCCGCGGCCGGGGGGAGCCCGAGTATTGAAGGCGGCGAAACCGCCCTCGGTTTGGCGATCCTGTTGATCATGGTCGGTTTTGGGTTCAAGGTGTCGGCGGTGCCGTTCCATTCCTGGGCCCCCGACACCTACGAGGGGGCACCCACCCCGGTCACTGCCTACCTCTCGGTGAACTCGAAGGCGGCGGGGTTCGTGGGGATGCTGGTGATCCTCTACTTGGCTTTGCCGTGGGCATCTGATTACTGGGCTCCGGCGCTCTGGATCATGGCCGCTGCTTCTATGACCGTCGGCAATCTGGCGGCCCTGCGGCAGTCGAACATCGTCCGGCTGCTTGCCTACTCCTCGATCGCCCAAGCTGGGTTCATGCTGGTCCCGTTCGCCGCCGCCGCGGTGGTTGGCGCCGATTTGGCCGAGGCCTTTTCGGCGACGGTGATCTATCTCGTGATCTACTCGATCATGAACCTCGGCGCCTTCGCGGTGGTGATCGCCGGGGCGCGGAAGACTGGAACCGGTGAAATTGACGGCTGGGCCGGGCTCGGCACCTATGACGGGCAGCTCGGGGTTCTGGCCGCAGTTTTCTTCTTCTCGCTAGCCGGGATCCCGCCCCTCGCCGGCTGGTTTGCCAAATTCGTGATGTTTCGCTCGGTGATGATCGCCGGCGGAACCTCGACGGTGATCCTGGCGGTCATCGCCGCGGTCAACAGCGTCATCGCCCTCTACTACTACGCCCGGGTCATCAAAGCTATCTGGCTCGACGAAGCCCCCGCCCAGGTCCACGCCGACGCCGACCGCGCCCACGTCCCCGCCGGTTCCTTGCGCTTGGCGCTCCTCATTACCTCGGCGCTAACAGTCCTGGTCGGGGTCTACCCCACCCTGGCCTCGGTCTTCGGCGACGCCTCCCGGGTCCTAGCGGCCGGTTAAGCCACCAACCAACGTTTTTATCACCAAAACGGCGGCGTCGAAAACGGAAGCAGGGGCTGGTCCTATTTCTCGAACTCGTGGTCGAGTTGCGAGTAGAGCATGTGGTCGATCCACCGGCCCCTGATCAGCAGCTCTTCACGGAGGACTCCCTCTTGCGAAAACCCGAGCTTCTCGGCCACCCGTTGCGAAGCGGCGTTGCCGACCGCGATACGCAGGGTGATCTTGTGAAATCCGAGGTCTTCGAAGCCGACTTTCATGATTGCCCTGGTCGCTTCAGCAGCGAACCCCTGGCTGGTGTCCTCAGTCCTGATCCAGTAGCCGATCTCGCCCGTGCGGGTCAGACGTGACACCTGCCAGGTGGAGATGTTGCCCAGATGCCGGCGGGGGTCGGTCCGACGCCGGATCGCCCAGTCGTAGGCCTTCCCTTCCTTCCACGCCTCGATGCTGTCACGAATGTAAGTCGAGGCGTCTTCCTTGCGATATCCCGGATGCGCCCACGGAAGCCACTCGTTCAAGGCGGGCAGGGAGGCATGAACTGCCTCGGTCATCGCCGAGATGTCGCGACGGTTAAAGCGTCGCAGCACCAGGCGATCAGTCTGGACTCGCTCGGATGGCATCGCCGCGAGAGCCTATAACCTCGCGGAGTGCGAGACCGTCTGCAGCTCCTGCATGAGCTTCCTTACGCCGATGGCAAACCCAAGGCAGCGGTTTTGGTCCCGCTTTTCGAAGACGAGTCCTCCGAGTTGCGGGCTCTGTTGATCAAACGGCCCGACACGATGCCAACCCATGCGGGTCACATCGCCTTTCCCGGCGGCCGGCCTGACCCCGGTGACCGAGACCCGATTCATACTGCGCTTCGGGAAACCCACGAGGAGGTAGGCATTCCCGAGGACGAAGTTGAAGTGATCGGCTTCCTGCCGGTGATCGACACTGTCGAGTTTCCGATCCTGGTGCACCCGGTGGTCGGAGTGTTCGATCGGGGGGTGACTCTCCAACCCTCACCCCGGGAGGTGATCAGAGTCCACACTCCCCGGCTCGCGGACCTCGCAATGGCTGATCGTTGGGTCTACGAGACATGGCGCGACCACAAGGTCTGGTTCTACAACCTCGACGGCGACATGCTCTGGGGAGCCACCGCGCGGATGGTCCGCGGCCTCGTCGGTCTTGATCCTTTGTGAATGAGACGGTCAGGCCGTAAGCCGCAGCAGCCCGATTACGAGGCCATCGACCAAGGCCTCCCACGAAGCCTCGATGACGTTGTCGTGGACCCCGATCGTGCTCCACGAGCGGTCTCCGTCGGAGGTTTCGATCAGCACCCGCACCCGCGCCCCGGTGCCGTCGGAGGAGTCCAAGACCCGGACTCGATAATCGGTAAGTCGCAACTGGTCGATTTCGGGATAGAAATCTCGCAAGGCCATCCGCAGAGCCTCGTCAAGGGCGTTGACAGGTCCGTTGCCTTCCCCGGTCGTCACGATCCTTTGCTTGCCGACGAGCACCTTCACTGTCGCTTCGGCAAGGACCTCCTTGTCCGAGCGCCGCTCGACAAAAGCGCGGAACGACTCGACCTCAAAAAACCCTTGCTCCCAACCCAAGGTGCGCCGGACCAACAACTCAAACGAGCCGTCGGCCGCCTCGAACTGGTATCCGACGTGCTCTAGCTCTTTGACTTTGGCCAGCACTTGTCTTGACGATTCGTCGTCGAGCGCCAAGCCCAGTTCGCTGGCCCGCTGTACTACTGCAGCTCGTCCGGCCTGTTCCGAAACCACCATGCGGGTGAAGTTGCCGACCGCGCCGGGTGGGGTGTGTTCGTAGGCGTCGGGCCGGCGGGCGAGAGCGGAGGTGTGCAACCCTGCTTTGTGGGTGAATGCCGACGATCCGACGTAGGGCCGATGAGGATCGAGGGCGATGTTGACGATCTCGGCGACGTGGTGCGAGGTTGGAGCTAGCTCGGCGAGACGGTCAGCGCTGAGCACCGGCAATCCCATCTTCAGGACCAGATCGGGGATGATCGTGCACAAGTCGGCGTTGCCGGTCCGCTCCCCATAACCATTTATGCATCCTTGAATCTGGCGCACGCCTGCTCGCACCGCAGCGAGTGAGCTCGCCACCGCGCAACCAGCGTCGTTGTGGAAGTGGACACCCAATTCAGCCTCTGGCACGACCTCGCCGACCCTTTCCACGATGTGGATGATCTCGTCGGGCAGCGTCCCCCCATTGGTATCGCAGAGGACCAACCGTTCGGCTCCGGCCTCGTGCGCAGCCCGGAGCGCCTTCAGGGCGTATTCGGAATTTGCCCGATAGCCGTCGAAGAAATGCTCGGCGTCAAAGAACACCCGCCGGTCGTTGGCGGCGAGGTAGGACACCGATTCGGAAATCATTCGGAGACCTTCGTCGAGGTCTGTGCGCAAGGCCTCCCGGACGTGATAGTCCCAGGTCTTGCCGACGATGCAGATCGTGGTGGTCTCCGCCTCCAATAGGTCCTGAAGTTGGCTGTCGTTGCTCGCTCGGGTGGACGGCCGTCTGGTCGATCCAAAGGCGACCAAAGTGGCATTTTGAAACTCAAGGTCTTTCCTGGCACGGGCGAAGAACTCGTCGTCTTTGGGAAGCGCGCCCGGCCAGCCCCCTTCGATATATGCGACCCCAAGCTCGTCGAGCAGCCCGGCGATGCGGAGCTTGTCGCCCACCGTGAGCGAGATGCCTTCCTGCTGAGAGCCGTCGCGCAGGGTTGTGTCGTAGATTTCGAGGTTGGTCATGAGAGCACGCGTCAGATGTCAGACTAGGAACCCGTGTCCGAGATCTCGCCTTCGTTCTCTGAGCTGGGCGTTGCCACGCCCTTGGTTGAGGCTCTTGATCGAGACGGAATCATTGCCCCATTTCCGATCCAGGCGTTGACGATTGCCGACGCCCTCGCCGGTCGCGACATTTGCGGACAGGCGGAAACTGGTTCCGGCAAGACTCTGGCATTCGGGCTGCCGATGTTGCAGCGCATTTCGCCGGCCGAGCCTCGCCGGCCGCACGGACTCGTGGTGGTTCCGACTCGCGAGCTAGCCAACCAGGTCGCCACCATCCTCCAACCGTTGGCCCGAACCATCGACAAGCAAGTCCTTGCTATCTACGGCGGGACCTCGGTGCGAGAGCAAAGCACGGCGTTGCGCGACGGCGTCGAGGTGGTGGTGGCGACTCCTGCCCGCCTGATCGACCTTCTCGAACGACAGACGATCTTCCTCGACAGGCTGGCCGTGCTCGTGATCGACGAAGCAGACGAGATGGCCGACCTCGGCTTTCTGCCGCAGGTGCAATCGATCATGCGCCAGGTCACCTCCGATCATCAAACCATGCTCTTCTCGGCGACGCTCGATCACCGTGTCCAGGTCCTCATTCGCAACTACATGACCGACCCGGTGTTCCACCGGGCGCATTCGCCCACGAGGACAGTCGAGAGCTCAGAGCATCGGTTCATCGAGGTGCAGGCGACGGACAAGGCGCGGCTGACGGCGCGAATCAGCGGTTCGGCTGGCCGGACCCTCGTTTTCGTCCGCACGAAGCGGAACTGCGATCGCGTGGCTGCCGACCTGCGCGCCCTGGGGGTCAGCGCCCGGGCGATTCACGGCGATCTCGATCAGCCACAGCGCGAGCGCGCCCTCAATCAGTTTCGGTCGGGCAAGCTGGCGGTGTTGGTAGCAACCAACGTCGCCGCCCGAGGACTCGACATCGAAGGCGTCGACATCGTGATCCACTTCGACCTGCCCGAGGACTCGACCACTTACGTTCACCGTTCGGGACGAACTGCTCGCGCCGGCGTGGAGGGACTCGTGGTGACTTTGGTCTCGAATGAACAGATCGAGACCGCCAGCTGGATCATGCGAGAGGCCGGGCTTCGAGTCCCGATTGTCAAGATGTTCTCCAACGACGATCGCCTCGATGATCTCAACGGCTTCGACCCGGGTGTGCTTCCTGAGCCCCGCAAGCGCCCCAGTGGCCGAAACCGCCGCCGCTCGCGCCTCCTTTAAGAGCAAAACTGAAACTCGGCAACCGCTAGCTATGGATAACTCCATCCGCACGATGGTGCCTGCAGAGGCCAAGTTCCATACGATTTTTCTTCCCCACCTCCTGATATGGGGTGTAGCGCCTGCCCCGTTCTTCACGGAGGAGCGGAGCGGGCGTGGTCGATTGTCGTGTTGATCTTGGTGCCGCTTCCGGACGGTCCGTCCCCATCTCAACAATCGTCGAGTTTCGAACTCGTCAACTTGACTGGTAACCAAATTTTCCCTATTTGCTCGTGGTTCGATACCGCGTCGGACATCGCACCCGGAGCGTTCAGGTGGAGGCATCGGCGTCTAGGCGGAAGGCAGATCAGGTACCAATCGACGCTTGGTTCAAGGGGTTGGGTCTGAGCGACGGCCCCGCACGGAAATACTCCCATTGGTGAGCTGGCCCTAATCTCGCTCCCTCTCAGGAGATGATCGATGACCCAGCGGGTCTTTTCGGGAATACAACCAACGGGCGACCTCCATTTGGGGACGCTCGTGGGCGCGCTGGACAACTGGGTCAAGATGCAAGCGACCTATCAGCCCTTTTACTGCGTAGTCGATCTGCATGCGATGACTATCCCGTACGACCCGGCCGAGCTCGAGACGACCAGGCTCAACACTGCCAAGGCGATTCTGGCTGCCGGGGTCGATCCCAACCGCTCGCTCTTCTACTACCAGAGCCAGGTGCCCCAACATGCCGAACTCACCTGGATTCTCGGAACCATGTCAGGTCTTGGCCAACTCGAGCGGATGACGCAGTTCAAAGAGAAGTCGGATCGAGCGGGCCAGAACCTCGGGCTGTTTGCGTACCCGGTGTTGATGGCCGCGGACATTCTCATCCACCGGGCGCACGTGGTGCCGGTAGGCGACGACCAGACTCAGCACCTCGAGCTGACCCGCGACCTGGTGGAACGTTTCAACAGCAGATTCGGCGAAGTCTTTCCGCTTCCGGAGCGAATCACGCCAGAGATCGGCGCAAGGGTCATGTCGCTGCAAGATCCCGCCGCCAAGATGTCGAAGTCCGACCCCGATCCTGACTCGCGTATCAACCTGATCGACGAGCCGGACCTGATCCGTCGGCGCGTCAAAGCGGCGGTCACCGACTCTGATCGTTATGTCCGTTACGACTGGTACGAGAAGGCCGGGATCTCCAACTTGTTGGAGCTGATGTCATTCGCTTCGGGCACTTCCATCGCCCAGCTAGAAAGCGATTTCGGCGACGGCGGTTACGGAGCATTCAAGAGTGCGGTGGCGGAGGCGATCGTCGACCGGCTCACCCCACTGCGGGCGGCCTACCTTCGTCTTGACGACGCCGAAGTCTCCCGGCTGATGCAAAAAGCAGCTATCGACGCTCGGATCAAAGCGGAGGGAACGATGGTGGCGGTGCGCAGGGCAGTCGGCCTCGGCAGCTAGCCGAACTTTCGGTGGAAGCAGCTAGCCGCCGAGCGACGTGGTTGTGGCCTGCCGGAGCGCCTCGTCGATCACTTCCTCAGGAAGGAAGAGAACCAATAAGCCGAGCAGGTTGAAGCCGGCGTGGACGAAGATCGCCGGGCCGAGCCGGCCGCGGCGAATGGTCAGATTGGCGAGGATCAAACCCATCACGAAAAAGACGGGCATGGTCATGACCAGCGCACGGAGGAGGTCGCCGCCGAGACCGAAGATATGGAAGAGCGCGAAAACCGCGGCGACGATCCATGCCGCCGAGCGTGCCCGTCGGGGGAGGATCGCACGCAGCAAAATGCCGCGAAACAGCAACTCCTCGGTCACTGGGGCGAGGAGGCCGATAGTCAGGGCCATGTAGATTCGGGCGCCGTCGTTGTTGAGCGCCCGGAGCTCCTCGCCGATCACCTGTCCGCCGTCTCCCTCGCTGATCATCTCCGCCAAAGGGAAGAAGAGAACGGGCAAGATAACCTGGAGGGCAATTCCGGCGAGAAGCCAAAGGCCGTCCCGGCCTTCGACCTGGAAGCCGAGCGAGGCAAATCCTCCTCGGCGGCGAGCGAGGAACCAAATCGTCCCAAAGTGGCCGGCGTATTGAGCGACCGCGGCCGACACTAGGAACACCGTCGGCGAGGCGTCGATCGTGGGTATCGCGACGAGCAATGCAAGGAGCACTCCGCCGCTCATAGCCAGGATGAAATCCCGAACCCGCCACGGGGCCGCTTCGGGTTCGAGCATGAAGGCACGGTACCGAGTGAGCAGGCCTGATTCCTACAATGACCGGTGCCGAAGGGAGCTGAATGGAAATCGATATCGGGATCGGCAAGACCGCTCGACAAGCTTACGGGTTCGACGACATTGCGATTGTCCCTTCGCGGCGGACCCGCGACCCTGACGACGTCGATATCACCTGGCAGCTCGACGGAATGCGGTTCGACCTCCCGATGCTCGGTTCGGCCATGGACGGTGCGCTTAGCCCGGCGACGGCGATCGAGATCGGACGGTTAGGCGGCCTCGGCGTGCTCAACCTGGAAGGGCTCTGGACGAGATACGAGGATCCGGATCCCTACTTCGAGGAGATCGCTGAGCTCTCCAACGAGAAGGCCACCCGACGGATGCAGGAGATCTATCTCGAGCCGGTGAAACCAGAGCTAGTCCGCCAGAGGGTCCAGGAGCTCAAATCGGCCGGGGTCATTGCCGCCGGCTCCTTGACCCCCCAGCGGGTGCGCGAGCTCGGCGACGAAGCCCTGTCCGGCGGCCTCGATGTTCTCGTAATCCAGGGCACGGTGGTCTCGGCCGAGCACGTCTCTACTCGCACCGAACCCCTCGACCTCGCCGCCTACATCCAAAGTGTCGAGGTACCGATGATCGTGGGCGGCTGCGCCTCCTACAGCACCGCCCTCCATCTCATGCGGACGGGGGCCGCCGCGGTCCTCGTCGGAGTCGGACCGGGGGCGGCCTGCACCACCCGGGGAGTGCTCGGAGTCGGGGTTCCCCAAGCCACCGCCATTGCCGACGCCTCCGGGGCGCGGATTCGCCACCTCGACGAGACCGGTCGCTATGTTCACGTGATTGCCGACGGCGGCATGAGGACCGGCGGCGATGTCGCCAAGGCGATCGCCTGTGGGGCCGATGCAGTGATGATCGGCTCGCCCCTGGCCAGCGCCGACGAGGCCCCCGGCCGCGGCTATCACTGGGGAATGGCGACCTTCCACCCCACCCTCCCGCGCGGAGCGCGAGTACAGGTGGGCCGTCTCGGATCGTTGGCCGAGATCCTGACCGGGCCGGCGCACGAGAACGACGGCCGTCGCAATCTGTTCGGCGCTCTGCGGGTCTCAATGGCCACCTGTGGCTACTCCGATCTCAAAGCCTTCCAGAAGGCGGAGATCATGCTCGCCCCTTCGTTGCTAACCGAGGGGAAAGCCCTGCAAAAAGCGCAGCGAGTAGGTATGGGATAGGTGAACCCAAAGGTCGTCGTCGTTGATTTCGGCGCTCAGTACGCGCAGCTGATCGCCCGGCGGGTCCGGGAAGCACACGTCTTCTCCGAGATCGTTAGTCGACGGGTGACCGCCGCCGACCTCAAATCTTCTGCCCCGGCGGGCATCATCCTTTCCGGCGGCCCGGCCTCGGTTTATGCAGAAGGTGCTTTTACCCTCGACCCCGAAATCCTCGAGCTCGGTATCCCGGTCTTAGGGATCTGTTACGGGCACCAGGTGCTGGCCAATCTCGCCGGCGGCGAAGTCGCCCGTACGGACCACGCCGAATTCGGGCGCACCCGTCTGCGCATCGATGCAGGCTCCGAGCTCTTGGCCGAGATGCCCGCTGAGCTCGAGGTTTGGATGAGCCATCGCGACGCGGTCGTAGAGCCCCCACCGGGATTCCGGTCTTTCGCGACCTCGGACGGCTCACTCGTGGCAGCCATGGAGGACCGAGGACGACGGCTCTACGGAGTCCAGTTCCACCCGGAGGTATCGCACACCGAACGGGGACACGACGTCTTCAAAAACTTTCTTTACGACATCTGTGGCCTCTCCCCCGCTTGGACGTCGCACTCGATCATCGAGCAGGCGATCGATCGGATCCGCCGGCAGGTCGGATCTGCTCGGGTGGTCTGCGGATTGTCGGGTGGCGTCGACTCGGCTGTGGCCGCGGCACTGGTCCACGAAGCGGTTGGCGACCAACTGACGTGCATCTTCGTCGACCACGGTTTGCTGCGGGTCGGCGAGGCGGAGCAAGTCGAAGAGACGTTTCGCCGTCATTTTCAGGTCGACCTGATCTCGGTCAAAGCAGCCGATCGTTTTCTGGAGCGGCTGGCCGGAGTGACCGATCCCGAGGAAAAACGCCGGCTGATCGGTGAGCTGTTCGTCCGCACCTTCGAGGAGGCCGCGACTGAGATCGATAGCGCCGAGTTCTTGGTGCAGGGAACTCTGTATCCCGATGTGATCGAGTCGGGAAGCGCGTCCGCAGCAAAGATCAAGACCCATCACAATGTCGGCGGCCTTCCGGCCGATCTCCGTTTCGCCCTGGTCGAGCCGCTCCGGGACTTGTTCAAGGACGAAGCGCGGGCGATCGGCGAGGAGCTCGGGCTCCCCGAGGAGATTGTCTGGCGCCAACCCTTTCCGGGCCCCGGATTGGCGGTGCGGATCATTGGCGAGGTCACGCTCGAACGGCTCGAGATCCTGCGGGCGGCCGACGCGATCGTGACCGAGGAAGTCCGGCGGGCGGGCCTAGAACGCAGGCTTTGGCAGGCATTTGCGGTGCTCCCGGCCATCAAATCGGTCGGGGTTCAGGGCGACGGCCGCACATATAGCTACCCGCTGATCGTCCGGGCAGTGGAAAGCGAAGACGCGATGACTGCCGACTGGGCCCGCCTTCCCTACGAACTCCTCGAAACGATCAGCCGGCGGGTGATCAGCGAAGTCGAAGGCATCAATCGCGTGGCCTATGACATCTCGTCCAAACCGCCAGCCACGATTGAGTGGGAATAGCTGTAGTCCTTGGCCCATGGCCCGTCCCACCCCAACTTGCCAATCAACTTGATCCTGAAGTTGGCCGATGTTTGAGACAGACCCTTCACGTCAGATTCCCGTGGATATAACCCTTTCAACCGAGCTGATCGACATCTACCGACAAGAGGTAGCCGAACGGTCGCGTCGGTTGGCCAACGCCGCCGTGTCTCTGCGCGAGGGGGCGATCGATCCTGACTTCGTGGCCGATCTGATCAGGGACGCTCACACCATTAAGGGCTCTTCAAGGGTCGTTGGCCGACCCGAGGTGGCGGCTGCGGCCCACTTTCTCGAGCATGTCTGGAAGCGCTACGAAAGCTCCGATCTACAGGTCACCGAAGAGCTCTCAAAAGCACTCGAAGCCCTCGCCGGCTTCCTGCCCGACGCCGCTCAGCAGGAAGCAGCCGGCCTCACGGCCAAGCTCCGGGCGAACGTCGCCCGCGCCGAGTCGGCGCTCGCCGGCAACATCTACTTGCCGGTCACCCCCGCCCTGGCCCCGCCGACAAGCTCGCAGCCTTCAGCGCACAGTTCCTCGCTCGGGGGGCTCCTGGCCGAGGTCGAGCGTTCGGTCATGAGCGGCGTCTCGCGGGTGGACACCATGGATTTGTACCAATTGATCAATCAGGCCGTGGAAGTCAGCCTCGACGCCGAGAGCTTGTCCGATCTCGCCCTGGTCCAGCTCGAAGGAGCCGACCCCACCAAGTTGATGGCGGCCTGGCGCCAGCAGCTGCGACGAATGGCCGGCGCCATCGGCAATCTTCAGTCGATGGCGGTGAATCTGGCCAACGCCCAATTGAGCACCATCACTGACACGTTCCCCCAGTTCGTGCGCTACATGGGGCGCAAGCTGAAAAAGGAGGTCCGCTTCGAATCGAGTGGCGAGGAGATAGAGCTCGACCGTCAGATCGTCGAGCTTCTGCGCGAACCTCTCCGTCACCTCTTGGTGAATGCCGTCGATCACGGGTTGGAGACGCCCGAGGAGCGTTCGATGCAAGGCAAGCCCACCACCGGCATTGTTTCGCTCAACGCCCGTCGCGAAGGGGAAAAGGTTGTGATCGTCGTTTCCGATGATGGGCGCGGCATCGATTGGAAGGCGGTGCAGGATGCGGCCATCGCTCGGGGCATCCCCGCTGACGAAGATGACCTTTCTCCGTTGCTCTTCACCGCCGGTTTCAGCACCCTCACTGAGGCACACGACTTCTCTGGTTTGGGCGAAGGACTGCCGGCGGTCGCTGACGTGTCGGAGCGCGTGAACGGGATTATCCAATTGGAGACTGTGCCCGGGTTGGGCACGTCGGTGACGGTGATTCTCCCCATCTCACTTGTGTTGCAGAATGTGGTGGTTCTCGCTGATGGACCGAATTTTTGGGGTATTCCCGAGGCCGCCGTGCAAGCCTCGATCGTCCCTTCTATCGCCGACGTGGTTGAGCACGAGGGGTCGAGGCGAGCGCGCTTTCAGACCCAGGACCTCCCGGTGGTCTCGATGGCGGCGGCGATGGGCCGCGAGGCCACCGGCCCGGAGAATGACCTCTTGATCGTCTCAACTCGTTCCGGGCCTGTAGCGGTGTCGGCCGGCGAAGTCCTGGGCAAGCGGCGCGTCGCGGTCAAGGCGTTGGGTCCGATCCTCGGCGGGTCGCGGAGCATCACCGGGGCGGCCCTCCTCGGCGGTGGGGAGGTGTTGGTAGTGGTCGATCCCAACTATTTGGGCGAATACAGCCGCCAGCTCCACCCGATCAGCGAAACCGCCCCTCGAGTTCTCGTGGTCGACGACTCCGCCGGCGTCCGCCAGCTCATCTCCGCCAGCCTCGCCGGCCGCGGCTTTGAGGTCGAAGTTGCCGAAGGAGCGCGCGAAGCCGCGGCGAAGCTCGCCTCCGCCAAGTTCGAATGCCTGGTGGTCGATTTCGCGATGCCGCGGTCAAACGGCGTCGAGCTGGTGCGGGCGCTGCGGGCCGCAGGCGTCACGATCCCGATGGTTATGGTTTCGGGTGTGGCCGACGCTGAGCAGCAACAGGCGGCTTGGGACGCTGGAGTCAATGCGTACCTCGAGAAGAACGACCTTCGGCTCGGTTCCTTGGCATCCACGGTGCGAGCTCTCCTAGAAGGTCAGGACACCCAAGGCCCTCCATGACCGCGGCTCTTTGGCTCGCGGGTGTGATCGTCGTAGTGTCGATCGCTGGCGTGGTCTGGAGTTTGCGGATGGCTGCCGCCGCCCGGCGTCGGGAGTTGCAGGCGCGCCAAGAAGCCGATGACGCCCGGCACATCAAGAACGACTTCGTCTCGATGGTCAGCCATGAGCTCAGGACGCCACTTACGAGCATCGCCGGCTTCGCCCATACTCTCACCACGTCGTGGGATACGCTGAACCGCGAGGACATCAGCGAGTTTCTTGGTTACATCACAAAGCAGTCCACTTATCTAGGTGACCTGGTCGAAGACATCCTGGTGATCCCCCGGCTTGAAGCGGGGCGGCTGCGATTCAATGAGGACCTCTTCGACCTCGGGACGATGATCGGGGAAGTGGCCTTTCTCATCTTTCCTCCCGGTGGTGGTCGGGAAGCCTCAGTCTCTATCCCCCACGGAGTGCGGGCTCATGCCGATGCCAATCGCGTTCAGCAGGTGGTGAGGAACCTCTTGGAGAACGCCAAGAAATATGGTGGTGATCAGATATTGGTCGAAGGCGTCGCCCACGGTGAGCAGTACGTGATCGTGGTGTCTGACAACGGCCCGGGCGTGCCCGACGAGCTGAGCAACTCGATCTTCGAGCACTTTGAGCAAGTCTCCAAGGGAGACTCCCGATCCTCGTCTGGGATTGGGCTGGGATTGCCGATCGCTCGTAGCCTCGCCCGGGCGATGGGTGGCGACGTCTGGCACGAGCGGCGCTTTCCCACCGGCAGCCGGTTCTGCTTCTCGCTGCCCGCAAACTCATTCGTCCGCGACGAGGAAACAGTCGAAGAAATCAGACAACAGACATCAGAAACAAGACATCAGACATCAGACAACAGACTTCAGACCGGATCTATCTGACGTCTGATGTCTGAAATCTGACGTCTTAGTTACGTCCTTGTGATTCTGACCCGGGCGACCGGTACCATGTCTTCATGGCAACGGAGTGGTTTCAGAATGACCTCCTGGTCGACTCGCCGCTGCTCTCCGAGCTGAACCCCTCCCAGCGAGGAGCGGTGGCGGCCACCGAAGGGCCGGTTTTGGTGGTGGCGGGGGCGGGATCGGGCAAAACCAGGGTCCTGACCTATCGCATCGCCCACCTGATTCGCGATCTCGGCGTGTCTCCCGAAGCCATTCTCGCCATCACCTTTACCAACAAGGCAGCCGACGAAATGCGGAGCCGGGTTGCCCGCTTGGTCGGGCGAGCGACGAGGGCGATGTGGGTTTCGACCTTCCACTCCGCCTGCGTGCGGATTTTGCGGCGGGAGGCGTCCCGCCTCGGCTATCGGTCGGGTTTCTCGATCTATGACGAGGACGACAGCATCCGGCTGTTGACGATTTGTGTGAAGGACCTCGACTTGGAGGTGAAGCGCTTCCCTCCCAGGGCGATCAAGGAGGCCATCTCCCGGGCCAAGAACGAGTTGATCGACTACGAGTCGTTCGCGTTGACGGGCGAAGGTTTCTACCACGAGCAGGTTGCAGACGTCTATCGGCTCTATCAGCAACGCCTGCTCGAGGCCTCGGCGATGGACTTTGACGATCTTTTGATGGTCACCGTCGAACTGCTCGGGGCATTCCCGGAAGTACTCGCCCAATACCAAGAACGGTTTCGCTACATCCTGGTCGACGAATACCAGGACACGAATCGCGCTCAATACGTCCTGGTAAAGATGCTGGCCGCCGAGCACCGCAACCTCTGCGTGGTCGGAGACGGCGACCAAAGCATTTACCGCTGGCGGGGAGCGGACATCCGCAACATCGAAGACTTTGAGAAGGACTATCCCGACGCGCGGATCGTCGTTCTCGACCAAAACTATCGCTCGACGACCAACATTCTCGAGGCGGCTAACTCGGTCATCTCCAACAATCCGCGGCGCACGCCCAAGCGCCTGTGGAGCGATCGGGGTACCGGTGAGCTCATCGTCCGTTTCGAAGGCGAGGACGAACACGACGAGGCCGGGTTCATGGCCGATGAGATCGAACGTCTCGGCGACCTGGGCTTCAACCAATCGGACATGGCGATCTTTTACAGAACGAATGCGCAATCGCGCGTGATCGAAGAGGTGTTGGTCCGCCGGGGTATTCCCTATCGGGTCGTGGGCTCGGTTCGATACTTCGACCGCAAGGAGATCAAGGACGCCCTTGCCTATCTGCGAGCGATGGTCAATCCGGATGACGGGGTCGCCCTCAAGCGGGTAATCAACGAGCCCCGCCGGGGGATCGGTGATACGAGCGTTGCCCATCTCGATCGCTTCGCCCAGGACAATCGCATCGGCTTTGGCGAGGCTTTGAGTCGCGCCGGCGAGATCTCCCAACTCACCGGTCGTGCTCAACGCCAGATCCTCGAGTTCTCGGGCATGCTCGACATGATCCGGATGAAGGCCGATACCGGGGGCCTGCAGGCGGCGATCGATGCGGTGGCCAATGACACCGGCTATCTGGCTGCGCTCGAAGCCGAGCGCAGCATCGAAGCTCTCGGGCGAATCGAGAACCTGCGGGAGTTGGGATCGGTGGCGGCGGAATTCGAAAGCCTGAGCGAAGGATCGGTGATCGATGGTGTCGCCTGGGAGGACATCCCCAACTTGACACGCCTCGAACGCTTCCTCGAATCAGTGTCGCTGCAGAACGAGACCGACGACCTCGACGAGGGCGCCGGTGCGGTGACGTTGATGACGTTGCACAACGCCAAGGGCCTCGAGTATCCCGCGGTTTTTCTGGCGGGGATGGAAGACGGGATCTTCCCGCATATGCGAACGCTCGGCGACCCACCTGAGCTGGAAGAGGAGCGGCGCCTGGCCTACGTCGGGATGACGCGGGCGATGGATCGCTTGTACCTCACCTCGGCTTGGAATCGGATGCTCTTCGGGAGCACCAATTACAACCCGCCCTCGCGGTTTCTCAAAGAAGTCCCCGCCGAGCTAATCGAGAAAGCTCCCAAGCGCGAGCGCACCACAAACGCCGAGGCCTCATGGTCGGGGCGCAGCACCGTCTCCGCCGATCAGATCCAAAGTGGCGATCGGGTGCGGCACGACAAGTGGGGCTTAGGGACAGTCCGGGAAGTGGTCGGCGCGGGCGAAGGAGCCGAGGCCGTCGTCGTGTTCGATGACGAGGGGAAGAAGCGCCTTCTCCTCGCCTGGGCCCCCATGCAAAAGGTCTCCTAGACCGGAAGACCGCAACACCGGAACACCGGAACACCGGAACACCGGAACACCGGAACACCGGAAGACCGGAAGACCGGAAGACCGGAAGACCGGAAGACCGGAAGACCGGAAGACCGGAAGACCGGAAGACCGGAA
>Ga0136633_1000759_pt1 | contig 24362 bp, 24 predicted proteins | sample AntDrymeUQ832206_2_FD_105494 | JGI IMG/M metagenome (GOLD analysis project Ga0136633, IMG submission 105494) | Polar desert sand microbial communities from Dry Valleys, Antarctica - metaG UQ83 (22.06) | ecosystem: Environmental > Terrestrial > Soil > Desert | place: Antarctica: Dry Valley...
CGCCGCCCTGCACCGCCACGCTCACGCAGACACGTCGGTCGAGACCCACGAAACTGTCGGAGCCGCCGCATAGAGTTCATCTCGGATCGCCACCCAAGTTCCACGAGACTTGGGACATCCTCGACTAGTCAGGCGATCCCATCGCATCAGCCAGAAGGGTTAGGCGATAGTGACGAAACAGATAGGTCCGCCACCGAGGCGTGCCCGGACAGGCCCAGCTGTAGATCGAGGTCCGCAAGCAGGCCGCGCAGGACCTGCTCGACGCCGGCCTGGCCGGAAAGGCCCAGCCCGTAGACCCAGGGCCGGGCCACGAGGACAGCGCGGGCGCCCAGTGCCAGCGCCTTCACCACGTCGGCGCCGGTGCGGATCCCACTGTCGAACAGCACCGTGAGGTCGCCGGCCGCCGCCACGACGCCGGGCAGCGCGTCGAGCGAGCCGATGGCGCCGTCGACCTGACGGCCGCCGTGGTTGCTGCAGATGAGGCCCTGTACCCCTGCATCAGCCGCCCGACGGGCGTCGTCCGGGTGCTGGATGCCCTTCAGCACGATCGGCAGGTCGGTCTGCTCGCGCAGCCAGGCCAGGTCGTCCCAGGTCAGCGCCGGGTGGTTGAACATCCCGAGGAAGTGCAGCACCGCCGCGTTGGGATCCTCCTCCGGCGACACGGTGAGACCAGCCCGGAAGGCGGGATCCGAGGTGTAGTTGGCGATCCCCTCACCCCGCAGGAACGGCAGGTAGGCGGTGTCCAGGTCCCGCGGCCGCCAGCCGAGCTGCCAGGTGTCGAGGGTGACGACCAGTGCCCGAAAGCCCGCTGCGGAGGCGCGCTGCACCAGCGACAGCGCGACGTCCTGGTCGCTGGGCCAGTAGAGCTGGTACCAGGCGGGACTGCCGGCCAGCTCCGACTGCACATCCTCCATCGACGTGGAGGAGGCTGTGGACAGCACCATCGGCAGGCCCACGGCCGCGGCGGCGCGGGCCACCGCGCGCTCAGCGTCGGCGTGGACGATGGACAGCACGCCCACCGGCCCGAGCAGCAGCGGTGCCGGGCTCGGCGTGCCGAGGATGTCCGTCGAGAGGTCACGCTCGGCCGGGATGCCGCGCAGCATCCGGGGCACCAGTCGCCAGCGGTCGAACGCCTCGCGGTTGGCCCGCATGGTGTCTTCAGCGCCCGCTCCGCCGCTGACGTAGCCGACCGCCCCCGGCGTCATGACCTGCTCAGCGGCGGCCTGCACGGATCGCCAGTCGTAGGGCTGGATGGGGGATTCCCCAAACAGCCCTTTCAGGTAGATTTCGTTCTGATATCCCGCGTGCGACATGCCCGCGACCCTAACGGCAGCCCCCAGGAGCACCCGTGCGCCCATCTCGTCTCGCCGTCGCGCTGGCGGCGATCCTCGCCGCTGGCCTGACCCTTCCCGCGGTCGCGGCCCCCGGCAAGGATGGCGAGCAGCGCCCCAAGCACGGCAACGAGCGCGACCACGACAAGCGCGGCCACGACAAGCACCATGGACCGAAGGACATCCCCGCCCGAGACGGCTGCGTCGGCGACCCGAGCAGCGTCATCCTCCTGAGCTACCCCTCCGGCGGCGGGACCGCCGAGGCGCTCTACGCCCTGCCCTCGCACCGGCCGAGAGGCATCGTCGTGTTCGATCACGGCTACGGCCACACGATGTACAGCTGGGCCCGGCACATCCAGCGCACCGCCCAGCAGCTGGGCGTCATCGCCATCGCTCCCGACTACCGCGGTCAGGTCAACAACCTCGCGACGCAGCCGCTGCCCAGCAGCCGGGGCTGGCGGGTGTCCGCGGGAGCGGTCGACACCAACACCGTGGCGCAGCTGTTCGACAGCACCTGCATGAAGGGTCGCGGGCACAACGTCCTGTACGGCGTCAGCATGGGCGGCAACACCTCCGGCCTCGCGCTGGCCGCCAAGCCTAAGCGCACGGGCAACAAGCCGCTGTGGGATGAGTGGGTCAACGTCGAAGGCGCGGCCAACGTGCTCGAGACCTACCTCGGCGCGCGCGCCCTCGCGCCGGTCAACGCCTTCGCCAAGAACGCCCAGGAGGACATCGAGCAGGAGATGGGCGGCCCGCCGGAGACGGCGATGCAGACCTACCTGGACCGGAGCGTGGTCAACCGGGTCGACGACATCAAGGCCTCCGGCGTCAAGGGCGTCGTCATGGTCCACGGCTACGCCGACGGCCTCGTCACCCACGACATCAGCCGTCAGCTCCAGCTGCGGCTGCGAGCCGTCGGTGTGCCGGTCGACTTCACGTCGTTCGTCACGCACAGCGCCGGCAGTGAGCCGGGCACGACGCTGGACGGCTACCTGCCGACCGGCCAGACCTCGCCCTTCGCCGGCCACGCCAGTGAGACGAGCGAGACGCATGACGTCGGCAGGGCCGGCTTCCGCAAGCTCGCTGAGCTCTACCACGGCATGCGCCACCGCTGCGGTGAGCGCGTGGTGGACGGGATGACCGGGCAGTCGCAGTACGTCCAGGGCACCTGCTGACATGATCGCCGGGTGTCCACCGCGCTCGTCCTTGGCGCAGGTGGCCTCACCGGGCAGGCGTTCCACCTCGGCGCGTTGTCGGCTCTGCACGAGCTGACCGGCTTCGACCCACGCGCTGCCGACATCCTCGTCGGCACCTCGGCGGGATCGCTGGTCGCTGCGGGTCTCGCAGGCGGGCTATCCGCACGCGACCTGGCGGCCGAGCTGACTGGCGAGCCAACCTCCCCTGAGGGCGCCCGGCTCCGGGCCCGCTCCGCTCCTCAGCGGCCGTCGTCCCCGAGGCCTTGACTGCCAGTGAGATGGCGTCCGTCAGCCGTAGCGGGCGGCCAGGTCGAGGACCTTCTTGACGTACCAGTCAGCGTGGTTGTAGCTGAAGATCGCGTTGTAGAGGCCTTGGCCACCGGCCGCCGCACCGTTGCGGCACAGGTACAGCGCAGCAGCCGGCACCGCGTCGTAGGGGCTCATGATGTCGGCCGTGCCGTCGCCGTCACCGTCGACACCGGCCTCCGCCCAGGTGGTCGGCAGGAACTGCATCGGGCCGAGCGCGCCGGCGGTGGACGGACCGACGTTGCGGCCATGACCGCTCTCGACCTGGCCGATCGCCGCGAGCACCTTCCACGACAGGCCGGGGCAGTACTGCGCGGACAGCCGGTAGAGCTCCTCGTAGGTCGCGGGCCGCCGATAGGTGATGTCCACCGGCCGGAGCACCTGGAACACCGCGTCGTCGCCGAGGATCTTCTTGATGTCCCGCTTGAGGGTCTTGATGAGCCGGTCCGGAGCGGTGAGCAGCACGGAGTCGGTCCGGAGCCCCAGCTGCTCGCCGACCGTCCGGCTGACGACGACGTTCGCGCCCGGCAGCCCGAACGACGCCAGCGCTCCGACCCGCAGCGGCACTCCGTTGACGTCGATGTCGGTGCTGAGAGGCAGCCTCGCGGCGTACGACGAAGCCACCTCACCCGCGGCCACGGCCCGCCAGAGCGCGTCGGAAGAGGCCGTCTCGCGAGGGGTGAACGGCCGGAAGCCGGAGGCGTCGACGCCCATCGCTGCCAGCCGCTGGGCACCCACCTGTGCGGTACCGGTGGAGACAACGGTCAGGCCCTTCATGGCCTTGATGCCGTTCAACGCGGTCACTTGCTCAGCCGTGAGCGGCGCGCGTGAGGTCACCAGCAGGTCAGGAGTGAGCAGCCCGGCGAGCTTGGCTACGGCCGGGACGGGGCGGGAGCGGGAAACCGTCTGCTCCGACACCGACTGCGGAGGCAGCATCTCCATGACCATCGGCGTGGGCTCCGCCGGGGGGCGCTCGGACGCGGCGCCTCGGGCATAGCCGAGCACGACGAGAGCGACGAGAAGGACAGTCGCAGCAGGCACACGTCTGGGGATGCGCGAGAGCACCTGCGCTGCCTACCCCTCTGCGCCCGGCATACGCATGCGTTGGTATGCATGCACCGTGCTGCGGATCGCGAACTGCTCTGGCTTCTACGGCGACCGGATGTCGGCGCTGTCTGAGGTGCTCAACGACGGTCCGGTCGATGTCGTGACGGGCGACTACCTGGCAGAGCTGACCATGCTCATACTGTTCCGCTCCAGGCTGAAGGATCCCACAAAAGGCTACCCAACGACGTTTCTAGCGCAGCTCGAGGGCGTCGTGTCCTCGCTCGGCGGGACCAAGGTAGTGGTGAACGCCGGCGGGCTCGCGCCGGAGGCCTGCGCCGACGCAGTGCGAGTGCTCGCCGAGCGGCTCGGCGTCCCGCTCGCGGTGGCGCACGTCACGGGTGACGACCTGCTCGCGAAGGTGCCTGATCTCGAGCTTCCGCACCTGGACACCGGCGAGCTGCTCGGCGCGCGGCAGCCCCTGACCGCCAACGCCTACCTCGGTGCCTGGGGCATCGCCGCCGCTCTGGACGCTGGTGCTCAGATCGTCATCACCGGCCGGGTCACCGACGCCTCGCTCGTCGTCGGGCCAGCCGCGTCGCACTTCGGCTGGGGGCGCGCGGACCTCGACCAGCTCGCGGGAGCCGTGGCGGCGGGTCACGTCATCGAGTGCGGCACCCAGGCCACCGGTGGCAACTACGCCTTCTGGCAGGACGAGGTCAGCCGGCCGCTGCGGATGGGCTTTCCGATCGCCGAGGTGCACGAGGACGGCTCCTCTGTCATCACCAAGCACCCCGGCACCGGTGGCGCGGTCACGGTAGGGACGGTCACGGCGCAGCTGCTCTACGAGATCGCCGGACCGCTCTACGCCGGGCCCGACGTGATCACCGACTTCGCCGCGCTGTCGCTGGCGCAGGACGGCCCTGACCGGGTGCGCATCAGCGGCGCCCGCGGTGGACCACCGGACGGCCGGCTCAAGGTGGCTCTCAACATGGTTGGCGGCCACCGCAACAAGATGGAGTTCGTTCTGACCGGCCTCGACATCGAGGCAAAGGCGGCGCTGGCGCTGGAGGGGCTGCGGGACGCGATGCCCAGCCAGCCTCGAGTGCTCGAGTCGCGGCTGGTCCGCCTCGACCAGGCAGACGCTCCCACCAACGAACAGGCCGCGGCGCTGCTGCGTGTCACCGTCAAGGACGACGACCCCGAGGTCGTGGGGCGGGCCTTCTCCTCGGCCGCGGTGGAGCTGGCGCTCGCGTCCTACCCGGGCTTCACCCTGACCTCCCAACCAGGACGCGGTGCCCCGTACGGCGTCTACTGGCCGGCGCTGGTGAACGCGGCCGAGGTCGAGCACGTCGTCGTCCACCACGACGGCCGGCGCGAGGTCATCCCCCACACCTCCCCCGGCCCAGCGCTTGCGCCTGCCGACCTAAAACAGCCGCAGCCGACAGCCAGCCAGACGCAACGAGTTCCCCTGGGAACCATCATCGGGGCGCGGTCCGGCGACAAGGGCGGCAACGCCAACGTGGGCTTCTGGGCCCGCACCGACGAGGCCGCCGCGTGGCTCCTCGGCTGGCTCGACGAAGCAGCCTTCCGACAGCTGCTACCCGAGGCGGCCGACCTGCGCGTGACCCTGCACCCGCTGCCCAACCTCCGAGCCGTCAACGTGGTCGTGCACGGCCTGCTCGGTGAGGGGGTGGCCGCGTCCACCCGGTTCGACCCGCAGGCCAAGGGCCTTGGCGAGTACCTCAGGTCCCGGCTGGTCGACATCCCGGTCGGCCTCCTCCCCTGATGTGGGACGTGGCCGTCGTCGGCGGCGGACCGGCCGGTGCGGCGGCAGCACGAGAGGCAGCCTCGAGCGGGGCGAGAACGCTGCTGATCGAGAAGGCCGAGCTGCCTCGCTACAAGCGGTGCGGTGGCGGCCTGATCGGCCCGACCCAGCAGCTGCTGCGTGATGCAGGCGTCGACATCCAGGCGCTGTCGCGCGACCTCGTCCACAGGGTCAGCTTCACCGATCAAGGGCGACGTCTCGTGACCCGAAGCAGCGAGCCGTTCCTGCCCATGGTCCTGCGGTCTGAGCTCGACCACCAGCTCGTCCAGCTCGCCGAGGCAGCAGGGGCTTCGCTGATGACCAGCACGACCGTCGGCGCCTATCAGGAGACCGGCGGGGTGGTCACCCTCGGCACCAGCAAGGGCCCCGTGCGAGCCCGTGCCGTGGTCGGCGCCGACGGCTCGGCGGGCCGCGCGGCGTCGTACGTCGGTGTGGTTTGCGAGCAGGTCGACATCGGTCTCGAGGCCGAGCTGCCCACCCCTCCCGGCTCCGACTGGCTGGGCCACGTGCGGCTCGACTGGGGACCCGTCCCTGGCTCCTACGGCTGGGTCTTCCCCAAGGGCGCGAGCCTCACGGTCGGCGTCATCGGCGACCGTGCGCAGGGCCCGGCGATGAGGGACTACTACCGCAACTTCGTCGCCGGCCTCGGGCTGGACCTGGCCACCGCGACCATCGACGGCGGCCACCAGACGCGGGTGCGCACCACGAGCTCACCGCTGCTGCGCGGCCAGGTGCTGGTGGCCGGTGACGCCGCCGGTCTGCTTGAGCCATGGAGCCGCGAGGGCATCTCCTTCGCCCTGCGCTCGGGCCGCCTGGCCGGTCGGGCCGCGGCTGCAGACGTCGCTTCCTACCCCGCGGCCGTCGAGCGGGAGCTCGGCCCGGAGATGGCTCTCGGCCGGCGCGCGCTGCAGGTCTTCACGCGCTTCCCTAGCGGCGTGCACACCGCGCTGCGCCGAGTGCCCGCTGCGTGGCCCCTGTTCGTCGACGTCGTCAGGGGGTGAGCCGTCAGCCAGGCAGGGCTGACTCCACGTCGGTGTGGGTGAAGTCGTCACCCTTGAAGAGCAGCGGGCGCCCCGTCTCCTTGGCCAGCGCGTAGGCAAAGCAGTCGCCGAAGTTCAGGCCGGCGCGGTGGCCGCTGCCCCGGCCGAAGTCGCGGTAGGCAGCCCGGGCGATCTGCGCCTGCGTCACGGTGACGTCGGCGATCTCGATCGATGCCATCTGCAAGAGCTCATCAAGGCGGCGACTGGCCACGGGATCACGCGCGGCATCGACCACGGCCCCCGTCTCGACGTAGGTGGCCGCGGACATCAACGAGCCGGCTCGGGCGAGCGCTAGCGCTATCTCGGGCGCTTCCGGCTCGTCCCGGAGCAGGGCGATCACGGCGGAGCTATCGACGATCACCTCGGTAGGCCGCTCTCGTCGTACAGCAGGTCCTGGGGATCGGGGACGGCGCCCACGCGAGAGCCGATGTCGCGACTGATCTGGAGGATGGCTTCTGCTCGAGACGCGGTGTCCTGCTCCACCTGGGCCAAGACCGCCCGCAGCCCCTCCTCCAGCAACGAGGTCAGGGTCTCGCCGCGACGGGCGGCCTCGTGCTTCGCCGCGGCGGCAAGGGCGTCATCGAGGTTCAGCGTCGTGCGCATGCAGACAAGCATACATCAGATGCAGATATCTGCCTCAGGTGAACTCCGACCGCAGAGCAGCCCCGTGCTCGTCCAGGGCGGGCGCTGGACGGCGGTGGCCATCGTCGGGCCAGGCCGACAGCTTGACCGGGTTGCCGGGGATCGGCAGGTCACCCGAGCGCACCACCATCTGCCTGGCCACCGTCTGCACCGAGGACATCGCCTCGGACACCTCGCTGATCGGACCGCAGGGCACCCCCGCTGCCTCGAGCCTGGCCAGCCAGTGAGCCGCGGTCGCAGTCGCCAGCACCGTCTCGATGGCTTGCTTCAGCTCCAGCCTCGATTGCAGGCGCAGCTCGTTCGAGCCGAACCGCGGGTCGGCCAGCAGCGCCGGCAGCTCGAGTGCGCCGCACAAGGCGCCGAACAGCAGGTCGTTGGCCGCGCAGATGGTGATCTCGCGATCGGCGCAGGCGAAGGTGTCGAACGGCGTGATGGCGAAGTGCGCGTTGCCCATCCGCGGCGGGTCCAGCCCCGTCGCGAGATACGCCAGCGCCGCCCCTTCGAGCAGCGACACCGTGGCGTCGTACATCGCGATGTCGATGTGGGTGCCGCTCCCCGTGGTCGCCCGGCCGAGCAGCGCCGACGCGATCGCGCCGAACGCGTAGAGGCCGGCCGACAGGTCCGCGACGGGCGAGCCGGGCTTCACCGGTGGCCCGCCCGGCGACCCGGTGATCGCCATCAGCCCGCTCATCCCCTGCACCACCGCGTCGTACGCCGGCAGCTGGGACCAGGGACCGGAGTGACCGAAGCCCGAGATCGAGCAGTAGACCAGCCGCGGGTGACGGGCGAGCAGCTCGGTCGGACCGAGCCCGAGCCTGGCCATCACCCCCGGCCGGAAGTTCTCCACCAGCACATCGGCCTCGGCCACGAGGGCCCGGGCTACCGCCAGGTCCGCAGGGGCACGCAGGTCGAGGGCGATCGACTCCTTGCTGTGGTTGACGCGCTCGAAGTAGAGCGATCGCCCCACCAGGAAGGGGCCGTAGCTGCGCGAATCATCCCCCGTGTCCGGTTTCTCCACCTTCACCACGCGGGCGCCGAGGTCGGCCAGCATCATCGTGGCGAAGGGACCGGCAAGGACCCGGGAGAAGTCCGCCACGAGCAACCCGTCAAGGGGTCCCGCAGAAGTGGTGGACGACACGCCGCACATCCTGCCCCCCAGTGGGAACGCGGTGGACAAGTGTGGTGTTGTGATAGATGTGACCGGAACCAAAGCTCCCACCGCCCCCGCAGCCCCCGCGCTGACCAACGCTGACCGCTGTGACCGTTGCGGCGCGCAGGCCCGTGTGCGCGTCGTGCTGACCAAGGGCGAGCTGCTGTTCTGCGCGCACCACGCCAGGACCTACGAAGCCAAGCTCCGCGACACCGCGGTGCAGTGGGTCGACGAGACCAGCGCCCTCCAGGCCCCCACGCTCTAAGCCCGCGCTGCCCACCGGCCGCCGGCCGACTCGACCTGCAAGGGCATCCCGAAGGCCTTGCTGAGCAGCTCCTCCGTCAGCACCTCCTGGATCGGACCCGAGGCCACCACGCGGCCCCGTGACAGCAGCAGCGCGTGCGTCGTACCGGTCGGGATCTCCTCCACGTGATGCGTCACCAGCACCGAGGGCGGGGCGCCCGAGCCGTCGGCCAGCCGTGACAGCAGCCGGAGCAGCGCCTCCCTCGCACCGAGGTCGAGTCCGGCTGCCGGCTCGTCGAGCAGCAGCAGCTCCGGGTCGGTCATCAGGGCGCGGGCCAGCAGCACCCGCTTGCGCTCCCCCTCGGACAGGGTGCCGAACCTGCGGTCCACGAAGGCCCGCAAGCCGACTCTGCCCAGCAGGTTCGTGGCCCGGTCGACATCCGCCTGGTCGTAGCCCTCGCGCCATCGTCCGATCACGCCGTGCGCTGCCGTGACGACCACGTCGACGGCACGCTCGTGACCCGGCACCCGGTCGCCGAGCGCGGCGGAGCACAGCCCCACCCGGGTCCGCAGCTCGCCGAGGTCCACCTCGCCGAACCGCTCGCCGAGCAGCTCGACCGAGCCCTTCGACGGGAACAGCGACGCGGCAGCGATCGCCAGCAGCGTTGTCTTGCGAGCGCCGTTGGGGCCGAGCAGCGCCCACCGCTGTCCCTCTTCGATCACCCAGTCGATATCGCTGAGCAGCACCGCGCTCTCGCGCACAACGCTGACGCGGGACATGGCAAGGACACTCACCCGCCGACCGTACCGACGCGTAGGCAAGGATCGTGGGATGGCCTACCGCTGCTTCGAGCTCGAGATCACCGACCGGGTTGCGCACCTGCGCATGTCGCGGCCAGCCGAGCTCAACACCATGACCCCCGAGTTCTGGGCCGAGCTGCCCGAGATCGTCACGCGGCTGAGCGACGACGCCTCCGCACGCGCGGTCGTGATCTCCAGCACCGGCAAGCACTTCAGCGCCGGCATGGACCTGTCGGTGTTCACCGGCGGCCTCCACGACGAGGACGCTGAGCTCGGTCGCACCCGGGCCCGGATGCGCTCGACCGCCAAGCGGCTGCAGTGGTCGTTCACCGCGCTGGAGAAGGCCAGAATGCCGGTGCTGACCGCCGTACAGGGCGGCTGCATCGGTGGCGCTGTCGACCTGGTGACCGCGGCCGATCTGCGCTACTGCAGCGCCGACGCATGGTTCTGCGTGATGGAGACCAACCTCGGCATGACGGCCGATGTCGGCACGCTCCAGCGGCTCGGCAAGGTCATCCCCGAGGGCGTCGCCCGGGAGCTCGCCTTCACAGGCCGACGGATGCCGGCAGCGCGCGCCTTCGAGGTCGGTCTCGTCCAACAGGTGTATGACGACCACGAGGCGCTCGTTGAAGGGGTGCTGGCGACGGCGAAGGAGATTGCCTCGAAGTCACCGCTGGCCATCTGGGGGGTGAAGGTCGCCATGAACTACGCCCGCGACCACAGCGTGGACGACGCGCTGGACCAGGTCGCGACCTGGCAGTCGGGCATGTTCCAGCCCGCGGACATGACGGAGGCCTTCACCGCCAAGGCGGAGCAGCGCGAGCCGGTGTTCCCCGACCTGCTGCCGCAGCCCACCGGCCTCTAGCGCAACCGCTTGGTGAGGCTGATCAGCAGCTTCTTGTCCAGCGACGGAGACACGGCGACCAGCGCGTTGAACTCGCGCGAGCCGACGAGCAGCGCGCGCACCTTGTCCTTGGCGGTGACGGTGGCGTTGCGGGGCGAGTTGCTGAGCAGTGCCATCTCCCCGACGTGGTCACCGGGGCCGAGGGTCGCGACGACCTGACCGTCCACGCTCACCTCCACCTCGCCCTCGAGGATGACGATGAACTCGTAGCCGGCCGTGCCCTGCTTGATCAGGGCCTCCCCGGCCCCGTAGTTGACGTAGTCGGCTACGCGGTCGACCTGCGCCAGCTCATCGCCGGTCCAGCCGTCGAAGAAGGGGACATCGGCCAGCTTGTCGTAGCTGTGCTTGCGGCTGAACAGGCTCATCTCTAGCGCCTTCCGTGGAGCATGCGGACCATCCGGGCGATCATCTTGTCAGTCTTCTGGGTACGGCTGAATGTCAGCATCTTCACCGGTGGGGCGAAGCGCTGTCGAGTGATGGCCTTAGCGCGGGTGAACTCCCGCAGCCCGTCCTCGCCGTGGATCCGGCCGAAGCCCGACTCCCCCGAGCCGCCGAACGGCAGCGCGGCGACGCCCGCGAAGGCCTGCACGCTGTTGACGGAGGTCATGCCAGAGCGCAGCCGGCGGGCGATCTCCATGCCGTGCCGCCGGGAGAACACCGCCCCCGCCAGGTTGTACGACGTGGCGTTGGTGAGACGAATGGCCTCGTCGGTGTCCTTGACCTTGGTGACGGTCAGCGTCGGACCGAAGGTCTCCTCCTGCACCGCGAGGGCATCCTCTGGGACGTCGATGAGGATCGTCGGTTCGACCAGCGTGCCGTCGATGTGACCGCCGCTGATGGCCTTGCCACCGCGGGCGATCGCGTCCTGGATGTGCCTGCGGATGACCTCGACCTGGCTGGGCATCGTGATGTGCCCGTAGGAGGTGCCGGCCTTGACCTCGCCGACCTGGGCCTTCAGTCGCTCCACCAGAGGTTCGTAGGAGCGCTCGGTGACGTAGACCCGCTCAATGCCCACGCAGGTCTGCCCGGCATTGGCCATGCCGCCCCAGAGGGCCGCCTGTGCGGCGGCGTCGAGGTCAGCGTCATCCGCCACGATCATCGAGTCCTTGCCGCCGCACTCCATCAGCACCGGTGTCAGCGTCTCGGCACAGGCAGCCATCACGACCTTGCCGGTCCTGGCCGAGCCCGTGAAGGCGACCTTGTCGACACCGGACCGGCACAGCGCCGCTCCCGTCGGGCCGAAGCCAGTGACGAGCTGCAGCACCGGGTGCTCGGGCACAACCTCAGCGAAGCTGTCGACGATCCACTTGCCCACCGCAGGGGTGAACTCGCTCGGCTTGAACACCACGCAGTTGCCGGCAGCAAGCGCGTAGGCGATCGACCCCATGGGTGTGAACAGCGGGTAATTCCACGGGCCGATGACGCCGATCACGCCGAGCGGCTGGTACTCAAGATGGGCCGCCTGGTTGGGCTGCAGCAGGCCCGCGGAAACCCGCCGGGTGCCGAGGACCCGCTTGGCGTGCTTGGCCGACCATGCCATGTGGTCGACCACCAGCGTCCACTCGATCTGCGCATCACCGAGGGGCTTGCCGTTTTCCCGGTGGATCAGCTCGGTCAGCTCGTCGAGCTTGTTGACGACCACGATGCGCCAGCTGTCGAGGCGCTCCTTGCGGTCGCCGAAGCCCAGCTCCTGCCACCAGGCGGTCGCTGAGCGCGCCCGCGCCACAGTTGCCTTGACGTCCTCCTCCGTGTGGACCGGGAACTCGGCGACGACGGCTCCAGTCGCCGGCTCGACCGACGCGAAGACCTCGGCCTGCCGATCAGGGGCGATGGTCACAAGCGGCTCCTCCAGTCACCAAGCGGGCTGCACCAAACGTACGCTGAGGAGGTGCCCGACGACCACCGCACCGTCTCGGTCACCAGCGCCGGCCTGTCCGCTACCGAGGACCGCCGACTGCGGCAGCGCCGCTACGCCATCACCCAGGTCGTCCGCATCGTCTGCTTCCTGCTTGCCGTCATGCTGCCCGTCCCCATGTGGGCGCGGCTGCTGCTGATCCTCGCCGCGTTCACGCTGCCGTGGATAGGGGTCATCACCGCCAACGCCGGGCCGATGGTGCACAAGCCGCGCACGACGGCTGCGGTGGCGCCCGTCGTGCGTGCCCCGGTGGCGCTCGATCCCAGCCGGGTGATCGACCAGGACTAGCCGGCGCCGCGGGCGGCCGCCTTAGCCGCCTGCTTGTAGGCACGCACCTGCAGCAGCGTCGCCTTGCTGGTCACGTCGGCCACCGAGCGGGTGACCTTGTTCTCGCCGTAGGCGCCGGCCGCCTCGCGCCAGCCCTTGGGCCGGACCTTGAGCTGCTTGCCGAGCAGAGCCACGAAGATCTGCGCCTTCTGCCGCCCGAACCCCGGCAGTGCCTCGACCCGGCGGAGCAGCTCAGCACCTGTGCCGGCATCGGCCCAGACGCTGGCCGCGTCGTTGGCGTAGTCCTCCGCGACGACCGCACACAGGTCCTTCACCCGCTTGCCCATCGAACCGGGGAACCGGTGCACCGCAGGCGGACCCGCCATCGCCGCAGCGAACGTCGCCTCGTCGGTCTCGGCGATCCGTGCCGCGTCCAGGTGGCCGAGCCGCTCGAGCAGCACCGCCGGCCCGGCGAACGCCTTCTCCATCGGGATCTGCTGGTCGAGGGCCATACCGAGCAAGAGCGCGAGCGGGTCGTCGCCCAGCAACGTGTCAGCTGCTGGGTCGCCGGTGATGCACAGAGCCATGGCCGCGAGTCTGGCACGCGCCCAGCGGCGCGCACGGCAGGATGGAGCCATGCAACCGGATGGGGTCTTCGCCGGCCTGGGCCTGCGGCCGGAGCTGGTCGAGGTGCTCACGGCCCTCGGCTACGAGGAGCCCACCCCGATCCAGCTCGAGGCCATCCCGCCCCTGCTCGAGGGCCGCGACCTGGTCGGGCAAGCAGCGACCGGCACGGGCAAGACCGCCGCCTTCGCGCTCCCGCTGCTGCACCACCTGCCGCCGGGTGACCGCGGCAAGCAGCCGGCCGCCCTGGTGCTCGCGCCGACTCGGGAGCTCGCGGTGCAGGTCAGCGAGGCCATCGCCCGCTACGGCGCGGGCCTCGGCGCACGGGTGCTCACGGTCTACGGCGGCCAGCCGATCGGTGGTCAGTTGCGGGCCCTGCAGAAGGGGGTCGACGTGGTCGTCGCCACCCCGGGGCGCGCCCTCGACCACCTCGACCGGGGCTCGCTCCGCCTCGACGCGCTCAAAGTCGTGGTGCTCGACGAGGCGGACGAGATGTTCGACATGGGGTTCGCCGACGACATCGAAGCAATCCTCAAGGCCTGCCCCGAGCAGCGGCAGACCGTGCTGTTCTCCGCCACCATGCCGCCCAAGATCGACAAGATGTCGCGCCGGCACCTGACCAAGCCGGTGCGGATCGCCATCGAGCGCGAGGCGATGCCGGCGGGAGCGGCACCGCTCGTTCGGCAGGCCGCACACATCGTCGTACGCGCTCATAAGCCGGCCGCCCTCAGTCGGGTGCTGGACATGGAGGCGCCCAAGGCGGCGCTGGTGTTCTGCCGCACCCGCGAGGAGGTCGACGAGCTCACCGAGAAGCTCAAGACCCGCGGCTACAAGGCCGAGCCGCTGCACGGCGGGATGAGCCAGGAGCAGCGCGACCGCGTCATGCACCGGTTGCGCGGTGGGACCGCGGACCTGCTGATCGCCACGGACGTGGCTGCCCGCGGGCTGGACGTAGACCACCTGACGCACGTCATCAACTACAACGTGCCGTCGGCGCCCGAGGCCTACGTCCACCGGATCGGCCGGGTCGGCCGGGCCGGGCGCGAGGGCGTCGCCATCACGTTGTCCGAGCCGCGCGAGCAGCGGATGCTGCAGGCGATCGAACGGGTCATCGGCGCCAAGATCCCGGTCGAGCGGCTGCCGTCAGAGCAGGACCTGCAGGCGAAGCTCCTGGCCACGACGAGGGCGGCGCTGGTCGAGCTCCTGACGGCCGGGGGCTTGGACGAGGTGGCCGACCTGGTGCGCGAGCTGGCCGAGCAGTACGACCCAGTGAAGGTCGCCATGGCCGCCACCCTGCTGGCCCACCGCACCAGCGCGCCGCCCGTCGAGCACATCCCCGACGCGCCGCCCGTCCGATCTCCGCGTGAGGACGTGCCGCGGCGCGAGGGCGCCGTCCCGAAGCGCGCGGTGACCAAGTCGGGGATGGCCCGGCTCTACGTCGGGGCCGGCCGCTCCACCGGGGTGCGCCCCCAAGACCTGGTCGGGGCCATCTGCAACGAGTCCGACCTCAAGGGCAAGGACATCGGCGGCATCGAGATCACCGAGCGCTTCTCCCTGGTGGACGTGCCTGAGGCGAGGATCGACGACGTGATCAAGGCCCTGCGCTCCAGCGTCATCAAGGGCCGCAAGGTGCCGATCCGGCGAGACCGCGACGCGTGAGCGCCCTCACCCCCCGGCGCATGAACGGAATCCGCATGGGCGCAGGAGGGCCCTCGCGCACCCATGCGGATTCCGTTCATGGGGGGGTTGAGAGGGGGAGTTAGGCGGGCTCGGGACTGACGACGCGCAGCCGCCGCTCCCCGGACGGCGGTGCCGACGGCTCTGAGCCGGCGGCCTCAGTGGCGACGATCCGCAGCGGCGAGCCCTCGGGTACCTCGAGCAGCTCGGCCAGGCCGTTGACGCGCAGCATCTTCACCACGTCGGGAGTGGCCCTGGTGACCACCAGCAGCCCGTCCCGGCGGCGCAGGTGCTTGGCAGCGCCGGCGAGCACCTGCAGGCCGGTGACGTCAGCCCCCGTGATGGCCGACAGGTCGACGGCGATGGAACGGACGCCCGTCGCGAAGGCGGTAGCCAGCTGTTGGCGGAGCGGGGCGCAACTCTCGGCATCCAGCCGCCCGGTGGGGCGGAGGAGCAGGGCCGAGGTCACGAACCACCGTTACCCCGAGCGCGATGCCTGAACCCCTTGCAAAACGAACATACGGTTTGCTAGTCTCACGCCATGCCCAGGCTCACCGACTCCGTGCTCGCCGAGAAACAGGCGGAGATCCTCACCGCAGCCCGGCAGGCGTTCGCCCGGCACGGCTACGAGGGCGCCACCGTGAAGGTGCTCGAGGCCGAAACCGGCCTGAGCCGCGGCGCGATCTTCCACCACTTCAAGGACAAGGAAACGCTCTTCCTCGCTCTCGCCGAGGACGACGCCGTGCAGATGGCCCAGACCGTCGCCGAGGACGGCCTCGTCCAGGTGATGCGCGACCTGCAGACCAAGGACGCCGGGTGGCTCGGCGTTCAGCTCGAGGTACGACGGAAGCTCCGCACGGACCCTGAGTTCGCCCAGCGGTGGGCGGAGCACCAGCGTGCGGTCATCCGTGCCACCACCACCCGTCTGCAGCGCCAACGCGCAGCCGGGGTGGTCCGTGACGACGTACCTCTCCCGTTGCTCGTGGACTTCCTGCGGCTGGTCCTCGACGGGCTGGTGTCCAGCCTCGCCTCGGGGATGCCCACCAAGCACCTGTCCGGCGTGCTCGACCTCGTGGAGGACGCCGTCCGACAGCCTCGCAAGCCATCACCTAGCGTTCGCAAAACACCACGACAAGGAGCACCTGCATGAGCCTCGACAGCTTCGGCGCCAAGGGCACACTGACCGTAGGGGACACGTCCTACGAGATCTTCCGGCTCAGCGCCGTCGAGGGGGCGGCGGACCTGCCCTACTCGCTGAAGGTGTTGCTCGAGAACCTGCTGCGCACCGAGGACGGCGCCAACATCACCGCTGACCACATCCGGGCGCTGGCCGGCTGGGTGCCCGACGCCGAGCCCGACACCGAGATCCAGTTCACCCCGGCTCGGGTGCTCATGCAGGACTTCACTGGCGTGCCGTGCGTGGTGGATCTCGCGACCATGCGCGAGGCCATGGCCGACCTGGGCGGCGACCCGAAGAAGATCAACCCCCTCGCACCTGCTGAGCTGGTCATCGACCACTCAGTGGTCGCCGACCACTTCGGCCGCGCTGACTCGCTGCAGCTCAACGGAGCGCTGGAGTACGAGCGCAACCGCGAGCGCTACGAGTTCCTGCGCTGGGGCCAGACGGCGTTCGACGACTTCGCGGTCGTGCCGCCCAACACCGGGATCGTCCACCAGGTCAACCTCGAACGGCTGGCCCGGGTGGTCTTCGAGAGGGACGGCCTGGCCTACCCCGACACCCTCGTCGGCACCGACAGCCACACCACGATGATCAACGGGCTCGGCGTCCTCGGCTGGGGCGTCGGCGGCATCGAGGCCGAGGCGGCCATGCTCGGCCAGCCCGTCTCCATGCTCATCCCGCGCGTCGTGGGCTTCAAGCTGGTCGGCCAGCTGCCGGCCGGCGCCACCGCCACCGACCTGGTCCTCACCGTCACCGAGCAGCTCCGCAAGCACGGCGTCGTCGGGTCTTTCGTGGAGTTCTACGGCCCCGGCGTGACCAACGTGCCGCTCGCGGACCGCGCGACCATCGGCAACATGAGCCCGGAGTACGGCTCGACCTGCGCGATCTTCCCGATCGACCAGGAGACGCTCGACTACATGAGGCTGACCGGTCGCCCGGCTCAGCTGATCGCCCTCACCGAGGCCTACGCCAAGGAGCAGGGCATGTGGCACGACCCGGCCGCTGAGCCGAGGTTCACCACCACCCTCGAGCTCGACCTCGCGACGGTCGTCCCGTCGCTGGCCGGGCCCAAGCGGCCGCAGGACCGGGTCCCGCTGTCGGAGGCCAAGGCGATGTTCCGGCTGGCCCTGCGCGACTACGCCAGCGTTGGCAACGGACACAGCACGGTCACCGACGGCGGCATCGACGAGGCCAGCCGCGAGTCGTTCCCCGCCTCCGACCCCGCGACGCCCTCTGAGAGCAAGCCCAGCGACCAGCCGATCCGCGTCAACGTCGGCGAGGTCGGCGACCGGCCGTCCAACCCGATCGCGGCCACCCTGGCTGACGGGTCCCACGTCGAGCTCGACCACGGCGCGGTGGCGATCGCGGCCATCACCAGCTGCACCAACACCAGCAACCCCTACGTGATGGTCGCGGCCGGGCTGCTGGCCAAGGCTGCGGTCGAGAAGGGCCTGTCAGTCAAGCCGTGGGTCAAGACCACGCTGGCCCCTGGTTCCAAGGTGGTGACCGACTACTACGACAAGGCCGGCCTCTCGCCGTACCTGGACAAGCTCGGGTTCAACACGGTCGGCTACGGCTGCACCACCTGCATCGGCAACTCCGGCCCCCTGCCCGCCGAGGTCTCGGCCGCAGTCAACGAGGGCGACCTGGCCGTGGTCAGCGTGCTGTCCGGCAACCGCAACTTCGAGGGCCGCATCAACCCCGACATCAAGATGAACTACCTGGCGTCGCCGCCGCTGGTCGTCGCCTACGCGCTGGCCGGGACGATGGACACCGACATCACCACCGAGCCGCTCGGCCACGACCAGGGCGGCCAACCCGTCTTCCTCAGCGACATCTGGCCGACCGCGGCCGACGTCGCGCGGGTCGTCGGAGCGGCCATCACCGAGAAGATGTACGCCGACAGCTACGTCGACGTCTTCGCCGGCGACGCCCGTTGGCAGGCCATCGAGGTGCCCGCGGGCGACGCCTTCACCTGGGACCCGGAGTCGACCTACGTCCGCAAGCCCCCGTACTTCGACGGGATGCCGCGCGAGCCCAAGCCGCTGACCGACATCGTCGGCGCCAAGGTGCTGGCGGTGCTGGGTGACTCGGTCACCACCGACCACATCTCGCCAGCCGGGTCGATCAAGGTCGACTCCCCCGCCGGTCGCTACCTGCAGGAGCACGGGGTCGCGCCCAAGGACTTCAACAGCTACGGCAGCCGCCGGGGCAACCACGAGGTGATGATCCGCGGGACGTTCGCCAACATCCGGCTGCGCAACCAACTCGCACCGGGCACCGAAGGTGGCGTGACCTTGCGGGCGGGCAACGTGGAGTCGATCTACGACGCCTCACACGCCTATCAGGCCGCGGGGGTGCCGCTGATGATCCTGGCCGGCAAGGAGTACGGCTCCGGCTCCTCGCGCGACTGGGCCGCCAAGGGCACCGCGCTGCTGGGCGTCCGGGCGGTCATTGCGGAGAGCTACGAGCGGATCCACCGGTCCAACCTGATCGGGATGGGCGTCCTCCCGCTGCAGTTCCACGCCGGCGAGAGCGCCGCGTCGCTGGGGCTGACCGGACACGAGACCTACGAGATCACCGGCATCGCTGGTGGAGGTGACGTGCCGAGGGAGCTCGTCGTGAAGGCCGACGGGCAGGAGTTCGGAGTGACCGTGCGGATCGACACCCCTGGCGAGCAGGGCTACTACCGGCACGGCGGGATCATGCCGTTCGTGCTTCGCTCGCTGCTCTGAGTTCGGTTCGCTGCTCTGAGGGAACGTCCGTAGGGCCCGATCGGTTGTAACCGGTAGGAGAACCCACGGAGGTGCCGCCCATGACCAGCGCTGCGCACGTTCCCCCTGACGACCTCGAGGACGACCTCGAGGAGCAGGAGGAGGCCACCGCCGAGCCCGGTATCTCCGCTGACCTGGTCCGGGCCTACCTCAAGGAGATCGGCAAGACCCCGCTGCTCACCGCGGACCAGGAGGTCGAGCTGTCCCAGCGCATCGAGGCCGGCCTGTACGCCCAGCACAAGCTGATGGAGTCGCTTGTCCCCGCCGGGCTGCGGCACGATCTCGAGCACCTGGTCCGGGACGGCGAGCGGGCCAAGCGGCACCTGCTGGAGGCCAACCTGCGGCTGGTGGTCAGCATCGCCAAGCGCTACCTGGGCCGAGGGATGCTCTTCCTAGACCTGATCCAGGAGGGCAACGTCGGCCTGATCCGGGCGGTCGAGAAGTTCGACTACACCAAGGGCTTCAAGTTCTCGACGTACGCAACCTGGTGGATCCGCCAGGCGATCACCCGGGCGATGGCTGACCAAGCCAGGACCATTCGGATCCCGGTCCACATGGTGGAGCAGATCAACAAGGTCTCCCGGCTGCAGCGCGAGCTGCTGCAGTCCACGGGCCATGAGGCCACCCCCGCAGACCTGGCGTCCGAGCTCGGCCTGACACCCGAGCGGATCGTCGAGATCCAGCGCTACGCCCGGGAGCCGGTCTCGCTCGAGACCGCGGTCGGCGACGACGGGGACAACAGCCTGGGTGACTTCATCGAGGACTCCGACGCTCCGGTGCCGGTCGACGTGGTGGCCTACGGGATGATGCAGGACCAGCTCCACGACGTGCTCCGTTCGCTCACCGACCGCGAGGCCGATGTCGTGAAACTGCGGTTCGGCCTGGTCGACGGCCAGCCCAAAACCCTCGACGAGATCGGCCGCCAACTCGGGCTTACCAGGGAGCGGATCCGCCAGATCGAGTCCAAGACGCTGTCCAAGCTGAGGCACCCCAGCCGGTCCCAGCGGCTGCGCGACTACCTCGATTGAGCCTGCGCCAGCGATCTTGTGAGCAGGTTCACCGGGCCCGGACTACCGCAACGGGCCAAAGCCTGAGATCGTTAAGCCAACACGGGTCTGCGCACGCGTGCGCAGACCTCAAGGGGGACGGTCGCCTACCAGCGTAGTTGCCCGGCCGTTCGACCCCACCTGCTCCACCACGCCCGCTACTGAGGAGAAGCAATGCCTACCGCCAGCAAGGCCCGGTCTAAGAAGGCTGTCGCCGCTCCCGCGCCGGTCGCTGACGTCGTCGTCGAGGAGCTCGACGAGGACGAGGACGCGCCTGTGGCCGTCGTCGAGGAGGCCGTCCTCGCGATCGACGAGCCCCCGCCCGGCATCGACCTGGTCAAGGCCTACCTGCGTGAGATCGGCCGCGTGCCGCTGCTCACCGCCGTCGAGGAGGTCGACCTCGCCAAGCGGATCGAGGCCGGTCTGTTCGCGACCGAGAAGCTGCGCCAGAACGCCGAGAAGGGCCTGAAGCTCACGCCCACGATGAAGCGCGACCTCGGCTGGATCGTCCGCGACGGCGACAAGGCCAAGCGGCACCTGCTCGAGGCCAACCTGCGCCTGGTCGTCTCGCTTGCCAAGCGCTACCAGGGCCGCGGTCTCGACCTGCTCGACCTGGTCCAGGAGGGCAACCTCGGCCTGGTGCGCGCGGTCGAGAAGTTCGACTACGCCAAGGGCTACAAGTTCTCGACCTACGCCACCTGGTGGATCCGCCAGGCGCTGCAGCGTGCGCTGGCCGACCAGGGCCGCACCATCCGAGTGCCCGTGCACATGGCCGAGCTGATCACCAAGGTCACCCGGGTGCGACGCGAGCTGACCCAGACGCTGGGCCGCGACCCCGGCGCCGGGGAGATCGGCGCCCAGCTCGAGATGACCGCTGCCAAGGTCGAGGAGATCATCGCCTTCGGCCGCGACACCCTTTCGCTGCAGAGCCCCGTCGGTGACGACGAGGCCACCCTGGGCGACTTCATCACCGACTCCGAGTCGGTTGACCCGGTCCAGGCCGTCGAGACCCAGATGCTGCAGTCGCAGCTCTCAGAGGTCCTCGGCTCCCTGCCCGAGCGCTCGGCGATCGTGGTCCGGATGCGCTTCGGCCTCGACGACGGCCGCCCGCGCACCCTCGACGAGGTCGGCCGCCACCTGGGGCTGACCCGCGAGCGGATCCGCCAGATCGAGCGCGACACCCTCGCCGAGCTCCGCCTGGAGGGCCGCGCCGACGGCCTGCGCGAGTACGTCGCCTGACCCGTTCCGCCGACGGCTCCGCGCCGCACCGCATCCGGAGCTACCAGATCCGGCGCGGTCGCACCGGTCCGACCTCCCGGGCGGCGCACCAGCGGCTGTGGCCGGTCTACGGCGCTGTTCCGCCGTACACCTGCGAGGTGCTCGAGATCGGCTTCGGCATGGGTGAGGCGACCGCGCTGATGGCCGCCCAGGACCCCCGGCAGCTGCTGGCGGTCGAGGTGCACCCCGCCGGCATCGCCGCGCTGCTCAGGCGGCTGGAGGAAGCCAAGCTCGACAACGTTCGCGTGGTTGAGGGCGACGCCGTCGACGTCCTCGGGCAGCTCCCGGAGCGGTCGCTGGACGAGGTGCGGCTGTTCTTCCCCGACCCTTGGCCCAAGTCGCGGCACGCCAAGCGCCGCCTGCTACAGCCGGCGTTCGCCGACCTGGTGGCCAGTCGCCTGAACGACCGCGGCCTGCTGCACCTGGCCACGGACGTGCCGTCCTACGCCGAGCACGTCCTCGTGGTTCTCCGGGAGTGGCAGGTCACGGTCGCCTCCCGACCGGGCAACCGACCGCTGACCGGCTACGAGCGCCGGGGGCTCGCAGCGGGGCGGGAGCCGGTTGACATCGTGGCCAGACCCGGCTGAGCGAGAACTGAGCTAGCTCTCGTCCGCGCGGACCCAAGCGGTCGTCGGCTTCTTCGCCGGCGCGGACTCCGGGGCGGGGGCTGAGGCCGCCGGCTCGAGGGTCACGCCGGCCTGGGCCAGCCACTGCCGCTGCGTCTCGAGCTGCGCCTCGAGGTCACCGGTCGGGCGCCCGTCGGCCTGCGCCTTGGCCAACTTGCCCTCGAGGTCGGCGACCTTCTCCTTGAGGCGCACGACGAACGGCGAGTCGCTCGCCTTGACGTGCGAGGTGTCAGGAGCGCCGCGGAACCCCTCCTCGACCTTGGCGAACCGGTCCTCGAGCGACTTCATCACCTCGCGCGGCACCTTCCCCGCGGCGTCCCAGCGCTCCTGCAGCTTGCGCATCTGGCCCTTGCCCCCGGGCACCGGCAGCGCCTCGGCCTCGGCCAGGATCGCCTCCTTGACCACCTGGTTGGCGCGCAGCTCTTCGTCCTTCTCGGCGAACACTGCGCTGCGGGCCTGGAAGAAGACGTCCTGGGCCGCCTTGAACGCGCCCCACAAGCTGTCCTCGACCTCGCGGGGGGCGCGGCCCGCTGTCTTCCAATCGGTCATCAGCTGCTTGAACCGGTCAGCGGTGGCCTTCCAGTCGGTGGAGGCGGCGAGCTTCTCGGCCTCCTTGATCAGCTTCTGCTTGCGCTCCTGCGACACCGAGCGCTGCTCCTCGAGTGCGCCGAAGTGCGTGCTGCGGCGCTCGTTGAAGCGCGTGCGGCTGGCCGCGACCTGCTCCCAGAGGGCATCGGCGGTCGTCTTGTCGACCCCCTTGACGCGCTTCCAGTCCTGGCCGATGGTGCGCAGTCGCTCCCCCGCGTCCCGCCACGAGGACGAGCCGGCGAGCTTCTCGGCCTCCTCGGCGAGAGCGGTCAGCGCAGCGATGCTCTCTTCCTTGGCCGCCGCCCGGGCGACCTTGTGCTCCTCGACCGCGGCAGCGGTCTGCTCGAGCAGCGCGCTGACGCGTCGGGCCAGCGCGTCCAGGTCGCCAACGGCAGCGGCGGTGGGCAGGTTGTCCTTGAGCCGCTCGGCGCTAACGGCCACCTGGCGGGGGTCTCCTGCGCCGCTGCGCAGCCGCTGCTCGAGCAGCGTGACCTCGGTGGCCAGCTGCTCGAAGCGGCGGACGAAGTGGACCAGGCCCTCGGCAGGCGTGCCGGCGTGCCAGGAGCCGACGACCCGCTCACCGTCACCGGTGCGCACGTAGACCGTGCCGTCCTCGGCGACGCGCCCGTGCTCGTTCTCGGTGACCGGAGGCTCGTCGACCTCGAACTCACCAACCGTCTCGCTCATGCCGCTCCCAGGTCGTGTCGTCCCCATCAGTCTCGCGCATGACCAGCTTTACCCGATGGCTGCGCCCAGGAGCACGCCGGACATGGCAGAATCCGCGCGTGACCACCGACGCCAGCATCGAAGAGGCAGCCGTCGAGCTGGGCATCTCCCCGACCGAGGTCATCCGCCTCCTGGAGTCCGGCCAGCTGCCCTCGCACCTGGGACCTGACGGTCGGCGGCGACGCATCCGCAACACTGACCTCGAGGCCCACCGCGAGCAGCGCTTCAACCGGCGTCAGGAGCGGGTTCAGGAGCAACGGGCGCGCCGCTGGGCCGACGAGCACGCGGCACCTTCGCTTGACCCCGACGACCTCGAGCGGGAGAACGACGAGCTCACCGGGTGACCTTGCGGGACGAGGCCCAGCGCGTTCTGTCCGCACTGGCCGGCCCGGGAGCGCTGCTCCGCGAAGACCAGTGGACCGCCATCTGCGCCTTGGTCGAAGACCGACGCCGAGCTCTGGTCGTCCAGCGCACCGGTTGGGGGAAGTCCGCGGTCTACTTCGTCGCGACGGCGCTCCTGCGGGCCCGGGACGCAGGCCCAACAGTGATCGTCAGCCCGCTGCTCGCGCTCATGCGCAACCAGGTCGCGGCCGCAGAGCGGGCCGGGATCTCGGCTGTCACGGTCAACTCCAGCAACAGCGAGCAGTGGCAGGAGGTCTACGGCCAGATCGCGGCGGGCGCGGCGGACGTGCTGCTGGTCAGCCCGGAGCGGCTCAACAACCCGGGCTTCCGGGACGAGGTGCTGCCCCGACTCGCCGCGACTGCCGGGCTGGTCGTCATCGACGAGGCCCACTGCATCAGTGACTGGGGACATGACTTCCGCCCCGACTACCGCCGGATCCGGACGCTGCTCGAGGAGCTGCCGCCCGGCGTGCCGGTGCTCGCCACCACCGCAACGGCCAACGCCCGCGTGGTCGCCGACGTCGCCGCTCAGCTCGGCAACGATGGCACTGAAACGCTCGTGCTGCGAGGTGAGCTGGACCGGCCGTCGCTGCACCTGTCGGTGGCTCGGCTGCCGGACGCGGCGCACCGCCTGGCCTGGCTCGCCGACGCCATGCAGCGGCTGCCCGGCAGCGGGATCGTCTACGCCATGACGGTCGCCGCCACGGCCGAGGTCGCGGGTTTTCTACGCGGCCAGGGCATCGCGGCAGTTGCCTACAGCGGGCAGAGCGACGA
>Ga0136633_1000760_pt1 | contig 24352 bp, 27 predicted proteins | sample AntDrymeUQ832206_2_FD_105494 | JGI IMG/M metagenome (GOLD analysis project Ga0136633, IMG submission 105494) | Polar desert sand microbial communities from Dry Valleys, Antarctica - metaG UQ83 (22.06) | ecosystem: Environmental > Terrestrial > Soil > Desert | place: Antarctica: Dry Valley...
CAGGCCGGGCTGTTCGGCACATCGGCGCGCGGTGTGCTCATCGTGTGCTTCGCGGCGGCTGTGGTGACCGGTGTGATCATCCAGGTGATCTCGCGCACGTTGCCGGTGGCTGTTGCTTTTGCAGCCATGGCGGCCTATCTCCCGATCGCGATCCTGTCGGGGCGCGGTCGACACAGACAGCGTGAGCTCGCCGAAGTGTGGCCCGAGGCCGTTGACAATCTCGCGTCGGCGGTTCGTGCGGGCATGTCCCTTCCGGAGGCATTGGCGCAGCTGGGGAACCGTGGTCCCGAGCCGCTACGCACACCGTTCCAGGCGTTCGCGGCCGACTACCAGGTGACCGGCCGATTCGGGGAAAGCCTCGACCGGCTCAAGGAAAGGCTCTCCGACCCCGTTGGGGACCGGGTCATCGAGGGGCTCCGGGTTGCCCGTGAGGTCGGCGGAGGAGAGCTCGGACGGCTGCTGCGCAGTCTGTCGGGATACCTCCGCGAGGACGCACGAACCCGATCGGAACTCGAGTCCAGGCAGGCGTGGACGGTGAACGGCGCACGGCTTGCCGTGGCCGCGCCGTGGCTGGTCCTGCTGATGCTCTCTTTCCAGCGTGAGGTCATTTCCCGCTACGCGTCCCCAGCCGGCGTCGTCGTGCTGTCCATCGGGGGTGGCGCTTGCCTCGTGGCCTACCGGCTGATGGTCCGGATCGGGCGGCTTCCCCAGGAACAGCGCGTGCTTTCGTGACCCTGACGATGTGGGGTGGGGTTCTCGGAGGAGCAACTGCGGTTGGCCTCCTGCTCGTGATGGCCACGGCTGTCGGGCTACGACGACCGCAGCTGTCCGTCCGGGTGCTGCCCTATGTGCGCGACCTCCCGCAGATGTCGCGTCGCCCCGAGCTCGCGCTTCAACCCACACAATCCGCGCTCTCGGGGTTGTTCGGGCCGCCGCTCAGGTCTGCCGCGGACACCCTCGAAAGAGTCCTGGGCGGGGCAACTTCGGTACGTCGTCGACTCGAACGCGCCAACCTGTCGCTGACCGTGCACGAGTTCCGCATCGAGCAAGTCGTGTGGGGCATGGTCGCGTTCGCGGTGACCGCAGCGTTCTCCTTGGTGATCGCGATGCGGTCCCCAGGAAGGACCGGTCCGCTACTCGTCGTGTGCCTGGTCGCGTTCGTCCTCGGGGTGCTGCTCAGGGAGAACCGGTTGACCGCCCAAGTGTCGGGACGGGAGCAGAAGATACTCGCCGAGTTCCCGACCATTGCCGAACTGCTGGCTCTCTCTGTCGCAGCGGGTGAAGGCCCCGTCTCCGCACTCGCTCGCGTGGTGGGTCGCTCACACGGCGAGCTCGCCGTCGACCTGTCCCGCGCCCTTGCCGAGATCCGCACCGGCAAGCCGGTCTCACGTGCCCTGGACGAGATGGCCAACCGGTCCGGTCTGCCGGTCGTCGCCAGGTTTGCGGAAGGAATGGCCGTCGCAGTCGAACGAGGGACGCCGTTGGCCGAGGTCCTCCATGCCCAGGCCGGCGACGTTCGTGAGGCAGGACGGCGGCAGCTGATCGAGTCCGGGGCCCGCAAGGAAATCTTCATGATGGTCCCGGTGGTTTTTCTGGTACTCCCGGTAACCGTCCTCTTTGCGTTCTGGCCAGGGGTCGTCGGACTCCGGCTGGTAGCGCCCTGAACTTGTCCATGGAAACGTAGAGAGCAAGGGAAATCGATGATCTATCTACTCGCGCGGCGCCTGGTGTCCACGGTCATGGAACCGACGTACCGCACACGTGAAAGTGAGCGCGGGGACGTGCCCGGATGGGTGCTCATCACCGTGATGACGGCAGGCTTGGTGGCCGCCCTGTGGGCTGTGGCAGGTGGCCAACTCTCGCAAATGCTGTCGGACGCCCTGAGCTCGGTGAAGAGCTGACGCACGTGCGTCGTGCTGGTCACCGCGCCGAGCACGGTTCGGCCGTCGTCGACTTCGTGCTCGTCCTCGTCGTGCTCGTGCCACTGTTCCTGGGCATCATTCAGGTCGCCCTGGTTCTGCATGTCCGCAACACATTGACTTCTGCCGCGTCCGAGGGCGCACGCTACGCAGCCACGGTCGACCGACCGCTCGACGCCGGAGTCACCAAGGCCAGGCAGCAGATCGCGGGAGCCATTGCAGAGCGGTTCGCCTCCGACGTCACGGTCGCCGCCGTCGACGTGGGTGGTGCGCCGGGGGTCCGGGTGGACGTGGTCGCGGAGGTTCCACCGCTGGGGTTGTGGGGTCCGGCAGTGCGCCTGTCCGTTTCCGGGCACGCCATCGAAGAGGTCGCGCCGTGAGGTGCCGCAGCGAGAAAGGAACCGCGCTCATCGAGGTGACCTGGCTGTCGATCTTGCTCCTGATCCCGTTGCTCTACATCTTGCTTGCTGTCTTCGAGGTGCAGAGATCAGCTTTCGCCGTGAGTGCGGCGGCGCGGTCAGCAGGACGTGCCTACGCGACCGCGCCCGACGAGGCGTCGGCTATGGACCGAGCCAGTGCGGCCGCGGATGTCGCGTTGACCGACCAGCACCTCGAGCTCGGCCGGACGAGCCTGACGGTGAACTGCGCACCAGACCCCAGGAACTGCCTTGCTCCCGGGTCGGTGATCAGCGTTGAGGTAACCCACCCCGTAGCGCTGCCGCTGATGCCGTCCGCGCTTGGTGGCAACACCCCGAGCATCCGCGTCGAAGGAGCACACAGCGTTCCCTACGGCACGTTCAGGGAGGACCGGTCGTGACCACTGATCCCCGCGAGCACGGCCAGACAAGAGAGAACGGCCAGAGAAGAGAGAACGGCCAGAGAAGAGAGAACGGCCAGACGAGCTTGTTGATCATCGGTTTCGCCATCGTCGTGGTGATGATGGTTGCGGTGGTGGTCGACGCGTCAGCCGCGTACCTGCGCCGGCAGGGGCTCGACTCGATGGCCGACGGCGCTGCCCTTGCCGCGGCCGACGGCGTCCAGGGGGAGCAGGTCTACCAAGGTGGGTTGGGTGAACACGCCCAGATCGACCCCGTCGCCGCCGAACAGTACGTCGCTGACTACCTGGCCGCCCTCGGTGCAGCACAGAAGTATCCCGGGCTGACCTACTCGGTAGACACCGAAGCCGACTCGGTGGTGGTGCGGATCCGTGCTCCGCTCGACCTTCCGCTGACTCCGCCGGGATGGGAGCAGAGGCCGGTGATCACCGGAACCGCGGCATCGTTCGTGGTGGTGAGCGACTAGCGCCCTGGACTAGACAAAGAGGATGACGTCGGGTTAGTCCTAACTACCCCAAACATGGACAGTCAATCCCAGGTCGCCAACCGGCGTCGTCGCTGGGTGTTTTGGTCGAAGTGTGGTCGGGAAGCATTGCCTCCAAGGATTAGATCCAGCCCAGGGAATAGATCCAAGGAGTAAGGGTAGGCAATGACCGCTTCGCCTGAGGTTCAAGCATTAGAACTTCCCGTCATCGCGGTCGACATCCCGGCTGTTCAGTCAGTCGCAGGAGGAGGCCGCAGTGAGATCACTGCACGCCTGCTCGCGCGGATCGCCACCACCACAGACAAGCTCGAGAAGAAGCGTCTTCGCGACGAAGTCGTCGTTCTCAACATGGGCGTCGCCAAGGCGATCGCGACCCGGTATCGAGACCGTGGCGTGGGTAGCGAGGACCTGCTGCAGGCGGCTTACGTCGGTCTGGTCAAAGCCGCACAGGGCTTCGACCCCTCGTTCGAACGTGACTTTCTCAGCTATGCGGTGCCGACCGTCACTGGTGAGGTCAAACGCTACTTTCGCGACTTCGGCTGGACGGTTCGTCCGCCACGTCGTGTCCAAGAACTTCAGGCGCAGATCTCGAGGGCGTCTAGTGAGCTCTCACAGACTTTGCGTCGCTCACCCAAACCCACTGAGGTCGCCGAGTTCTTGTCGGTCGAGGTCGAATCCGTGATCGAGGCACCCGCAGCTGACGGTTGTTTCACTCCGGCCTCACTCGATGTTCGGGTCGGAGAAGATGGCTCGACCTCCCTGGGAGAGCTGATCGGCGAAGAGGACTCCGACCTCGGGCGCGCCGAGACGCGCATCCTGCTGGCTCCCGCGGTACGCCGACTCGCCCCCCGCGACCGCCGGATCCTCGAGTTGAGGTTCTTCCGCGGCTGGACCCAAGCACAGATCGCCGCAGACATTGGCGTGACACAGATGCAGGTCTCGCGACTGCTGGCGCGGATTCTCGTCGGTCTGCGCACCGAACTTTCCTGACCGCCCCCGCGCCAAAGGATCGAGTCTCAGACTCGGCGCGCCAGCAACGGCACTCCCGCCCACAGCGCGGCGAAGAACACCAGGGAGATGCCGCCTGCCACGTGTCCCAGGGAGCGATTGGTCACGAGGTCGAAAACCAGCCACACCACGCCGGACGTGGTCATCGCCAGCGCAAGCAGACCCGCCTGGGCGGCTCGGTTGGCGGCCTTCACGATCCAGCGTCGCTCTCCTCTGTGGAAGAGGGCCCGGTGGAAGGCGACCGGCCCGATGATCAGACCGGTGGCGATCACAGAGCCGGACAGGATGGCCAGGTACACGTTGCGTTGCAGGTCGCTGAGCTCCTGGAACCGGCTGGTAAACGGCAGCGTGAGCAGGAAGCCAGTCAGGATCTGTACCCCGGTCTGGGTCACCCGGAGCTCCTGCAGCAGCTCGTTCAGGTTCCGCGTGAGCTTTTCTTCCTCGGTCTCCTGGCTGTGTGGTGCAGGCTGGTCGCTCGGCATGGGTGTTCTCCTCGTAGGTCTTGGCCCAGAGCCTGCCAGAGCGCGGCCCCGTTGGAGGCTGCGACGCAGATGGGCGCTGACGCCTGTCGTCGCGTAGCCTTCGTTCCGTGGCAGGCCCCGACTTTGAAACCCAGATCAAGCAGCTCCAGGCGACGATGCACACCATCGAGCAGGTGCTCGACCTCGATGCCATGCGCAAGGAGATCGCCGACCTCGGCGAACAGGTGGCCGTCCCCGACCTCTGGGACGACCAGGCCAACGCCCAACGGGTGACCGGTCGGTTGTCCAGCGTTCAAGGGGAGGTGGAGCGATTCACTTCCTTGCAGAACCGCCTCGATGACCTCAGCGTGCTCATCGAGCTGGCTCGAGAAGAGGCGGACGCCGACTCGCTCAGCGAGGCCGAAGCCGATCTGCGGCGCATCCACAAGGCCGTCCAGCTCCTCGAGGTGCGCACCCTGCTCTCGGGGGAGTACGACGAGCGCGAGGCTCTGGTCACCATCCGCTCCGGTGCGGGCGGCGTCGATGCCGCAGACTTCGCTGAGATGCTCATGCGCATGTACACCCGCTGGGCCGAGCGCAACAATTTCCCCGTCGAGGTCTTCGACACGTCGTACGCCGAAGAGGCCGGCCTGAAGTCGGCAACTTTTGCGATCCACGCTCGGTACGGGTACGGGAATCTGTCCGTCGAAACGGGCACACACCGCCTTGTGCGGATCAGCCCCTTCGACAATCAGGGCCGTCGCCAGACGTCGTTCGCCGCGGTCGAGGTCGTGCCGGTGCTGGAGCAGACCGACAGCATCGAGATCCCCGAGGAGGATATCCGGATCGATGTCTACCGCTCCTCGGGACCCGGCGGACAGTCCGTCAACACCACCGACTCCGCTGTGCGGCTCACGCACATCCCGACAAACACGGTAGTGAGCTGTCAGAACGAGAAGAGCCAGCTGCAGAACAAGGCCAGCGCCATGGTGATCTTGAAGGCCAAGCTGCTCGCTCTGAAACGGGCCGAGGAGCGCGCCGAGATCGACGAGCTGCGCGGTGACGTCCAGGGGTCGTGGGGCGACCAGATGCGCAACTACGTACTGCACCCCTATCAGCTAGTGAAGGACCTGCGCACCGACTACGAGAGCGGAAATCCGCAGGCCGTGTTCGACGGTGACATCGATGCATTCCTCGAGGCGGGAATCCGCTGGCGCCGCAGCGCCGAGAAGGCCTCGTCCTAGTCCGCGAAACACCGACCGAATCGTCCTGTTAGGGACGCTCAGGTTCGTCACCTAGACTCGGTAATCGGTCGGTTGCTGCCTTGCCGTCGGCGTGGGCAGCATTAAATCCAATGTCCCCCAGCCCGGCCACCCCACGCCTGTGATTCGGTTCGAGAGTGTTTCCAAGTCGTACCCCGGCCAGAGCAAGGCTGCGCTCGATGACGTCACCGTCGAGGTGGAGAAAGCCGAGTTCGTCTTCCTGGTCGGTGAGTCGGGTTCGGGCAAGTCCACATTCTTGCGGCTCGTGCTCCGTGAGGCTCGTCCTACCCACGGGAAGGTCTACGTCGCGGGCAAGGAGATCAACAGGCTTGCGGGCTGGAAGGTGCCGGGTCTGCGCCGCCAGATCGGCACGGTCTTTCAGGACTTCCGGCTGCTCCCGAACAAGACGGTCGCCGAGAACGTGGCGTTCGCCCTGCAGGTGATCGGCAAACCTCGCACCCACATCAACAAGGTCGTCCCCGAGACGCTTGAGCTGGTCGGGCTCGAAGGCAAGGGCGGTCGAATGCCCGATGAGCTGTCCGGTGGTGAGCAACAGCGTGTCGCTATCGCCCGGGCGTTCGTGAACCGGCCGATGATCCTGATCGCCGACGAGCCGACTGGCAACCTCGACCCGAACACATCTGTGGGCATCATGAAGCTGCTGGACCGGATCAATCGCACCGGGACAACAGTTCTGATGGCGACACACGACGCGGGCATCGTGGACCAGATGCGCAAGCGTGTCATCGAACTGGCCGATGGGCGCATCGTGCGTGACCAGTCGCGCGGCGTCTATGGCTACCAGCACTAGCTTGCCAGCACTGGCGTTCACCAGCACTAGGAAGTCGAGCCCCACATGCAACTGACGTACGTATTCTCCGAGCTCGGCAACGGCCTGAAGCGCAACGTGTCCATGAGCATCGCCGTCATCGTGACGATCTTCGTCTCGTTGACGCTGGTCGGGATGGGTCTGCTGCTCAACGCGCAGGCCGACAAGGCGGAAGAGTACTGGGGCAGCAAGCTCCAGATCACTGTCTTCCTGTGCAACCAGAACTCCATGACGGCCAACTGTGTCAACGGTGAGGTGACGGAGCCACAGAAGCAGGACGTCGAGAAGATTCTCGGCGAGCATGACGAGGTCGCCTCGTGGCGCCTGCAGTCCAAGCAGGAGGCCTATGACAAGTGGAAGAGCGCCTATGTCTCCAACGACGAGACCGAACGTCGCGTGTACGAGTCGATCAGGGCCTCGGACATGCAGGAGTCGTACTGGGTGCAGCTGAAGAATCCCGAGAAGTTCATGGGCATCAAGAGCCAGGTGCAGGGACTCGACGGCGTCAACACGGTGCGTGACCTGCGTGAGGTGCTCAAGCCCATCTACTTCTGGATGAATGTCATGAAGTGGGGGGCGATCGGCGTCGCCGGGTTCCTGGTTTTCGCTGCGGTTCTCCAGGTCGGCAACACCATCCGGCTTGCCGCCTTCGCGCGGCGGCGCGAGATCGGAATCATGCGACTAGTGGGCGCGTCCAGCCTCTATATCCAGCTGCCGTTCTTGATGGAGTCAATGGTGGCCGCACTCATCGGCGTGTCCCTTGCGAGCGCGACGCTTCTCGCGTTCATGTACTTCGTGATCTACCAGATGCTGCGTCCCACCTCGAACATCGTCGCGTGGATCGACTGGGGTGACGGACTGTGGGCTGTGGGCTGGATCGCTTTGATCGGCCTGCTGCTTACTTTGATTCCGACACTTGCAATGACACGGAAATACCTAAAAGTCTGAGTTAAGTCGGTTACCGTCGAATCTGATTGTGCGATAGACGACAGCTAAGGCAGACCGGTGGCTCGCAACTTCCCTCGTACTACCCGACGCCGCGCGATAATCGCTTTGGCGGTCGGCAGCATGCTCTTCAGCATTGCTGCGATCCCGGTGGCTACGGCCGACGACCTCCGCCACCGCAAGGACCGGGTCAAGGGGGACATCAACGCGACCCTCACGGACCTGGACCAGTCGAGCGAGCAACTTGTTGCCGCGAACAATGCGCTTGGCGCGGCGCAGGTCAAGCTGAACGCCGCGCAGGACCACCTCGCGAAGACGCGGGGTGAGCTCGCTGTCGCCGAGGTCCTGGACAAGCAGATGCAGGCCAAGCTCAATGCCGCGATCCTCCGGCTCAAGAAGGCACGGGCTGAGCTCGCCGAGGGCAGGGCCGAGCTTGCCGCGCAGGAGAGGTTCCTCGGCCAGATCGCCGTCCAGAACTATCAGAGCGGCGACCCGGGGCTGCTCGGTCTGTCCATGGTGCTCACCTCGCAGGACCCTGCCGAGCTGAGCAGCCAACTGAACTCCGTCCAGAACGTGTTCGACAAAGAAGCGGTCACCCTGGACCGGCTCGAGGCTTCGCGGGTGATCCTCACCGTTCAGGAGCAGGAGGTCGAGGCGGCCAAGCAGGATGTCGCCGTGCAACGCAAGGCCGCAGCCGAGAACCTCGTGAAGAAGCAAAACCTCGAGGCCCGGGCAGTCGACGCGGAGGAGCAAGTTTCCGACCTCGTGAAGATGCGGGCTATCGCGCACGCCGCCGCGGTCACGGCACGCGAGGCCGACCTGGAACGCCTCCGTGGCCTGCAGCAGGAACGGGACCGCATCTCCGAGATGCTCCGCAAGCGTGCCGAGGAGGCTCGTCAGCGTGCCGCGGCTGCTGCGGCCGCTGCAGCAGTGGCCGCAGCAGCCTCCCAGGGTGGCACCCTGAAGTCGAACGGTTTCCTGGACTATCCCGTGGACGGCTACGTCACCTCGTCGTACGGCATGCGGTTCCACCCGATTTACAAGCAGTGGGCACTGCACGACGGCACTGACTTCGGCGCTGCCTGCGGTACTCCCATCCGCGCCTCCGCCGCCGGCGAGGTGATCGCCACGTACTACAACACGGGCTACGGCAACCGCGTGATCGTGGACAACGGTTTCCGCCGCGGCGTCGGGCTCGGTACGGCGTACAACCACCTGAGCGCCTTCTCGACCTACGAGGGCGAAAGGGTCAAGCGGGGCGAGATCATCGGTTACGTCGGCAACACCGGTTTCTCGACCGGCTGCCACCTTCACTTCATGGTGTTCGAGAACGGCGTCGCCGTGAACCCGATGTTCTGGCTGTGACGGGGTCAGAACTCGCTGGTCTGACCTGACACAATCGTTGTCATGGTCAAGCAGCAGGGGCACAAGCCGATCGCGCAGAACAAGAAGGCGCGACACGACTACCTCATCGAGGACACCTACGAAGCCGGTCTCGTGCTCACCGGCACCGAGGTCAAGTCGCTGCGTGCCGGTCGCGCCACGCTCGTTGACGGCTTCGGCGAGGTGCACGGTGGCGAGATCTTCCTGCACGGCGTGCATATCCCGCAGTACACCCTGGGCACGTCGGCGAACCACGAGCCCCGCCGGGTCCGCAAACTGCTGCTGAACAGGCACGAGATCGACAAGATCGAGAGCCGGGTGAACGAGCGCGGCCTGACCCTCGTGCCACTCTCGCTGTACTTCAAGGACGGGAAGGCCAAGGTCGAGATCGCGCTGGCCAAGGGCAAGAAGTCCTACGACAAACGCCATTCACTTGCCGAGCGTCAGGCCAACCGTGAGGCCGCGCAGGCGATGGGCCGACGCCTGAAGGGGATGGATTGAGTCTCCACGACTCGGCCGTCCCGCAGTGGATCTCCGATCTAGGCATCCCGGGCCTGTACGACGTGCACGTGCATTTCATGCCGCCCGCGGTGATGAACCGGATCTGGGAGCACTTCGACTCGGCTGGCCCGCTGATCGCGCGTGACTGGCCGATCAGGTATCGCGGATCTGATGTCGAGCGGGTCGAGCAGTTGCGAACTCTCGGCGTACGACGGTTCGCAGCCCTGCCCTACGCACACCGGCCGGGGATCGCGGAGTACCTCAACGAGTGGGCCGAGTCGTTCGCGTCCGAGGTACCCGAGTGTCTGACTTCCGCGACGTTCTTTCCAGAACCAGACGCCGCCTCGTACGTCGGATCCCGGCTCGAGAAGGGGGTCGAGATCTTCAAGGTCCACGTGCAGGTGGGTGACTTCGACGTACGCGACCCCATGCTGGACAAGGTGTGGGGACAGCTAGCCGATGCCGGGACGCCCGTCGTGATCCACGCCGGATCCGGGCCGGTGGCCAATGCCAACACCGGGCCCGGCCCGGTGAGCGAGGTGTTGAGGCGTCATCCGCGGCTGACCGCGATCATGGCGCACATGGGGGCGCCGGAGTACGTCGAGTTCCTGGAGATGGCCGAGTCGTATGACCGGGTCTACCTGGACACGACGATGGCCTTCACCGACTTCTTCGAGGAGATGGCACCGTACCCACGCGATCTGTTCCCGCGACTGGTCGAACGAGCGGACCGGGTCCTGCTCGGCTCGGACTTCCCCAACATCCCTTACGAGTATGCCCACCAGCTCGAGTCGTTGGAGCGGCTCGGTCTCGGGGCTGTGTGGCTGCGGAAGGTGTGCTGGGAGAACGCGCACGCGCTGATCGGCTGACCGAGGTAGAGTGGCGGTGTTCGAAAAAACTCAAAAGGGGCTGAACGGTTTCGACTTGGGACGTTTGTTCCAGGGGAAGCGGGTCGAGGATCCAGGGTTATCTCGTTAACGATCTCTGGAAACTATAAGTGCCAACGCAAAGCGCACTGACTTCGTTACCGCTGCTTAAGCAGCGCTAAGGAAGGGTCAGCCTGGGAGTGTCTCCGTCCCAGATCCTGACCTCATTGAGGAGGCTTGCTGATGAGTCCTGGCCACAGGGAACTCATCGGGACTAGTTTGTGGCTGAGTCTGTCGGCGACGTGTCTGCGCGAGCACCGGGACTGAGAAAACGATGAGCAGACTGCACCCGGAGAAGCCCTGGAGCGGCGCCGAAGGACGCGGGTTCGATTCCCGCCAGCTCCACCGGTTGGACCTTTTTGAGCAGAGCCACCCACGCAGCGGCGAGAGTCGCTGGGTGGGTGGTGTTGTCAGGTCACAACGTGCCGAGGAAGACGAGTGTGGGGAGGCTGGCTGTGCCGACCAGCTGCCTGTTTTGCGCCATCGCCTCGGGCGAGACGCCTGCACACGTCGTACTCGAAACGCCCGCCATGGTCGGCTTTCTCGATGACCGACCGGTGTTCAAGGGACACGTCCTGCTGGTGCCGCGCACGCATGTGGAGACGTTGCCCGATCTGCCTGCCGAGCTGGGCTCACCATTTCTCGAAGCTGGTCAATGGCTCGCGAAGGCGATGGTCGATGGCCTGGGCGCGCAAGGCTCCTTCGTCGCCGTGAACAACATCGTCAGCCAGAGTGTCATCCACCTGCACATGCATGTGGTCCCCAGGACAAAAGGCGACGGGCTCCGTGGCTTCTTCTGGCCGCGGACGACGTACGCCGACTCTGACGAGGCTGCCGGGTACGCGATGCGCCTGCGTGCAGCCGTGGAGCTGATCCGGGTCACACGGTGACGTCGACCCGGTCCTCACGCGACATGTGGACGGGGCGGCCTCGGACGTGGTTCCCGGTGGCAATCGCCGCGACATACACACCCGCTGCGCCGAGGACTGCTCCTGCCAGCGCGTCGCTGACGTAGTGCCAGCCGAGGTACACCGTGGCCACTACGGTGACCGCGAAGAAGAACCAGAGCGCCCACTTCGCCACACGTGGCAGACCCAGAAGGTGCGCCATGATGCAGACAGTCACCATGATCCCGACGTGGAGCGACGCGAAAGCAGCGATGGTCTGCACCGCGTGTGTGGCGAAGGGGTCGGCGAGGACGTCTTGACGATCGGCCAGCATGTTGGCGCTGAGGCGGCTGACGCTTGTATCCGCAAGATCCGCGAACAGTGCGGGCTGCGCGTAGATGGGCCCGACAGTCGGCACGGCGAAGTACGTTGCGGCGCCCAGCACCCAGTCCACAGCTACCGCTGTGACGTACCACGCGCCACCGGTGACATTGCGCGACCAGACCAGCGCGATGACCAGGGAGAAGGGGACGAACCCAATCCAGGCGATGTAGATGAACGACATCACGTGCGCCGCCCAGCCGATGCCGAGAAGTTGATGGAGCAGCACCGCTGGGTCGTGGCCGAAGAACAGGAACTGGTCGAACCTGGCAAGCTCGCGGTCCCACAGGTGAGAGTTCACGAACGGCACGAAGCTCTTCAGGTTCCTAAAGGCGACGTAGGTGAGATACCAGGTGCCGAGGCCCATCAACGCGAAACGGACGTGGGCGGCGGGCCACCGTTCCCGAGTCACCTTCACGAAGGTGGAGACCAGTTGCCCCATTGAGCTGGCCCGACGGATCGTGCGAGGCAGCACATCGGTGAGGAAGGCGAGCAGCAGAATCAGCGGAAGCCGGATGTAGTTCGGTCCGGCGAACCCTTCGGGGTCGCGTACGGGCAAGTCGTACACCAATGCGAGGATCGCTACGGTCACGGCCAGTCCGACACCGAGCACCCCGGCGAACTTGAAATTCTCTGCTGACACGGGACGAGCGTAGTTGTGCAGGACCCAGATCCGTGAAACGGGTGGACCGGCGGCGACCGCGTCTTGGACCCCTCACTACAGTGAGCCTGCATTCCACTCGCACTCGCTCGCGCCGCAACGGCGGCGCACAGGAGGAAATCTGATGGGTCGCTTTGACGGTCGCGTCGCCGTAGTCACCGGGTCTGCTCGCGGCATCGGTGCCGCCACAGCCAAGCGCTTTGCCGAGGAAGGTGCCGCGCTCGCCGTGCTCGACCTCGACCAGGGGACAGCAGCCGCAACGGCGGCCGAGCTCGGCGCCGCGCAGGCGATCGGCGTCAAGTGTGACGTCGCTGACGCAGCTTCGGTCGACGCAGCAGTAGCCCAGGTCGTCGACGAGCTCGGCGGTCTGCACATCCTGGTGAACAATGCCGGCGTCACCCGCGACAACCTGCTGTTCAAGATGTCCGAGGACGACTGGGACATGGTGATGAACGTGCACCTGCGTGGGTCGTTCCTGATGAGCCGGGCCGCGCAGAAGCACATGGTCGCGCAGAAGTACGGCAAGATCGTGAACCTCTCCAGCGTCTCCGCGCTCGGTAACCGAGGGCAGGCGAACTACTCCGCCGCGAAGATGGGCCTGCAGGGCTTCACCAGGACACTGGCGCTCGAGCTCGGCCCCTTCGGCATCAACGTGAACGCCATCGCCCCGGGCTTCATCGTTACCGACATGACCGATGACACTGCGCGCCGCGTGGGCGTCGAGCCGGAGGAGTACCGCAAGGCAGCCGCCGCTCTGAACCCCGTGCGACGCGTGGGCTACCCCGAGGACATCGCGGCCGCCGCGGCGTTCCTGTGCAGCGACGAAGCGTCGTACATCACCGGTCAGACCCTCTACGTCGACGGTGGAGCCAAGGTGTGATCTGCGCCTAGTTCACCTGGCTTGCCGAGCGCGAAGACGTCCTGCAGATGTGATCTGCAGGACGTTTTGCGTTTGTCTTTCTTGAGATCCGTGGCCGAACTATGTCTATTCTCCCCACGTTCGCCAACTACATAGCCAGGTATCGGTATGCCGAGTCCTACCCGCCGATTGCCTGGCCTTTCCGTGTCTGTCGACTTTTCTCAGCTGGGTAGGAGTGAGGCCGAAGTACCACCTCACAGGCCTGAGAAGGGATTTCTTCATGTCTGCGATTCTTCGCGCGCGCAGCGTTGCTGTGCTACCCGTCATGCTCGTCGCCGTCCTGGTGGCGACGATGTTCTCCGTTACGCCCGCTGCTGACGCGGCTGGCAGTCGCCAGCACAAGATCAGCGAAGGCGCCGCGGTGGTCCGTCACCAGAAGGGCGACCCGTACCAGTACGGCGCCGACGGCCCTGGCGCCTTCGACTGCTCGGGACTGATCTATTACAGCTTCCGCAAGGCCGGGTTCAGTGGGGTCCCGCGTACGTCGAACGACCAGGCCCGTCACATGAACCGCATCGCGAAGCGCAAGAACATGCGCAAGGGCGACTTCGTGTTCTTCTACGACGGCCGCGCCAAGGCCGGCAACGTCTACCACGTTGGCGTGTTCACCGGCTGGGAGGACGGTCGCCGCACAATCGTGCACGCCCCTTATGGTAGTCAGCGGGTGCACCGTTCGAAGATCTGGACGGGCTCCTGGTTCCCGGGCACACTCCGCGGACTGTGACCGACCTTTCCTAAGAAGCCACACTTACACCCATGTTTGGGATCCTCTTGCGAACTAATTCACCTACCCGTCGGGCTCAACTACCCGCCCTCGCCGCAGTCGCCGTGGTGTCCTCGATCGTCCTCGCCGGATGTGGCGGCGACACCCCCTCGGCCGATGAGTCCCCAGAGAGCCAGAACACGGCCACCGGCGCCACCTTGTCCGGCCAGTGGCCACTGACCGGACTGCCCGCAGAGGGTGCTGCCCCCAAGCACCCGGTGATGGTCGTCAAGATCGACAACAGCTCGAGCAGCAGCCCGCAGATCGGCCTCGGCAAGGCCGACCTGATCACCGAGGAGCTCGTCGAGGGCGGCTCTACCCGCCTCGCGGTCTTCTACTACTCGCAGCTCCCGAAGGAAGTGGGACCGGTCCGCTCGTTCCGTGCGACGGACATCGGCATCGTGCAGCCCGCCGAGGCGGTCCTCGTCGCCAGTGGTGGTGCAGGTCCGACCGTGCAGCGCATGAAGGATGCAGGGATCAAGACCTTCACCGAGGGCGCGAAGGGCTACTACCGCGACAGCGCACGTACGTCGCCGTACAACTTGTTCATGGACCTTCCGAAGCTCGCCGACTCACTGAAGGCTCCCGAGCCACCCGAGAACTACCTTCCGTGGGGCTCGGAGGAGGACTTCCCAAGTGGTCAGCCGGCAAAGGGCGTCGCGGCCGAGTTCTCCGCTGCGCAAACCACCAGCTGGCGGTACCAGGGCGGCAAGTACGTCAACCTGAACAGCTACGCGGCCCAGGGCGACCAGTTCGAGCCGGCGACCGTGCTTGTGCTGCGCGTCAAGGTCGGGGACGCGGGGTACCTCGACCCTGCGGGAAACCCTGTTCCGGAGAGCAAGTTCACGGGCTCCGGCGAGGCGATGGTCTTCCACGGCGGGAAGCTGGTCCGCGCCACGTGGACCAAGCGCGGTCTCGACGACACGGTCACACTGAAGACCAAGGCAGGCGAGCTGACGATCCCGCCCGGCAAGGTCTGGATGGAGTTGGTCCCCAAGAACGGCGGGAACGTCACCGTCACCAAGTAGTCGAACCCGACCGAACTATGCCGGCCCCGGCGCCTCGTGTGACACGAGGTCGTCGGGGCTCGGTAGTTTCCCGCCGGACTCGGCCTGCTGCTGGATGCCCGCAAGGATGAAGCCGATCGCTGCCTCGACCTCGGCGCTGGCCCGCTCCGTGTCCTCGGCGGAGGACACCGCTGCCCCTGCCGCGGACATCGCGCCGAAGAAGATCCGACTAAAGGTCTCGACCATGCTGGGCTCGACGTCGTACGACGACAACACCGACGACACGATGTCCTGCACGATGCTGAACGTCGAGCGCTCCTCCTGGTCGCGGAAACGCTCGTGACCGAGGATCGCCGGACCCTCCTGGATCACGATCCGGCGGTAGCCGGGTTCCTGCACGATGGTGAGAAACGAGCGGAGGCCCGACAGCGCCTTCTCCCACGGGTCGTTGCTGTTGCGCACGGCCTTGCGGATGGCCTTGGCTGAGTCTTCCTCGACCTTCACGAACACCGCCTCGAATAGGGCCTGTTTGCCGGTGAAGTGGTGGTAGAGCGCGCCCTTGGTGACCCTGGCGCCGGCGACGATCTCATCCAGACTCGTCCGGGTGTACCCGCGCTCGGTGAACAGCTCCTCCGCGACGTCGATCAGCGCCCGCTTGGTCGAGGCAGAGTACTGCTGCCGCCGAGAATCGCGTGGCACCTTCCTGCGGACTTTGCTGGGGACCCGTGACGTCATTGCCCGAGCATAGGACTGACAGCGCTTCTGGTCGGTCACGTGGGCGAGGTCACTCGCCGAGAAGTTGCATACTGAGAGTACGGTGACATACCTTCAGTACGTACCAACGGTATGTACGAAAGGAGAAGTCCATGACCTGGAATGCTTTTCACCACCGCGCAGAGGTACTTCGAGCCGTGATCGGCGAGGCAGACGCCCGCAACGACGGCGTTCTCCCTATGGAGATGCCGGGAGTCGCTGAGACCTTCGGTGACGAGATCGGGCTGATCAGCGCGCTACAGCTGCGCTGGCACACCGCACTCGCCGGCATGATCGAGAGCGAACTGATGGATCAGTCGCTCGATCTCGAGTCCGCGGTAACCGCGGCCTGGCACAAGACCGCAACACAGCTCAACGGGATCCGCGCGATCCTCGACGCTTATACCGATGCTCCGACGTCGGAGGCGATCGCAGAAGCGCTGACCAAGGCGCACCGCAAGGACTGGGCACTGATGGCCGCAATGGCCGGCAAGACCAGCGTCCAGGACCAACGTGCTGCAGCCGTGGGACGCGGCATCGAGGAGCACGCTCGGGCCGCCTCCCAGCCCAATGCTGGTGGGCTACACCGTTCCGAGGGCGCAACCACGCGAACCCCTGACGGATCCCTGCTCGGTCGGATCAGGGCGCACATCGCCGCTTGAGGCATGGCAACATGTGGACGTGGCTACTCCGAGCATCTCCTACTCGATCACGGTCCGGCTCGAGCTCCCGGCGGGGGGCACGGCGATCAGTGAGCTCACCTCGGTCGTCGAGGGGCGTGGCGGCATCGTCACGGCCCTCGACGTCACCGCGTCCGGTCACGACAAGCTGAGCATCGATGTCACCTGTGCAGCAACAGACACCGAGCATGCAGACCAGATCGTGCAGGCTCTGCGGGCAGTCGCAGGCGTCGCGGTGCACAAGGTGTCGGACCGGACCTTCTTGATGCACCTCGGTGGCACCATCGAGATGGCGGCCAAGCACCCGATCCGCAACCGTGACGACCTGTCCATGATCTACACCCCGGGCGTCGCCCGCGTGTGCGAGGCCATCGCGGCCAACCCCGACGACGCGCGCCGACTGACGGTCAAGCGCAACTCGGTCGCCGTGGTCACCGATGGTTCCGCCGTCCTCGGGCTCGGCAACATCGGACCGGCGGCCGCGCTGCCGGTGATGGAGGGCAAGGCGGCGCTGTTCAAGCGATTCGCCGGGATCGACGCGTGGCCGCTGTGCCTCGACACCCAGGACCCCGACATGATCGTCGAGGTCGTTCGATGCATCGCGCCGGGGTTCGCAGGGATCAACCTCGAGGACATCTCGGCACCGCGGTGCTTCGAGGTGGAGGCCCGGCTGCGCGAGATCCTCGACATCCCGGTGTTCCATGACGACCAGCACGGCACCGCGATCGTCGTACTCGCCGCTCTCACGAACGCGCTACGAGTTGTCGGCAAGCAGATGGACTCCGTGCGCCTGGTGATGTCCGGTGCGGGCGCAGCCGGCACTGCGATCTTGCGGGTTCTGCTCGATGCCGGCGTCAAGGACGTGGTCGTCGCCGACGTGGCCGGGGTGATCCACAAGGAACGCCCAGGTCTCCACGAGTCACTGCATTGGTTGGCGGACGCAACCAACAAGGCCGGAGTCGGTGGCAGCCTCCGGGACGCCGTGGTGGACGCCGACGTGTTCATCGGCGTCTCGGCACCCAACCTGCTGTCGGGTGCGGACATCGCCAGGATGGCTGAAGGTGCCATCGTATTCGCGCTTGCCAACCCCAATCCCGAGGTCGACCCTGCTGAGGCGCGCAAGCACGCCGCGGTCGTTGCCACCGGTCGCTCCGACTACCCGAACCAGATCAACAACGTCCTGGCTTTCCCTGGTGTCTTCCGCGGGCTGCTCGATGCCTCGGCGACTCGGATCGACGGCGCCCTGCTCCTCGCCGCAGCAAACGCAATCGCCTCGACGGTGACAGCCGATGAGCTCAACGCGAACTACATCATCCCCAGCGTCTTCCATGCCGAGGTTCACGGCTCAGTCGCGGCGGCGGTGCGCAAGGCCGCGGGTGCGGGCGCCGTCCATGTCTGAGACGAGCCTGCCTCAGATGCGCGCAGGTCAGCTGCTTGTGGCGACACCTTCCCTGATGGACCCGAACTTCGACCACACCGTCGTCCTCCTGCTCGAGTGCGACGACAACGGAGCCCTGGGGGTGGTTCTGAACCGACCGTCACCGGTTCCGGTGGCCGACATCCTCGCGACCTGGTCAGACCTGGCCGCAGACCCGGGCGTGCTCTTCGCGGGCGGTCCGATCAGCACGGACTCGGCGTTGGCCGTCGGCAGCCTGCCGCCGATGGAGGGTGAGCCTCGCGAGCCGGTCGGCTGGCGCCGCTTGTTCGACAACACCGGAATCGTTGATCTCGATACGCCCACCGAGCTGATGTCGCAGGCAGTCTCGGGGTTGCGGATCTTCGCCGGGTACGCCGGGTGGGGTTCGGAGCAACTGACCGCCGAGATCGAGGAAGGGTCCTGGTACCTCGTCCCGTCGCTTCCCTCGGACGTGTTCACTGTCGACCCGGAGGGTCTATGGATGCGTGTGCTGAGGCGCCAGCCGGGCGAGTTGGCCTGGGTTTCCACGCGTCCTTTCGATCCGACCCTGAACTGAGCCGATCACTCGTTAGACTTCCTGGTGTGAGTACGCAGATGAGCCCCGGCGCCCAGACCATCGAGGACACGAGGACGGCGCCGACCGATGGTGGTGACCACGAACGCTTCTCGCACTATGTGCCGAAGAAGAAGCTGACCGAGGCCATGGTCATGGGGACCCCGGTGATCGCACTCTGCGGCAAGGTATGGGTGCCCAGTAGGGATCCCGAGAAGTACCCGATCTGCCCGGAGTGCAAGGAGGCCTGGGAGGCTCTCAAGAAGGGCGATGAGTGAGTCCCTCGTGCACCGGTGGCCGCGCATATCGGGTGGCTACTTTCGCCGCAGTGGCCGTCGTGCTCTCCTCGGTCGCGTCGGCATCAGCGGCGGCACCGCTGCCTAGGACACACGGCTCGACCGACTCCACGTGTGAGCCCGCCGCTCGCCTTGGCCGGGCCAATGACCAGAGCGAATACACCCTCGGTGACCTGCGCCGGATCGATCGGCGGCTTGAGCGAACACTTGCCCGCACGTCGGTCGGGACCAACGAGGGTGCCAGGTTCGGTCTCGTGCTCCGGATCCCGGTGCATGCTCACGTGATTGACGGCAAGCGTTCACTCGGACCGTCCAAGCGGGCCGTGGTGCGTCAGGTCGCGATCCTCAACAGTGCGTACGACGGCGGTCAGTCGCAGTACAACGCCGCGACGCCGTTCCGGTTCTACCTCGCGTCCTTCGATCGGACCCGCAACGAGCGCTGGCGCACCGCAACGATGTTCGACAACGCGGACCTCGAGGCTCGGCGCCAGCTTCACCAGGGCGGGCCGGATGCGCTCAACTTGTACTTCTCGGCACCGCGCAGCCCCGACCGGGACGTCGTTCTCGGTTGGAGCAGCACCCCTTGGCTGGCCAAGCGTTTCCCGCGGATCGACGGGGTGACGCTCAACGAGCAGAGCCTGCCGGGTGGCGACCTGGCCGGCTACAACCGCGGTGACACGGCCGTTCACGAGGTCGGCCACTGGCTGGGTCTGTTCCACACCTTCGAAGGTGGTTGCTCGCCACGCAACGACCGCGTTGAGGACACCCCTGCCGAGCTCGAACCCAGCATGACCTGCGACCTCGAGAAGGACACCTGCGAGTCCGAGGGACTTGACCCTGTTCGGAACTTCATGAACTACTCGTTCGACCCCTGCATGAACATGTTCACCCCGGGTCAGGTGGCCCGGATGACCGACAACTGGTTGGCCTACCGCACCCCGTGACGAACTCCTCCCATCCCCCCGCGCAACTCAATGAGCTCCCTCCCGCCTATCCGGACCGCGCCGCTTGGGGCACCGCGACGAAGCTGCGCGCGTGGCAGTCCGAGGCGGTCGAGCTGTACTTCGCCGAGAGCCCCAAGGACTTCCTCGCCGTTGCGACTCCCGGCGCCGGAAAGACCACGTTCGCGTTGACCCTGGCCGCGGAACTGCTGTCACGACGCGTGGTTGACCGGGTTACGGTCGTCGCGCCGACCGAACACTTGAAGACGCAGTGGGCGCAGGCTGCAGCCAAGGCCGGCATCCCGATCGACCCGACGTACGCCGGCAGGAAGGGCAAGACGAGCAAGGACTACGTCGGTGTCGCGGTTACCTACGCAGGTGTCGCCGCGAACCCGCTCGCGCACCGGATCCGCACCGAGCGGTTCAAGACCCTGGTGATCCTCGACGAGGTGCACCACGCCGGCGACGCGCTCTCGTGGGGCGAGGCGGTCCGTGAGGCGTTCGAGCCGGCTGCACGGCGGGTGGCTCTAACCGGTACGCCATTCCGGTCCGACATCAACCCGATCCCGTTCGTCAGCTACGCGCCCGACGACGACGGTGTGCCCACGAGCATCGCCGACTTCACCTACGGCTATGCACACGCGCTCGCCGACCGTGTCGTGCGACCCGTGCTCTTCATGGCCTACAGCGGAGAGATGCACTGGCGCAGCAGGGCCGGCGACGAGGTGGTGGCACGGCTCGGCGAACCTCTGACGAAGGACCTGACCGCCCAGGCATTGCGCACAGCCCTCGACCCTGATGGCTCATGGATTGCCGCGGTTCTGGCGGCTGCGGACAAACGCTTGTCGGAGGTACGTCGCCACGTTCCCGACGCCGCCGGTCTCGTGATCGCCTCCGACCAGGACTCGGCGCGTGCCTACGCGGCTCTGCTGGCCAAGGTCTCCGGCGAAAAGCCGACCCTGGTGCTCTCCGACGAGAAGGCAGCCTCGAGGCGGATCGCCACGTTCGCCGAGAATGACGAGCGCTGGATGGTCGCCGTACGCATGGTCTCCGAAGGTGTCGACATTCCACGTCTCGCGGTCGGGGTCTACGCCACCACGACGTCGACCCCCTTGTTCTTCTCGCAGGCGGTCGGCCGGTTCGTCCGCGCTCGCAAACGCGGGGAGACCGCCTCGGTGTTCTTGCCGTCGGTGCCCAAACTGCTCGGCTTCGCTTCGGAGATGGAGCTCCAGCGAGACCACGTCCTGCGCCGCAAGGTGAGCGATGAGGGCGACATCTTCGGCGCCGAGGATGACCTGCTGGCCCAGGCCCAGACATCGGAGTCGGCAAGCGCCGAGGAAGCGCTGTTGCCGTTCCAGGCGCTCGGGTCACAGGCCACGTTCGACCGCGTGCTGTTCGACGGTGGCGAGTTCGGACACTCCGGCGAGGTGCAGGTCGGGTCGGAGGAGGAGATGGACTTCCTGGGCATCCCCGGTCTCCTTGAACCGGATCAGGTGCGAGACCTGTTGCACCAGCGACAAAGCGACCGGGCGCGGAAGCAGCGGCGTACCCGGTCCACTGAAGAGGACGTGATCCTGGACGTGGCGACCCACGAACATCTCGCGACGCTGAGGCGCGAGCTCAACGGGCTTGTCGCCGCCTGGAACCACCGCACCGGAGCGCCGCACGGAGTGACCCATGCCGGGCTTCGTCGTGAGTGCGGTGGGCCGGCGGCAGCGGTCGCCACGGGTGACCAGCTCACAGCGCGGATCGACCGTATCCGTCTGTGGGCCGCGCGCAAGACTTCCTGAGTATCCTCCCCTTATGGCCGCGGAGACTTCTCAGACGCTGGACCGTGGCTTACGTGTGCTGAGCATTCTGGCGAGTTCCCCGGGCGGTCTCAGCATCACCGAGTTGTCCGCGGCGGTACGGGTGAACCGGACCGTGGTCTATCGGCTGGTGGCGACCCTGGAACAACACGGCTTCGTCCGGCGCGACAAGTCAGGACGACTCCATGTCGGGGTAGGGGTGCTGGCGCTTTCCCGAGGACTGCAGCCGGTCCTGCGCGAGCTGGCGAACCCTGTGTTGCGAGTGCTTGCCGAGGAGCTTGGATCGACCGCGCATCTCACTGTTGCCGACGGGGGAGAAGCGCTCGCCATCGCAGTGGTCGAACCGACCTGGACCGACTACCACGTCGCCTATCGCGTCGGTGCACGCCACCGGCTGGATCAGGGTGCTGCGGGCAAGGCGATTCTGCTCGGTCGCGACATCCGCGACGGTGTAAGCCCGAAAATTCGTTGGGTGCAGACCTCAGGGGAGCTGCAGACGGGCGCCCGGGGGGTCGCCGCCCCGGTGCTGGGTGTCGAGGGTCTCGAGGCGTCGGTGGGGATCGTGACGCTGGGCGACCTCGATGCCACCGTGGTCGGCCCGAAGGTGACCGCGGCGGCGACCGAGGTCGCCCAGCGTTTGTCCTGACTTCTCAGGTGAGCCAGCGTTTGTCCTGACTTCTCAGGTCAGCCCGAGAGGCGTTCTCCGGTCTCGGTGTCGAAGACGTGGACGCTTTCGGGGTTGGTGGTGACGTAGATCGTTTCGCCCTTGTGCAGGTCTCTGCGGGCGTCGATGCGCACGACGATGTCGTCGGGTGTGCCCTCGACACCGCTGGTCCCGTAAACGTAGGCGTCCGCGCCGAGCTCCTCGACCACGGTCACCTTCACGGGCATGCCGCCGTCTTCCTCGCTGACGATCCGCCAAGCCTCAGGGCGGACACCAACGGTGATGTTGCCCTGCATCTTGGTGGAGGCTGCGCGGTCGATGGGGACTTCGTAGTCGCCGATCTTGGCGGCCCCTTCTCCGGCTTTGGCTGAAACCAGGTTCATCGCGGGGGAGCCGATGAAGCCGGCGACGAAGAGGTTGCTGGGGTGGTCGTAGAGGTTGAGCGGAGTGTCGACCTGCTGCAACAAGCCGTCCTTCATCACCGCGACCCGGTCGCCCATGGTCATCGCCTCGACCTGGTCGTGGGTGACGTAGACGGTGGTGATCCCGAGTCGTTGCTGTAGGGCGGCGATCTGGGTGCGGGTCGACACCCGGAGTTTGGCATCGAGGTTGGACAGGGGCTCGTCCATGCAGAACACCTGTGGCTGGCGCACGATGGCGCGCCCCATCGCCACGCGTTGGCGCTGGCCACCCGAGAGAGCCTTTGGCTTGCGGTCGAGGAAGTCCTCGAGGTCGAGCAGCTTGGCGGCCTCTGCGACGCGCTGCATGCGCTCTTCCTTGCCAACTTTGGCCATCTTCAGCGAGAAGGCCATATTGTCGGCGACCGTCATGTGGGGGTAGAGCGCGTAGTTCTGGAACACCATCGCGATGTCGCGGTCTTTGGGTGGGAGGTTGGTGATGTCGCGGTCGCCGATGAAGATCGAACCGTCGGTGACCTCCTCGAGGCCGGCGAGCATCCGCAGGCTGGTGGACTTGCCACATCCGGAGGGGCCGACGAGGACCATGAACTCGCCATCTTCAATGTCGAGGCTGAAGTCGTCGACCGCGGGTTTGGTCGAACCCGGATAGACACGTTGCGCGTTCTTGAAACTGACTGATGCCATGCTGAATCAATCCCTTCACCGGCAGGTACGTGCCGGACGATCCGTAGTAAAGGAGTGTTGCGCGTCACACTATCGGCAATGACTGGCTTGCACACCCTCCGGTTCGCGACCATGCTTCGAACATGACTGAGATCTTGACGCAGGACGAGCTGAAGGCCGACCTCACCCTTGAGCAGCTCCAGCAGTTGGTGGGCCTCGTGGAGTACGACGCCAGCAAGGACCCGTTTCCGGTGACCGCGATGGACGCGGTGTGTTTCGTCGTGGGCAACGCGACCCAGACCGCAAACTTCTACCAGCTCGCGCTCGGCATGGATCTCGAGGCCTACCGCGGACCCGAGACCGGCTGCCGGGACAGTAAGAGCTACGTGCTGCGTTCGGGTTCGGCCCGCTTCGTGTTCACCGGTGGCGTGAGTCCTGACAGCCCTCTGCTCGAGCACCACCGCAAGCACGGCGACGGTGTCGTCGACCTGTCCCTGGCGGTGCCCGACGTCGACAAGTGCATCGAGCACGCCAGGTCGGTCGGCGCGACGATACTCGAGGAGCCGCACGACGTGTCAGACGAGTTCGGTACCGTGCGGACGGCAGCCATCGCGACGTACGGCGAGACCAGACACACCCTGGTCGACCGCAAGAACTACACCGGCCCGTACCTCCCGGGCTACACCGATGCATCGACTACTGTCAGCCGGCCCGAGGGTCATCCGAAGCGACTCTTCCAGGCTGTCGACCACTGCGTCGGGAACGTCGAGCTGGGCAAGATGGACGTGTGGGTTGAGTTCTACAACAAAGTCATGGGCTTCGTGAACATGGCCGAGTTCATCGGTGACGACATCGCCACCGACTACTCCGCGTTGATGTCCAAGGTCGTCGCAAGTGGCAACCATCGGGTGAAGTTCCCATTGAACGAACCGGCGATCGCGAAGCGGAAGTCGCAGATCGACGAGTACCTCGAGTTCTACAACGGC
>Ga0136633_1000761_pt1 | contig 24321 bp, 23 predicted proteins | sample AntDrymeUQ832206_2_FD_105494 | JGI IMG/M metagenome (GOLD analysis project Ga0136633, IMG submission 105494) | Polar desert sand microbial communities from Dry Valleys, Antarctica - metaG UQ83 (22.06) | ecosystem: Environmental > Terrestrial > Soil > Desert | place: Antarctica: Dry Valley...
CGGCTGCGGCTCCACGAGCTCCTGCACCGTGACGATGGACGCGGACAAGACCGTCGACGGCACATTCGGCCTCGCGCCAGTGATGACTCCGGTCCCGACGGCCGTCCCGACGGCGGTTCCGACGCCTTCCGGACCCGCACCGACTGGCGGGCTGCCGCGGCCGCTGACCGCGAAGGGCGTCTTCGCGCTCCCGGCCGAGCCGAAAGCCCGCACTCGCTGTGCCGCTCGGAAGACGTTCCGCATCCGCGTTACCCGGCTGACCGGCGTCACCTACAAGACCATCGAAGTCCGGGTCAACGGGAGGAGGGTGAAACGGCTGACCGGTGAGCGAGCGTCGGCGACCGTCGTCTTGAGGCGGCTGTCGAGCGGCCGTCTGGTCGTGAAGGTCAGCGCGAGCTCGACGGACGGCCGTACGGTCTCGACGACGAGGCGCTACCGCGCCTGCCCGAAGCGGTGATCAGCGGGCGTCCAGCCCGAGAAGCCGGCGAAGTCCTGACTGCTGACGCCCCGGCTCACCCCACGAGCTCCTCGACGGGTGCGCGCGACAGGTTCCCCTCGTGCTCGGCGACCGTCTCCGTGTTGCCCGGAGTCATGTAGATCATCCCGACGACCACGAGTGCGGTGACGAGCATTCCGACGATGGCGATCAGCATCTCCATTAGCTCCGCCCGACCGTGACGAACCAGAAGGCGCCGAGGGCGAGGATCGACGGCACCCAGAGCCCGACGAAGATGCCCTCGCTGCGGTAGTCGGCGAACCACAGGCTCACCGACAGGGCGAAGCCGATGAAGGCGCCGGCCAGGAAGAGCACCCGGCCCAGTTGCTGTTTTTCCATGTGAGATCCCTCGCTGGTGCTTGACGGCGTACAAGAGGGCTACGCGCGCCGGCCGACGAGAGATCGAACGCCCGGTTGGCGGCAGCCTCCTGCCTCGGATACGTTTGGCACGTGGCGCAGGGGCGACCCGCTCGGGTGTTGACGGACGCTGCACCGGATGGGGTGTTCGAGCGCCTGCACGCCCGAGCCGGGCGCTGGTATCTCCACCTGCTGCTGATCTCGCTGGCGCTCGGCATCCTCCTGATCGGGGTGCCGGCCTATTCCTTGGTGCTGATCCCGTACTTCGGTGCCAGCAGCAACCAGTACGGGACCGTGGTGCTCGCGTTCGCCCTCTCGTTCGCGTTCGCGGGCCTCGGTTGCGTCGGCATCGGGCTCCGCCGGCACCGGGCCGTCACCGCATGGCTCGACGGCAAGAGGGGGCCGGCCGCGGCCGAAGCCGTGTGGGGATCCATCGTCGGGGACCTACCACGGACGGTGGTGCTGATAGCCGGCTGGTACGCCATCCTGTGCGTGCCTCCGGCCCTCTACGTCTCGGACCTGATCGGCCTGTCGGCCGCCGCGGCCGCGGGGTACTGCATCCTGCTCTGGATCTGCGTCGGCGGCAGCTCGGTCGCGGTCTACCTGGTGTTCGAGCAGGCCTTCCGGCCGCTCACCCGCGAAGCGGCACTGGACCTCTCGGAGGCGTTCGAGTCGCGACACCGGCCGGTGTCGCTCGGCGCGAAGGTCCTCATCCTCTTCCCGACCATCAGCCTGTACACGAGCATGCTCGTGGCGGCGGTGTCGGGGAACTCGTCGAGCCTCGAAGGACGCATCGCGCTCACCGTCGTGACTGCGCTGGGCCTCAACGCGACGCTCGCGCTGGGCCTCACCCTGATGCTGAGACGCTCGCTGATCGGTCGGCTCGACGATCTGCGCCGCGGCATGGGGCAGGTCGACCGCGGGGACCTCACCCCTCAGCTCCTGCGCCTCGCCGGCGACGAGCTCGACGACGTCGGCCGCAGCTTCAACCAGATGGTGCGCGGCCTGCGCGAGCGGGAGGCGCTGCACGGGGCGCTCGGCAGCTACGTCAGCGCGGACCTCGCCGACCGCATCGCCACCCGTGGAGCGATCGTCGACGGCGAGCAACTCGAGGTCACCGTGCTCTTCGTCGACATCCGCGACTTCACCTGGCTCGTCGATCACTCCGAACCGGCCGAGACCGTCGCCTATCTCAATGACTTCTTCGAGACCGTGCTGCCCGTGGTGACCCGTCACGGCGGGCACCCGAACAAGCTCCTGGGCGACGGACTGCTCGCGGTCTTCGGCGCGCCGGTCGCGCTGCCCGACCATGCAGGAAGTGCGCTCTCCGCGGCGCAGGAGATCCTCGAAGTGCTGTATGCGCGCTTCGACGGCGAGCTGCGCGTGGGGATCGGCCTGAACTCCGGCCCGGTCATCGCGGGGACCGTCGGAGGCCCCGGGAAGCTCGACTACACCGTCATCGGCGACACCGTGAACGTGGCCGCGCGCGTGGAGCAGCTCACGAAGGAGACGGGCGACCCGCTGCTCGTCACCGAGGCCACCCGGAACCTCCTCGGCGATGCCGTGGTGCTGGAGGATCGCGGACGGCACCGGCTGCGCGGCAAGTCCCGGGACATCACCGTGTTCGCGGTCGAAGTTTCGCTGCCCGAGTCCCGGCGACGCTGATCGGCGGCGTCGGCGAACGGCCCCGCGACCATCAGGGCCGGCAGGACACCCGTGACCGGTCGAGCACGGTCTTGTCCGTCGCGACGAAGGACAAGTCGGCCCGGCCGGGGGTCAGGGCGAGCCGGAGCGCGCCGTCACGTTCGTCCTCGGCGAACTCGAGGCCCGGGTAGTCGTCGGCGTTCTCGTAGTGGTCCTTGCCGCCGGCCCCGCTCACGATGGCGACCAGCCCGTCGCGGGCCGCGTGACGCTGCAGGTTGTGCTCGTGGCCGGTGACGACGAGCGCCGCGCGGCCGCGCAGCGCGTCCCACAGCGGGGCGACGTCGGGCTGGTCGCCATGATTGAGGCCGGAGCTGAATCGCGGGCGATGCCAGAAGGCCAGGCGGCAGGTCGTGTCGGAGGCCTCGAGGCGCTCCCGCAGCCAGCGCACCTGGGGCGAATCGGGGCCGTGCTCGGCCTCGGAGTTGAGGCTGAGGATCTCCCAACCCCCGATCTCGAATGCGTACCAGCGCGGGATCGCCCGGCCCTTGACTCCCTGCCAGAACGGGTCGTAGCCCGTCCGGTGGTTGGGCCATTCGTGGTTGCCGGGAGTCGGCTCCATGCGCTCGGTGAGCCTGAGCCCGCCGTAGACGTCCCCGAAATTGGTCTTGAACTCCTCCTCGGTTCCGTCCTCGTAGACATCGCCGAGGTAGAGCACCCGGTCCGGGGATGCAGCGGCGACCATCTCGGCAAGGGCCTGTGCTCCCGGTCCGCCGTCCGCCCCGTCCCCGAACGCCCAGACCATCGCTGGGCGTGCCTGGGCCGGTCGCGGGTCGGGCGTCGCGCCACCGAGCTGCCAGCTCGCGAGGAACACCAGCCCCCCGATGCCCGCCGCGACGACGAATGCCCGCGTCGCCCACCGGCGGCCGCGCCGGCTTGAACCCGTATCCACGGTCCGCCGGCGGCTGCGACTAGCGCCCGGTCGGGCGGTGCATGCGTGGGCCGGTATGGGCCGGCCGGCCCTTCAAGACGCCCCCCCCGGAGCCGGGGGCGCCGGCCCGCGCCTCAGCTCCTGCGGTGCTGATGAGCTGCTTGAGCTCGGCATCGTGGGGACCCGCTTCGTGACGCGGACGCAGCTTGCCCATGTGGACGCTGACGAAGGCCGCCTCGCCCTCGGCATCGAGGGCCACGACGGTCACCTTCGGGAGGTGCGACGTGTCAGAGACGATCGCGTCCGAGGAACCGGAGTCGTCGGTGATGGTGATCAGCTGGCCAGCGCGGAGGGACTTCATCGATTGATCGTACCCCTGCCGCGCGCCGGGGTCCTCAGGGGCGGCGGCGCAGCCGGCCGCGCCCGCGTCCGGCGCGCTCCTCCCAGCGGCGCACCGTGTCGCCGATCAGCCAGAACATCGGCGGCCACAGGCCGACGAACATCGCCCGCCGCTCGGCGTTGCCGCGCTCGTCCTCGCCGATCGTCTTGGCCCGGATCCACAAGGAGATGCAGAGCCCGATCGTCGCGAGCGACATGGCATAGAGGTGCGCGCTGCGCACGGGAGGGGAGTCGGGGAGCGTGGGTGCCATCGCGCCCTCAGCTTGAAGCAAACGCATGAGGGGCGGCGGGACGGGTAGGTCCGTCTGCATGCCCCGGCGCCAGCCCATCACCCTGCGCCTGCGGACGGCCGCGCGCTGGCCGGGCGGGATCGCCCTCACGGCCTGGAACTACATGTGGCGCACCACCGCGGTGCATCGCTGGGAGATGACCGGCTCGGCCGACGAGGACGGCGCGCCCGCGCTGCCTGCGGGCGTCGACCCGAAGGGCCTGCAGGAGACCGGTGACGGCGTCGGCCCGCTCCTGCACCGCATCTACCGCACGCGCATCCTCGGAGGGACCCTTGGACCCGAGGAGCTGATCGAGCGGATCGTGGCCGATCTCGACGTCATCGCTCCTTCGGAGTTCGCCACCTTCCAGCGGCTCGACGGCGAAGACGGACCGGCGTCGCCCGGTGACGACTACATCGTGCGCATGCCCGGTCCCTGGGACGGGCCGGTCCGGGTCCTCGACGTACGGCGCGACGGCTTCCGCCTGGCCACCCTGCCGGGGCATCTCGAGGCCGGGCAGATCGAGTTCCGTGCGCGATCGGACCGTCACGCCGTCGAGTTCACGATCGAGTCGTGGGCACGCTCGGGAGACCGCCTGTCGGACCTCATGTACACGCACCTGCGACTGGCCAAAGAGGTCCAGCTACACATGTGGACTTCGGCACTCGAGCGCGTCGTGAAGCTGACCGGCGGCACGATGCAGGGCGGAATCGTCATCACGACCCGCCGCGTCGACGCCGGGCGACTCGACGACGGTGGCACCGGCCGGGCGACGGGGCGGGCTGCCCGGCAGCTCACGAAGCTCTCGCGGACGGACGTGAACTTCGATGTGGCGTGCATCGCCGAGGCGACGGCTGCTAATGGCTGGCACGTGGACGAGCTGCTCCAGGTCCTTCCGGGCGAGCGCCCCGGGCCACCCGAGCCGGGCGGGACCTGGGAGCTGGCGCGTCGCCTGATCGTCGACTACCAGCTCGCCGACCCCGACGTCGTCCGCGCGGTCTACGACGAGGACTCGCCGTTCGACGGGCGCGACATGCTGCTTCAGATCCGCTTCCTGTGGCTGAGATTCGCCGCCGGAGTGCGGATCAGCGAGGTCTACGAAGAGGAGCGCGAAGTGGACGGGGCCCGGGCTCGCGTCGCCGGTTGGGCCTACCGGACCCTCCACGGGCACTTCGAGCAGGGCGAGATGCACTACCAGGTGTGGAAGTGGCTGGACACGGGCGCGGTCGAGTTCCGACTGCACGCCGTCTCGAAGGTCGCCGGCACCGGCCCATGGGTCTTGCGAACCGGCTTCCGCGTCTTCGGCCGCACCAACCAGCTGCGCTTCTACCAGCAGATCTGCCGGCGGGTCCTACGGCTTACCGAAGCCGAGCTCGAGACCCTCCGGGTCGCAGCGGCGGCCGAATCCCACCGGCGCGCGCGGGCGCTCAGCCCTGCCGCGTCACGCGGCCGCGTCGCTTGACCGTGAAGCGGACCGAACGGGCGGCGGCGCCCGCGGCGAAGACGCGCACTTGGAGGACGGTCCCGCGGGGCAGGATGCGCCGGCGCAGGAGCGACCGGAGCTCGACGGCCGTCGCGGGCCGCACGCTGCGACGGCTGATGGGGCACGAGCGGGGCCGCGACTTGGGCGGCCGGCAGCGCAGCTCGACGACCGAGTCAGCGGGAAGCCCGGAGACCCGCAGCGTCCTGACCCTGGCGCCGCGCCGGGTTCGGGTGAAACGCGCCCGCAACCCGAAGCGGACGGGAGGCGGCGCGGTCGTCGTCGCGGGCGACGGGGGTCCCGCCGGAGCACCGCTCGCCGGAGCACCACTCCCCGGGGCCGGGGCCGGGGCGGGTGCCGGGAGCGTCACGAACTCGTCCAGGAAATCCCGCGCCGATGCCGTGTCGACCCGGTAGTAGATCCCGTTGACCGCACAGTCGAGGTCGCCGTCACTGGTGACGGCGAGCACGGTCGAGGTGTCGCGGCGCAGGACGGGTCCGCCCGAGTCACCGTTGCAGGTCCCGCCGATGGTTCCCCTCTGATCGAGCACCAGCTTGAAGTCCTCCAGGGCGGAGAAGGCGCCGAAGGCGAAGCGCCGTCCTCCACCCCCGAAGAAGCCGGTCCGGGTCTTCCCCTCGCGGCCGTAGCCCACCAGTTCGTGGTCGCTTCCCGGCACCCTGGCCAGTTCCTGCTCGCCCGCGAGCACGGCCGGCGCGATGCCCTCCACCGGTGGGTCGAGACGGATGACGGCGACGTCGTGCGTGTCTCCTGGAGCGGTCTCGTCGACGAACTGCGGATGTGCCACCGCCGTACCCGGATGGAGCTTGACTTCGGGGCCGACGTCGGGGGCGCCGACGAACGCATCGAAGCTCACGTAGAGATTGGAGGGCTCGCCACCCAAACAGTGGGCAGCGGTCAGGAAGACGGTCGGAGAGATCAGTGTGCCCGAGCAGATGAGGTGCTTCTTGCGGTCCCTGCCGTCGTGGGAGACGAGCGCACCGACGGAGGGGTGACGGCCCGCGTCCTCCTGGCCGTTGGTGATGGCTGAGGCGCCGGAGGGCCAGACACAGAGCACGAGTGCGGTCGCCAGGGCGCCGCGAGATCGCAGAAATCGCATCCGGGATCATCGGCCGAGCAACGGCCCGGGTTGAGTCCTGGCCTAGAAGTTCAGAGAGCGAGGGAGCGTGAAGGTGCTCACGCTGCGCTTGCTCCTGGTGCTCTGTCGCACTTTGGTCCGCAGGCGATAGACGGCTGCCGGCTGGCCAGGAGGAGCTGCGACCGTCACCGTGAAGGCTCCGTTGGCCCGTGGCTTGAAGGTCGCGACGGTCTCGAGGGTCTTGCAGTTCACCACCCGCTGGAGCACGATCGCGCGATCTCGAGGGGCGGCGGCCAGCGGCCGAATGACGGCTCCGGTGATGGTGACGCGACCCCCGCTCGCCCGGATGCTCGCGATGCGCATCCGCCGTGCGAGCTTGAGGTTCAGCGAGCGTTCCGTGCCGATTTTCGCGAGGTAACGCGTGCTGTTGGAGTCGCGCAACTTGCGCGGCGGCAGGGGTGCCGTGCCCGAGAACGAACCGTCGGGCGCCACGGTCGCCTTCGCGACGACCTTGCCGGCCGTGCCGAAGAGGAACTCGACAGGCTTGCCGGCGAAGCTGCGGTCGGCCACGCCGACCAGGCGCACGCGGCTGCCCTCAGGGACGACGTCCTCGAGCACGACCTTGCGGTCGCTGCAGCCTAGGACGAGATCGGTCGCCGTCGCGGCATCGGGAACCGTCACCGTGAGGGCACGCTGGGCCGAGAGCGAACCGTCGCTGACACGGACTTCGAACCTGTGGCGGCCGGGCAGCGCCGTCCACGCGATCGCGCCGCTGGAGCTGTCGATCGTCGCGCCGGCCGGCGCAGCCTGCAGCGAGAACGTCAGAGCGTTTGCGGGCAGATCCGGGTCGACGGCCGAAGCACGGACGCCGAGGGGCCGACCGGCGGCGAGCGTCGCGTCGGCGAGCGGCGAGAGCTCGGGTGGGCGGTTGACCTCAGCGACGGCGATGTTGAAGCTGCGCTCGTGCGCGAGGCCGCCCGGATCGGCGACGCGCAGGGTCATGCGGAACGGCCCGGGGCCCTGGGCCTCTGATGGCGTCCACGCAAAGCCGCCTGAGGCGGCATCGATCGTGGCGCCGACCGGGGCGCCGATCAGGGAATAGGTGAGCACGTCACCGTTGGGGTCGCTTGCTCTCGCGGCGAACGTGAGCGGGGTCTGCTCTTCGATCGCACGATCCGCGAGCGGATCCAGCACCGGCGGGCAGGGCGCGCGCACCAGGGCGAGTTGCTTCTGAGCCCCGGCGGTGAGCCCGTCCAGGCGCCCGGTGACGCTCAGCGGATCGAGCGGGCCCGCGCAATCGGGCACCGTGGTGGTCTCGAAGCACAGCTGCGCAGGGTCGCTGTTCCACGCGATGCGGATGCGCGGGTAAACGGAATCTGCCCACGCAGGATCACCGGCGGAGCTCTTGGCGAGGGCCTCGATGCTGATCTTCGGGTGCAGCGCCGGGTCGATCGCGCCGAGCGACAGGGTCGCCGCGGCGATGTCGCCTTGGGCCAGCACCTGACCGGTCACGGCGTCACGGACGGTGACAAAGACCGAGCCGAGCTCACCGCTCGCCGCGTCGGTCAGCGTCACCCCGCTCCAGCGGGCACCCCCGACGGTCGAGTCACACCGCTGGTCGCGCAGGTCGATCGTGCGCGCCTCGCCGCCGGAGCTCAGGCTCGTGCACGGCGACGAGCCGGACGGATCGACGGTGAAGACCTCCCCGGGATCGCCCAGGGCGACCACGCAGGAATTGTCGAACACGGCTCCGTACGCGGACGGAAGGGTTTTGCCGTCGATGTCGAGGCTCAGCCCTCCGTCGGCGTCGTAGGCGCCGCCGGTGCAGGGCGCCATTCTCAGCCAGTCGTAGCAGGCGACACCGGCGACGCCGTGGCGGGCCAGCAGCGTTCGCGTGCCGGCCTCGGCTTCCTCGGTCACCGAATAGGTGTTCTCGACACTCGGGAAGTTCGTGAACGTCTCCGGCGTCGACGGATCCGCATTCGAGTAGCACTCCAGCGTGGGGCTGGCGGCGATGCACACACCGGTCACGGCGCCCGTCGCATCCGGTCGCAGCAGCAGGTTCCAGGCCGACGAAGGCAGTGCCTTTGGCAGCGTCCATCCGGGACACGTGGACCCGGTCGCGACGTCCAGGCAGGCGACCTTGTCACCCATCGCCGACACGTACACGCGGGAGCCGTGGCTGACGCTGTCGTAGTACTCGCCGGACGCTCCCCCTTCATGCAGTCCGGTAGGAAGCGATGGCACGGCACACGGGGAGTCCGTCGCCGGGTCGACGCAGTAGAGGCGGCCGGTGTCGCCCGCGAAGTAGATCTTGCCGCCCACGAGCACGGGGGCGCTGGCGCCCGGATTGATCTGCGACGTCACGCGCGCGACGATCACGAGCCCGCAGGGGCGATCCGCCGCGGCGTCCCAGCAGAACAGCGCGATCGGGGCGGTCTGCGCGTAACCGGCGGCCGGGTACAGGTGCACGTAGATGCGCGCCCCGACGACAGCGGCCGGCCCCGGGATGTTGCCGCTCCCGAGCGTGAGCAGCTTCGGGTAGCCGGGACAGAGGTTCCCGGTCGCGCGGTCCACGCAGCTGACCGAGGTCGGGCTGGAGTGGTGGAAGAACGCGAAGACCTTCGAGCCCAGCAGGATCGGCACGTGGCCGTCGCCTCCGGTCCCCTGGCTGATCCCCGGCAGCGGTTTCGGGATGACCCCGGAAGCCGCCTCGCCCAGCAGCGCCTGGGCACCGGCCTTCGCGTGCACCGAGCGGGCGCCGGGCAGGTCCGAGCTCCATCCGCGGGCGGTCCGCACCGAGCCGGCCTTCAAGTCGTGGGCCCCGCCGAGCTCGGCCGTGAGGCCTGGGGCGGCAAGCGCCTGCAGGACCTCGCCCGTCGCGCCCGCCGGAGCGCCTGCCGCCACGCGCCAGCTCGCCTCCTTGCCCTGGGTGACGCTCGCCGGCCCGCCGCCGACCGAGGCGCCGAAGCTCGCGCCGGCGGGCGCGACGACCACGTGCACCGCGCCCGTGGCGGTGAGGCTGCCCGCGTCGAGGAGCTTGTAGGTGAAGCCGTCGGTGCCCGAGTAGCCGGCTTCGGGGGTGTATGTGCAGTCGCCGCCCGGCTGGCAGCTCACGGCTCCGTGCTTGCCGTTGGTCGACGCGCTGACGGTGAGCGGGGCCGTGCCGGTGTCGTTGGCGAGCACGTTCACGGTCGCGGCGGTCGCCGCCCTGGTGGCCAGGGAATCATCGCGTGCGACCACTGTGCCGGCCACCTGCGGCGGGGTGCCGACCGTGATCGTCACCGTCGCGACGTCGGTGAGCCCATCGGCGTCGCGGACGGTGTAGGCGAAGGAGTCGGGGCCTGTGTAGCCCGTTGCAGCGGTGTAGCGGCAGGCGCCCAGCGCCGAGCACGTCACGCTCCCGTGATCAGGCGTGCCGGTCACCGTGACGGTCATCGACTCGACGTCCGGATCGCGGTCGTTGGCGAGCACATCGATCACGCCGACGCCGACGAGCGACAGGTCGTCCGTGACGGCGATCGGGGGGCCGGTATTCCTGACGGTGACCTGCTTGCTGGTGACGCCGGTCGCCCCCATGTCGTCGGTCACCTTCAACTCGATCGTGTAGGTGCCCGGCGCTGCGTAGGTGTGCCCACTGGTCTGGCCCTCCGTCGTCGTCCCGTCACCCCAGTTCCAGTCGTAGGAGACGATGCTGCCGTCCTGATCCACGGAGGCGACGGCGTCCACGGCGACGGTCAGGAGGTCGTTGGTAGCGGTGAACGAGGCCACCGGAGACGCGTTCCCTGCCTGCACGGTGATCGTCTTCTGCGCCGTCGACGTCCCACCGCCGTCGCTGACGGTCTGGGTGACGGTGTGGACGCCCGCGGGGAAGGTGTGGGTCACCTGCGAGCCGGTGGCGGTCTCGCCGTCGCCGAAATCCCACGAGGCGCTCAGGATGTCCGTGTTGTCGGCGTCGGTGGAGGTGTCGGTGAACGTCACCTGCAAGGGCGGAGCGCCCGATTGGGGCGAAGCGCTGAAGGACGCGACCGGCAGGGTGTTCGTCGTCTCGCCCACCGCGGCGGCGAAGCGCGCCATCTCGTCGAACGCAGGCGCCTGCTCGCGCAGACTCGTCGCCAGCCCGCGCGCGGTCACCGCCATCGTCTGGTTCAGCGGCACTTCTTCGAGTTTCACCGCCTTGAGCTCGGTGAGGATCTGCGTGATCTGCGCGGGCTCGAAGCCGAGCGCCTGCAGGTCGGCCGTCTCGGCCGGGAGGAAGCCGTCGGCGCGGACGCGGTTGATGAAGGGGGTCAGGTCGTCGATGTCGGCCTGAACGACGGTTTCGTCCTTCCAGTCGGGGTCCTGCTCGATGGACGCCGCGAAGGCCTCCAGGCCGGCGGCCGCGTCGTACATCTCTGCCACCAGCGCGTAGTTGTGTCGCGCGAGGGCCGCGGCCTGACGGTGCACGCCCTGCTCGTTGTTCTCCGCGGCGGCGAGCTGGTAGCGCTCATAGGCCTTGCGCCCGGCGGCGCCGTTGCCGGCCAGCTGAGCGATGTCGAGCATCAGCGCGTCGATCGCGGGGCTGGTGGAAGTGAGCTCGGGCACCTCGTAGACCGGCTCGGCGACGGTCGCGTAGTCGGCCGGGGGGTCGTTGACGATGTCGAGGTACATCTCGAGCGCCCCGTCGACCACTTGATGGAGCAGGTGCATCGCCATCGCGTTCGGCCCGTTGGGGATGTCGTTGATGAACTTCAGGCGCTTGTCGGCCTCCTTCTGCGCCTGGATGCGCAAGTAGCTGGGAAGTTGGTCGACGCCCCGCTTGACCGTGCTGTTGAGCGCGGTCTTGAACGCGCCGAACGGCTCGGCCGGCAACGCCTCGTCGAGGTGGTCGGCGATGCCCTTCATGCCGGCCATGGCCAGCGCCATGTTGCCCGCCGCGGTCTTGTACTTCTGTGCTGCGGCCAGCGCGATTCTGCGGTCGCAGTTGCCCGCCGCCTCGCACGGGAACACGGTGAAGTCCTGCGAGAAGTTGTCCGTGCTGATCTCCGACGTCCCGTCGGCCAGGAGCTTCCAGGTGCCGGCCCTGAGGTAGGCGACCTCGATCAGCGTCCACCGGCTCCCGATCGACGAGCCGATGTGGTTCTTGGTCCCCCACGCCGGCTTCTTGCAGGTCAGCGAGCCGTCGTCGCGATAGCTGAGCGTGACGGCGACCGCGCAGACGTCGCCGCCGGCGATGTCCGAGACCGTGTAGGCCCAAAGATTCTGGTTGGAGTTGATGACGTCGATCGCCGTGCCGCCATCTTCGTCGGTCGCCTGCACCGTGCCGATGTTGGCCGTCGCCGTCGACGCGAGCAGCGCCCAGGCGACGAGGGCGAGCGCCATGCGGGACCGAGCCATGAGGTCGAACATAGACCGATACGCAGCACGTTTCTACTGCGCCCGTCGATTCCGGACGCCACCCGCCGCCGGGGCGGCGGTCAGCGCTCGGGGAAGCCGACGTGAAAGCACGCGCCGCCCAGGTCCCCGGAGGAGCCGACCTCGACCCTGGCTCCGTGATGGCGGACCTGCTGGTCGACGATCGCCAAGCCGAGCCCGGACCCCGGGCGCTCCGGGTCCTGACTTCGGTGGAACGGCTCGAAGATGGTGAGCCGGTCCTCCTCGGGGATGCCTTCGCCGTCGTCCTCGACGGCCAGCTCGACCGGCGTCGCGGTGAGGGTGAGCCGCACCCGGCCTCCCCCCGCGCGGCCGTGGCGCGCTGCGTTCTCGAGCAGGTTGTCGATCAGGGAGCGCAAGCCCGGTTCCCAGCCCTGCACGTGCACTTCTCCTGCGGGGACCCTCGCATCCCAATCGACTTCCGGATGGCGCCCGGCGGCGACGCTGAGGGAGGAATGAGCGAGTTCGGCGAGGTCCACGGGCTGATGCGGCGCCGCGGCGTCGCCGCGAGCCAGCGCCTGCAGGCCGTCAAGTAGGGCCACCAGGCGCCGATGCGAGTCCACCGCGTCGAGCGCCATCGCCACGCGACGCTCGGCCGGCAGGCCAGGGTGGCGGGCGAGCGAGGACAGGGTGGCCTGCGCGCTGGTCAGCGGCGTGCGCAGCTCATGCCCGGCCGCCGCCGCGAAGCGGCGCGTCGCTTCGAGCGCCCGCTCGCGGTCGGCCGAGGACGTGCCGAGACGGGCGAGCATCTCGTTGAACGCCGACGCCAGGGCACGGAGCTCCGACGGCCCGTCATCGGCGGGGACCCGGCGCGTGAGGTCCTGGTTGATCGCGATGCTCGCCGTCGTCGCCCGCAGCCGCCGCAACGGACGGAGCACCAGGCTGGAGGCGAGGAAGACGCCGGCGGCGGCCACGAGCAGGGCGATCGCTCCGACCACCGCGAGCCGGCGCTCGAGCCGGTGCTGGCGGTCCTCGATCCCGGTGAGGCGCGTCGTCAGCTCCAGCCTCGCGAAGCCGAGATTCGGATCGCTCAGGGTGGTGGCGTAGCCGCGGTAGCGGACCCCGCGGGTCGCGAAGGTCGAGAGACCGGCCGGGAGTGCGGCTCGGGAGGGGACGGGATCCCCGGTTTCGAGCAGCGGCGTCTCGCCGAGCACGAGCCGCAACGAGGTCCGGGTCGCTTCGAGCACCGCATCCAGGCGATCGTCGTCGGGGGGCAACTCCTCGTTGACGGCGGCGACCGCGGTCGCGCGCGAGAGCTCGGCGGTCCGCTTGAGCCGGTCGTCGAGCGCACTGCGCGCGTCGGCGTCGACCTCGCGCGCGACGATGACGAGCGTCACCGCGAGTACGGCGGCCAGCACGAGAGACAGGCCGAGCGTCAGCCGGCCGCGGAGACTTCGCACGCCGTCAGGCTTGCAGGACGAAGCCGACGCTGCGCACCGTGTGCAGCACCCGGGGCTCGCCGCCCGCCTCGAGCTTGCGGCGTACGTAGCCCACGAAGACGTCGGCGACGTTGGTGCCGGGGTCGAACGTGTAGCCCCAGACCTCCTCGTGAAGGGCCTGCCGCGTCAGCACCTCGCCGGGGTGACGCAGGAAGAACTCGAGCAGCGTGAACTCGCGGCCGGTCAGGCCGAGGTCACGCCCGCCCCGCCACGCACGACGGCCGCCGCTCTCGAGCACGATGTCCCCCACCTCGAGGCGACCGCCCACCGGTGGGGGGCGGCGGCGCAGCAGGGCGTGCAGCCGCGCGGCGACCTCCTCGATCGCGAACGGCTTGACGACGTAGTCGTCGGCTCCGACCTCGAGGCCGAGCACGCGGTCGCCGACGTCGTCGCGGGCGCTGAGCACGCAGACGGGGATGTCGTTGCCGTCGGCTCGCAGGCGGCGCAGCACCTCGAGGCCGTCGAGGTCGGGCATCGTCAGGTCGAGCAGCATGACGGCGGGGCTGATCGCCTCGACGGCGGCCAGGGCCGGGCGGCCGCCCGAAGCGGGCACGACGTGGAAGCCCTCGAGTTCGAGCCCCTCGGCGACCGAGCGCCGGATCGCCGCGTCGTCGTCGACGAGCAGCACGACGGGCGCGCCGTCGCCGTGTGAGCTCATCGCTCGATGGTCTCGCAGTCGCCGGAGATCGAGTCGCGCAGGTCGGCCCGGACGAGATCCTGCCCGGGCCCGCACGAGACCTGGTCGCGCCCGCCGCCGCGCACCCCGATCACGTCGTTGCCGGCGCCGCCGGCCACGGTGTCGCGCCCGGGACCGCCGCCGATGCGGTCGTCGCCGCCGCCGCCGAGCAGCGTGTCGTCACCTGGGCCACCCTGGAGCTTGTCGCGCCCCGCGTCCCCGGCGAGCAGGTCGTTCCCGAACTCGCCGAAGAGCCGGTCGTTACCGCGCAACCCGCGCAGCTCGTCGTCACCACCGCGGCCGTACATGGTGTCGCTGCGGGGCGTGCCGTTCTTGACGTTGGGACCTTCGGTGCCCTCGTAGAGGGCGGCCATCGCGGGGGCGACGAACGCGGCGCTCAGTGAGATCGCGAGGAGGATGGGGAGGAAGCGGTTCATCGGGTTCGCATGATGGCTTGCGCGGGCGTCTGGCGGGAGCTTTCTCAGGAAGCTCTCACGAAGCGTGAGGGTTTCATGAGACCCATCACAAACCGGTGCGGCGATGGGCATTACTTCCTCCAGATCCCGATCAGGAGGGTAAGCATGAACTTCAACAGGACCACCACCATCGGAGCCGTCGCGGCTCTGGCGCTCATCCCGAGCACGGCCTTCGCCGCCGTCATCGTCGGCGGCCCCGGCAACGAGCGACTGCGCGGCACCATGTCGGCCGACCAGATCGACGGCAACGCGGGCAACGACCGCATCTTCGGTCGTGGCGGCGACGACACCCTCGTCGGCGGCCTCGACAACGACCGCGTCTTCGGTGGCGGCGGCAACGACGTCCTGCACGGCGTGCAGGGCAACGACTGGCTCAACGGCGGGGCCGGCGACGACGAGATCACCGGTGACGCCAACAACGCCGGCGACCGCAGCTCGTTCGACCGCCTCTTCGGCGCGGCCGGCAACGACACGCTCAAGGGCGGCGATTCTCGCGACCGCATCCACGGCGGCTCCGGGAACGACACCTCGTTCGGCGAGAGCGGCCACGACATCATGTCCGGCGGCCGGGGCGATGACGTCCAGCACGGCAACGGCGGCAACGACCTGATCTTCGCCGGGCCCGGGCAGGACACCACGTTCGGCGGCGACGGCGACGACGTGCTGTGGGCGCTCGCCCGCGTCGACGTCGCAGCGGGTTCCGGCGTCGACCAGGTCGGCGACACGCTCGACGGCGGCGACGGCAACGACCGCTTCCGCACCCGCGACGGCGAGGTCGACCGCATCACCTGCGGCGGCGGCGACGACAAGGCCCTCCTCGACAACGTCGACGTGATCACCGACGCGACGGCCGAGAACCCCAACGGCTCCTGCGAGAAGGTCGTGCGCGCCGCCCCGAACTCCGAGGACACCCGCAGCGAGGATCGCCAGCAGGAGTCCAAGGACGAGAAGCGCTCCTCCTGACAGCTCCCCCGCGCGCGACCACCACGCGGCGTCCGGTCCGGCTTCTGAGCCGCGCCGGGCGCCGCGCGCGTGCTTCAGGGGTAGGTTTCACCCGATGAACGAGATCGCCGACGGCGTGTGGAAGATCACCAAGGGCTTCCCGCTGAAGATCAACGTCTTCCTGATCCGCGACGGGAACGGCGTGGCGGTCTTCGACGCCGGCCACAAGCCGATGGGCCCGGTGATCAAGGCCGCCGCCGACGCGCTCGGCGGCGCCACGCGGCTGGTGCTGGGCAACGCGCACGCCGACCACCGCGGCGGCGCGAAGGCGATCGGTGCGCCGGTCTTCTGCCACACCGATGAGCGGTCGGACGTCGAGGGCGACGGCGGCGCGCACTACTTCGACTACTCGCGCCTGCCGGTCTTCGCGCGGCCACTGACCCCGAAGCTGATGAGCGCGTGGGACGACGGGCCGGTGGACGTCGCCGGCGTCCTCGAGGAAGGCGATCGCGTGGGGGATTTCGAGGTCATCCACCTGCCCGGCCACGGTCCCGGGTGCATCGGGCTCTGGCGCGAGCGCGATCGACTGGCCCTCTCGAACGACTGCTTCGCCCTCTTCGACCCCGCGCTTCCGTTCCCCGGCAAGCCGCGGATCCCGCACCCGGCGTTCAACTGGTCGACCGACCGCTGCCGCGAATCCGTGGTCAAGCTCGCCGGCCTCGCGCCGGACACGTGCTGGCCCGGGCACTTCGGGCCCTTGAAGGGCGACGTCGCGGCCAAGTTGTCGCTGATCGCGAAGGCCAGCTTCACTTGAGAAGCCGGGCTGAGGGACGGTCCGCCGGACCGTCGGGGCCTCAGCCTCGATCGGAGGGCAGCGCGCCCTCGCCCTCGCGGGCGTCGATCCGGCGCAGCAGCTTCTGCAGTTCCGGATCGCGCTCGGCGCGCAAGTCGATCAGCGGGTTGAGCACGCCGCGGCCGAGCGACGGCAACGTCCAGCGACGCGGGCGGATGATGCGCGGCGAGCGGCGCTCGATCCCGCGCACGATCGCCTCGCCGGCGGCGCTCGGCGGCAGGCGCTTGAGCAGGGGCTTCGGCAGCGCCTGCAGGCCTTCGACCGCCACGGGATCGCGATCGATCGCTCCATGGACCATCTCCGTGTCGATGAACCCGAAGTAGGCCACGCTCGCGCTCGCGCCGTGCTGGGCGAGTTCGACGCGCAGGGCACGGCCGAACTGCTCAACGGCCGCCTTGCTCATCGCGTACGAGATCGCACCGGCTCCGGTCATGAACGCGTAGATCGAGGACACCACGACCACGTGGCCACGACGCTCGATGATCTGCGGGAGCGCCGCGCCGACCGTGTTGACGACCCCGCGCTGGTTGACGTCGATCACGCGCTCGAAGGCTTCGGGCGACATCGCGCGGAACGTGGTCGCGCGGGACGCGATCCCGGCGTTGGCCACCACGACGTCGAGCCCACCGAAGCGCTCGACCGTCGCGGCGACGGCTCGCTGCATGGCGCCGCGATCGGTGACGTCGGCCGACAGTCCGATCGCCTTCGAGTCGTGCAGTTGCCCAGCCGCGAGCTCCGTGGCGGACGCGTCGAGATCGACGAGCGTCACCGACGCCCCACGGGCGATCAGACCGCGGGCAGTCGCGAAGCCGATGCCACGCGCGGCTCCCGTCACCAGGGCCACCTTGCCGTCGAGGTCGTAGCGCGCCATGCGCCCCATCCTGTCAGCGACGCCCGGAGAGCAACTCGCCCAGCCGGGCGGCCGAGCAGCCGAAGGCGAAGTAGAGCGCGGGAAGCCAGGGCGCCACCCCCGCGAGCGTGTCGATCCGGTCGTCGTAGGCGAACACGCCCGCGGCCACGAGCCCCGCCTCAACCGCGGTACCCCCGATCGCGGCGGCGAGGCCGCACCAGGCCGCCGGCGGGTCCGCACCGAGCGCCACCCAGGTGAGCGCACCCAGGCAGACGATCAGGGTGGTCGCCGGCCCGAGCGGGGCGTCGTGGACCAGCGCCGTGACGGCGTAGACGCCGGCCACCAGCGCGACCGCCGCGATCCCGTCGGCAGAACGCCCGCCCGCGCGCGCGGGCGCGAGGCGCAGCCTCAGCTCCGCCGTCGCCACGGTCGCGGCCGCCACGAGGGCGATGAACCAGAGCGCGCTGTCCCAGACGAACGGGCCGCCGCGCTCGAGGTAGCGCGTGGTCCCGGACACCACGTGCCCGTGATCGCCGATCGGCCCGACGACTCCCCCGAGCAGCGCCAGCAGGACGATCCGAGAGGGTGCGAGCCTCACGCCCGGACGAGCGCCTCGGCCGTGATCTCCGTCACCGACCGGCAGCCGGCGAGCCCCATGGTGAGATCGAAGTCCGACTGCAGGTTGTCGAGCAGCTCGCGCACCCCGTCCTCCCCCGCGATCGCGAGTGCGTAGGCGAACGGCCGGCCGATGCCCACCGCGGTGGCGCCAAGGGCGAGCGCCTTGAACGCGTCGGCGCCGCTGCGGATCCCGCTGTCCATCACGATCGGCAGGCGGCCGGCCACCGCCTCGGCGATGCCGGGCAGCGCCGCGATCGTCGACGTCGCGCCGTCGACCTGGCGGCCCCCGTGGTTGGAGATCCAGATGCCGTCGATGCCCTCCTCGACCGCGCGGCGCGCGTCGTCGGGATGCAGGATTCCCTTGAGAACGATCGGCAACGTCGTGTGCTCGCGCAGGAAGCCCAGGTCCTCCCAGGTCAGCGTCGGGCGCGAGTAGATGCGGACGAACGTCTGCACCGCGGCGCGCGCCTTGCCGGAGGTCAGTGCGCGGTCGAAGCGGTCCGGGTAGGCCCGGGTGAGGTCGACCAGGGTTCTCAGCGCGGCGGGCGAGGGCTTGGGCTGCGGGACTGCCGCCGTGACGCCGTCGCCCTCGGCCGACGCGGCCTCCGTGATGATGCGGTCGAAGACGGGGTCGCTCGTGTACTGCGCGATCCCCTTGCCGCGTAGGAACGGCAGGTAGGCCAGATCGAGATCACGCGTACGCCAGCCGAGGATCGTGGTGTCGAGCGTGACGACGATCGCCTCGCAGCCGCACGCCTGCGCGCGCCCGACGAAGCTCGCGACGAGCTCGTTCGACGTGCTCCAGTAGAGCTGGAAGTACCGGCTGCCGTCGCCGAGCTCGCGCGCGCAGTCCTCCATCGGGCGCGAGGCCTGGTTGGACAGCGTCATCGGCACGCCGGCGGCTGCGGCCGCGCGGGCGACGGCGAGATCGGCCTCGTCGTGGGCCATCTCGAGCACGCCGACCGGCGAGAGCACGAAGGGCGACGTGTGCCGGCGGCCGAGGAGCTCCACCGACGAATCGCGCTCGCCGACGTCTCGCAGCATCCTCGGGACGATCCGCCAGGCGTCGAAGCCGTCACGGTTGGCTCGCACCGTCCGCCCCGTCCCGGCCCCGCCGGCCACGTAAGCGAACGCCTCTTCGGTCATCGTCTCCTTCGCGCGCGCCTCGAGGGCTTCGGCGTCGGTGGGGATGCGCGGCCGGCGACCGCTCACTCCACCCAGGTAGATCGCCTGTTGGCGCTCGGGTCCACGCATGCCCGGGACCCTATTGAGCCGTGCGACGGTTCCCGCTTGACGTGCAGCCGCTCCCCTCGTCACCATGCCCGGCGTGGGCAGAGGTGCTTTCTTCGGGGTGGTGTGCGCGCTGGCCGTGGCGGTCGCGACGCCGGCGCATGCGCAGGGCCCGGTCGGCGGCATCAGCACGCCGAACCTCGAGCACGTGAGTCTCGTCCCGCTCGACGGTCGCGCGAACGGCGGCAAGCTGGTCGGCAAGTACCTCTATGTCACCACCGGCAAGACGCTCGAGATCCTCGACGTCTCCGAGCCGCTGACGCCCGTGCGCGTCGGCAAGCTGGACTTCGAGCTGCTCGACGGCGGCTACCTGGCCACGGGCTACCAGGAGGACGTCGACTCCGACGGCCGCTTCCTGATCCGCAGCGATGGCGGCACGATGTCGGTCGTCGACGTCCGCGATCCCGCCAAACCAGCCGTCATGGGCACGCTCGACGGCGTCGACAACCACACGATGTCGTGCATCCTCGGCTGCACCTGGGTCTACGGCTCCGAGGGCGACATCGCCGACGTCCGCGATCCCACCAAGCCGGTCGAAGCCGGATCGTGGAGTGACGCTCTCGGCGTGTCCTCGTCGCACGACGTGACCGAAGTCTCGCCCGGGATCGTCCTGACCGCGACCGAGCCGATGTTCCTGCTCGACGCCCGCAAGGACCCGCGCAAGCCGGTGGTACTCGCCGAGATCCCGGCGGTCGGCTTCGTCCACGGGGCGGCGTGGCCGGACCAGATGAACGACGACATCGCGCTCGCCGGCGGAGAGGCGATCGGCCCGTCGCCGGCCTGCGCCGACGATCCGTCTTCGACCTTCCAGACCTGGGACACGCGCAACTGGCAGCAGACCAAGACCTTCAAGTTGATCGACGAGTACAAGCTGCGCCCGCTCGACGACGGGGCGACCGCGAGCGTCTGGTGCACCCACTGGTTCGATCATCACCCCTCGTTCCGCACCGGCGGGCTGGTGACGATCTCCTGGTACGAGCAGGGCGTGCGCCTGCTCTCGGTCGCCCGCGACGGCAAGATCTCCCAGACCGGGTATTACCTCCCCCACGGAGGGTCGGTGTGGGACCAGAAGTGGATCACCGACCGGATCCTCTACACGTTCGACCACCATCGCGGGATCGACATCCTGCGCTACACCGGCGAGATCCCGGCACCCGCGCCTCGACCCGGCGGATCGCCCGCGCCCGCCCCCGGTTCGCCCGGCACACCCGGAGCCCAGCCGCAACCGGCCGGCCCGCCCGCGCCGGCGGCACCCGCCCGTGCCCGCTTCGGCGACCTGGCGACCATGACCTCCGCCAAGCGCTGTGTGACGGCGAAGACCCTGTCGGTGCGCGCCCGCCGCCGCGCCGGCGACCCGGTGGCGGAGATCGTCGTCCGCGTCGCCGGCAAGTTCGCCAAGCGTGTGCGCGGTGCCGCCGTCGCCAAGCCCGTCCGGCTGGCGAAGCTTCCACGCAAGCGCTTCACCCTTCGCGTCGACATCGTCACCAAGAGCGGTCAGAACGCGACCACGAAACGTGCCTTCACGCCCTGCGGGCCCTCCCGCAGCGCCTCGAAACGCTGATTCACACCAACATCTCCGTTTCCTAAAAGTGCAAAAGTGAGAATCGTCTCGTGGAGATGTCCAGGGTTTTCGGCGTTTTCGCCATCATCCTGGATGCTCTCTCATAATCGTGAGGTCGGGAGTTCGAGTCCCCCCCAGCTACTTGGAGAGTTCTAGGAACAGTTTGATTTTCTAGACAACTATGTCTCTCACCCACTGAGGCCACGAGCCCGGGTCCGCGCCCGCTCGGCCAGCGTGCCCGCCGCCAGCGCGCTACGACCAGCAGGACAGCGAGCGCGACCCAGTCCTCACCGTCGGCGATCTCGAACCCGCCCTCCGGCGGAAGATGAAACCAGTTGAACGCCCCCGCGCCGAGCAGCGCCGTCACGTAGCCCGGGACGCCACCCCACACCGACGCCACCAGCAACACCGCCGGGACGTAAGCGACACCCAGCGACTCGACCGTCGCGCTGCCCTTCAAGACCCCGACCAGGACGGTCGTCGCGGCGACGCTCGCGATCGCGGCCACCATGCCCGTCAGCAGTCGCGAGTGACGCTCCAACGACTGGGGACTGGCCCAGTCGAACCTGTCCATGACATGAGCCTAAGCCCGGGGAGCGTCTCCCCAAACTGCGCGCCGCGCGTTCCTCGACCTCACCGCTTGACGCGGCCCATGCCGGCCCGCACCTCGATGTCGAGCCGGTCGCCGTCGACGCTGCTCGACAGCCGCTCGAGCCCGAGCGTCTTGGGCGCGAAGAGCTCCTGCGAGCCCAGCAGGGCCGCCGCCTGGCCCTGCCCCTGCGCGACGAGCGCCCCGTCCTGGACCCCGAGCCGGAGGCGCAGGCCGCCCGGGATCGGGAGCTGCGGCGTCGAGACGTGCAGCGTCACGCCGTCGGCGGCTCCCTTGGCCGAGATCTGCGCTCCCGGCAGCGAGGTCTGCAGCGTCTCGAGCGAGACCGAGAACCGCAGATCGAGCCGATCGCCCGTCTTCATGAGGTCGACGTTGTCGGCGGTGATCGCGCCGATGCGCAGCGACTCCGCGGAGGCGTGGGCGCGGGGCAGGTCGCGCAGGCGATCGAGGACATCGTCCTCGTGCAGCTCGGACGGATCGATCGTGCCGGGGCCCAGCCGGACGTCGACACCGTCGATGTCGCCCCACAGCGCCTTGACGGCGGGCGACACGTCGACGTCGACCGATCGGACCTCGGCGATGTCGCGCGCGTGGTCGCGCACCTTGCGCTCGGCGAGCGGCGGGATCGCGAGCTCCGAGCCGAGGACGGCGAGGAACGGCACGGAGACGGCGGCGATCGCGATCGGCCGCGGCGGGAGCAGGCGGGAGAACATCCGCGGATCCTAGACGCCGTTGTTTAGTTTTGGGATAAAGTCGGTCGTATGGCGCGACCCAGGGCAAAGAGCGAGCGCGCGCCGCGTGCCGACGCCGTCCGCAACCAGCTCGCGATCTGCGACGCCGCGATGCGCGTCCTCGCCGAGCGCCCCGGCGCGAGCATGGCCGAGATCGCGCAGGCCTGCGATCTGGGGCGCGCCACGCTGTACCGGCACTTCGCCACGCGAGAGGACCTCGTGCAGGCGATCCAGCGGCAGGCGGTCAACGCCGCCGCCGAGGCGTTGACGTCCGCGCGGCTCGACGAGGGCACGGCGCGCGAGGCGCTGCAGCGCGCGATCGGGGCCCTGGTCGGCGTGGGGGACCGCTACCGGCTCCTCGCGCGCGAAGCGGCGGTCGATCCCGGCCTGCTCCAGCGCCAGCCGGCGGTGGTCGGCCAGCTGGTGACTGTCGTCAAGCGCGGCCAGGAGGCCGGCGAGCTGCGGTCCGACCTGCCGCCGCAGTGGATCATCCCCGCGCTTGCGAACCTCCTGGTGCTTGCGCTTCGCGCGATGGCCGACGAGCGGGTGACCCATCAGCAGATGGCCGAGCGCGTCGCCTCGACGCTGCTCGACGGCATCGCGACCTGACCGGCCTCAGTGGTCGGCGTGGGCGTGGCCCGCTCCATCTGCTCGAGGACGCGCGCGGCGACCTCCGGGTTCGCGTCGAACGCCGGCAGCTGGAGGTCCTCCTCCTTGCGGAAGTGCACCGAGATCAGCGCATGGAGCCCGTAGAGCAGCTCCTGAAGGGCGTCGACGTCCGCGGCGTCGGCCCGCTCGAGCGCCTTGATCCGCGCGACGATCGCCTCGTGGTCGTGCACCATCGGGATCGCCGCGTCGGCGAAGCCGACGAGCCGCGCCCACTCCGGATAGAGGATCTGCTCCTCGGCCTTGGCGTGAGGCATCAGGGTCGCCTGGAGGAACCCCAGGACCTTGGCCCGGAGGGCGTCGCGCTCCTCGGTGGACAGCGCGGGCATCTGCCGCGCGGCCATCGCCAGGTGGTCGATGTGGCCGAGCAGCTCCTGGTGCTCGAGGCGGAACGGTTCCGTGGGACGCATCGTGGCTCCTTCGGGTCGTGGTGGCTTGCGTCGATTCAAACTATCTGAGACATCTAAGTCTTGGATCAAACTATGCCAGCGGTCTTGACAGTCAAGACATTGCTGTCTAGTTTACTAGTATTGAGGACGCTAATGTCTCAGTTATAACAGGAGCCCGCCATGACCCGTCCCACCCCTTCAACCGCCCCCGCGTACGTCCGCTACCGCGCGCCGGGTCTCATGGCGTCGGTTCGGGTGCCGTCAGGCGAGCAGGCGCTGCTCGGCGGCGACGAAGAGGCCGGCCTGCGGCTCGCCGCGGTCGTCTTGGCCGACCACCTCGGCTACACGCCATGCCTGGATCTGATCGAGGCCTTCGCGGAGGACTGGCCCCCGCGTCGAGGCGAGTTCATGTGGCCGGCCGCCGCAATCGACGGCTGGCTCTCCGCTTCGGCCGCCACGCGCGCGGCGGCGAAGTGCTCGGGCGCGTCGCTCGACGGCACGCTGGCCCGCGTCCGCCGGTTCCTGCGCCCGCCCGCCCACCACCCGATGTCCGCAGCCACCGTTTCCACACGAGGAGCCGTCTGATGTTCGCCCGTCTGTCCCGTTTCGTCATCGACCATCGCCGGTGGGTGATCGGAGCGTGGCTGATCGCGGCCGTCGTGATCGTGCCGTTCTCCCCCAAGCTCGGCGACGTGACGAACTCCGACGAGGCGAGCTTCCTCCCGGGGTCCTACGAGTCCGCGCAGGCCGACGCGCTGTCGCGCACGGCGTTTCCCGAGAGCTCGGGCGCGACGGCGCTGATCGTCTACCAGCGCAGCGACGGCAGACCGCTGACGGCGGCCGACCACAAGACGGTCGCCGGCGTCACGCGCGACGTCGCGACGTCGGGCATCGACCGCGTCCGCGGCGCGCAGACCGGCCAGCCCGAGCAGCGCTCGCCGGACGGGCGGCTGCAACTCGCCCAGGTCAGCTTCGAGGGAACCTCCGGCGAGCAACCCGTCATGGACGCGGCCGAGGCGGTGCGCGACACGACGGCCGAGCGCCTGGAGGGCACAGGACTGCAGGCGGGGCTGACGGGTGACGCGGCGATCAAGCTCGACGACCGGGCCGCCCACGACACGGCCGAGAAGACGGTGGGC
>Ga0136633_1000762_pt1 | contig 24314 bp, 21 predicted proteins | sample AntDrymeUQ832206_2_FD_105494 | JGI IMG/M metagenome (GOLD analysis project Ga0136633, IMG submission 105494) | Polar desert sand microbial communities from Dry Valleys, Antarctica - metaG UQ83 (22.06) | ecosystem: Environmental > Terrestrial > Soil > Desert | place: Antarctica: Dry Valley...
CTATGGGATCGGAGGTGGCCTTCGAGATCGACGAGTACGACGAGGACTCCGCGCGCAGCGTCGTGGTCCGGGGAACGCCGCGGTTGCTGGGTGAGGACGAAGCGCACCGGGCCGAGGACCTGCCCCTGCGACCATGGGTGCGAGCACCCAAGTACAACGTGGTGGAGATCGTGCCCACGGATGTCTCGGGCCGGGCCTTCGATCTGTCACGTCCGTGGCTCCACATGAAGACGGACCGCACGGCGTCCGAGTAGGGACACGCGCAGGAGTCAGCGCATGGCCTGGGTGGCCAGCAGGATGCCCCCGTAGTGGCTGGCGAAGGCGAGCACCGTGAGGGCGTGGAAGACCTCGTGGAACCCGAACCAGCGAGGCCAGGGGTCGGGTCGGCGGAATCCGTAGACCACGGCACCCGCGATGTACAACGCGCCGCCGGCCGCGAGCAGCACGAGCGTGGCCGCGCCGACGGCCCCGAGCTGCGAGGCGCCGTCCAGGAAGCCCGGGATGAAGAGCACCGCCCCCCATCCGCAACCGACGTAGATCGGTGGTGAGATCCACCGTGGCGCGTCGGGCCACACGAAGCGCGCCGCGACGCCCACCAGGGCGCTCGACCAGACGATGACCAGCATCGGTGTGCTCTCGTCAGGGTCCAGCAGCAGGAGGGCGTACGCCGTGCTGGACCCGGCGATCAGCACGAAGATGTTGCAGTGGTCGAGCCGGCGCAGGGTCCGCCAGGTCGCCGGGGACCAGCTCCCGCGGTGGTAGGCAGCGGAGACACCGAACAGCAGCAACGCCGACGCGATGAAGATCGCCGACCCGGCCCTCGTGACTCCGTCCGGTGACATCAGGATCAGCACGAGGCCGCCCGCCACGGTCAAGGGCAAGATGGCGAGGTGCAGCCAGCCGCGCAGATGTGGCTTGACCTCGGCGATGGACTCCCGCAGCGGTTCGACCAGGTAGGTGTGCAGGACCTCGGGGGCCGTCACCCGCGCAGAGCGGTGCGAGGCGTCAGGGAACGTACGGCGGGGACGTGGCATGACTCAGATTTCCGTGGGCGACGCACGGGACCGGGGGCGTGGCTTCGAGGTAAGGGCCGATCTCGCGACCAGCCGGTGTGCGGTGAACCCTACTCCGCGGCTCCATCGCGCCCCACCGCCTCGACGGGCCAAGCATGGCTGAAGGGCCCCTGCACTGCCGGGACCCTTCAGCTGCCGTCTCGTCTGCAGACGGGATGACCGGGGGGATTCTCGGGGGATCATTCGGGGGGCGGCGCCCGACTCTCGGATCCTCGAGGGCTAGCCGGAGAACTCCTCCAGCCGGGCGCCGACGACCCTCATCCACGGGGGAGAGAACGAGGGGCGTGAGATCAGTCTCACCGATTCCGTGGCGTCGTCGCGTCACCCCTTGACGGCATCTTGCCGTAGCCCGGATGTACTAGACACGCGTCAGCGGTCCGGAAGCAGGCCCTCACGCACGGCGATAGCCAGCGACTCGAGCTTCGAGCTCGCCCCGAGCTTGCCCGACAGGTTGGCGACGTGGTTGCGCACGGTGTGGACGCTGACGGTGAGCCGTTCGGCGATCGCGGCGTTGGTCAGACCCTCCGCGACCAGCCCCAGCACCTCGCGCTCCCGTTCGGTCAGCGTCACCCGAGCGACACCCGAACGGCCCCGCTGGAACCTCGGCAACAACCGGGAGAGCATCTCCGGGGAGATCACTGCCTCACCGGCCGCCGCGGCCCGCACCGCCGTGGTCAGCTCACCGAGGCCGCGAGTCTTCGAGACGAAGCCGGAGACACCGGCCTCGATCGCGGCCACCATGACGTGCTCGGCCGCACTGGCCGTCAGCACCACGACGGCCATCGAGGGGCGCAGCGCCAGCAGTCGCGGGATCGCGGACACGCCGTCCCCGTCCGGGAGCCGGTGATCGAGCAGGAGGACATCAGGACTTTCGCTCGAAATCAGGATCTCAGCGCGCTCGAGAGAGCCGGCTCGACCGACGACGCGCAGGTCGGGCTCGGCGTCCAGCGCCTGCGCCAGGCTCGATGCCAGCACCTCGTGGTCGTCCACGATCAGAACCCGTACCTGATGGCCGTCCAACGCGTCCCCCACGGTTGTCGATCGCCTGTAGTGCCAACGTACTAGGCATATGGCCCCCGCGGCGCGTTCCCACGGATTGGTCAAGCCTCACCCTGAGATCTGTCGACGAGAAGAGGTGTGCCATGGGTTCGATCAAGGTCGTGGTCGCCGACGACGACGACACCATGCGTGACACCCTCATCGCGCTGCTCCACAGCGATTCCCGCTTCGAGGTCGTCGGCCACGCCGCGACCGGTGACGACCTGGTCCGGGTCACCGGCTTGACCCACCCGCATGTGGCCCTGGTCGACGTCCGGATGCCGGGTGGCGGCGTCGAAGCCGTACGCGCCCTTGCCTCGGGCCCCCCCGGTCGTCGTCATCGCCGTGTCTGCGGAAACGGCGCCCCAGACCCTGCTCGGCGTACTCCACGCGGGTGCCCGCGGTTACCTGGTCAAGGGCCGGATCGGCGGCTCGTTGCCCGACCTCGTCGCGCGCTGCGCGCAGGGCGAGGTCGTGCTCGCGACTCCCACCGGCGCGGAAGTCCTGCGTCAGCTCATCACCGGTCCTCGCGCTGACGTCCCACCCGGCCCAGCGGCGTTGGCACCTGAGCACTAGCTCGATCCGGTGCCTGTGCATCTGCTGACTCTTCCGTGTCCCCCGGCATCGTTAACGCATGCTTCCCGATCTCTTGCGCGACGCCGACGTAGGACTTCTCCTGGTGCGCCGTACGCCGACGCACCTCGACGTCGTCGATGCGAACCGCACCGCAGCCGGACTGCTCGGCGCGGTCGGGCAGGACGTGCGCGGGCCTGTCGTAGCCACCCTGGGACTAGGCCGTCTGGTCCGGCTGATCGATGCCGTGGAGCGGGCATTGCGGGGTGAGAAGTCCCGATGGTGCACCCTGCTCGACACCGACGGACGGTGTGGCCGGCACCTCAACGTCTGCATCACCCCGTTCGACGGCGAGCCTCCCCGACTCGCCCTGGTGCAGCTTTCAGACCTGGCCGGGCTGCACGACGCGTGCCCCGACCCGGTGGCTGCTCAGTGATGCCCGTGGGCGGGCCCGAGACTGTCCGTCGCGCCGGGCAGCCAGATGCGCACGGTGGTGCCGGAGCCGAGACGGGAGACCACGGCGACTCGGCCGCCTGCGACTGCAGCGCGGTCGTGCATCCCCCGCATGCCGAGGTGCCCCGGCCGGTCCATCGCTTGGCTGGTGTCGAATCCTCGACCGTCGTCGGCGACAGTCACCTCGAGCCCGTCGTCGACCGAGTCCAGCCGCACCGTGACGCGTGACGCATGGGCGTGCCTGCGCGCGTTGACCAGTGCCTCCTTGGCAATCCTGTAGGCGATCACCCGGGCGGCGCTGGGCAGATCGGGCTCCGCCGTCGCCTCGACGGTCCAGCGCACAGAGTCCTCCAGTACGTAGGCCGCCGCCTCCTGCAGCGCCGTCCGCAGGTCGGTGTTCCGGGCCGGTGACTCGAGGTCGAAGAGCAGGTGGCGCAGCCGCTCGGTCGCACCGTGAACAGCCCCCTGGAGCGTCTCCAGGTCTTCGAGTAGAGCGGGGCTCTCCCGCTCCAGCACCGTTCTCAACAGCTGTAGGCGCAGCTCGACCACAGCCAGCGCCTGCACGGAGTCGTCGTGCACGTCGGCGGCGATCCGCGCCCGCTCGTCCTCCTGCGCCTCGACCAGATGGGTGAGCAGGACCTGTCGCTGGTCGGCCAGGTGCTGGACCTCTGCCTGCTGCACCAGGAGCTGTGAGATGTCGCGCTGACTGGTGGCCAGCAGCCACGGCTCGCCCGTCGTGGCGTGGCGGATCAGGAAGCTGTTGATCAGGACGGGGGTGGGTGGGCCGCCCCGCAGATCGCGCAGCGTGGATTCGCCCTGCCACCGGCCGTGCTCGATCACGGCCGGTTGCTCGAGCTCCGCCGACGCCCGGAGCCCCTCCTCGGTCAGGTAGTCCGCGATCGTGGTGGTCGTGACGTCGACCTCGGCCGCCAGCCCGACCAACTCCCGCCCAGCGGGGTTGACGTACTCGACGGCGCCGTCGGTCGTGGCAAGGGCGATGAAGTCGGATGATGCCTCGACCAGGGCCTTGAACCGCAGCAGCTCCGACTCGGCCATCCGGAGATCAGTGACGTCCCGCTGCACCGTCGCCAGCAACCATGGCTCCCCGGTGTGTGGGTGCTTGATCTGGAAGCTGGAGTGGGTGACCGGGATCGGCGCACCCCCCTGCCAGTGCCGCAGATACTGTTCTCCGCGCCACGCCCCGCGTTCGAGGATGGCGGGGCGACGCTTGGCCTTCCACTCCTCCCACGCCTCGGGCTGCAGGTAGTCCGCGACCGTCGTCCCGGTCACGTCGAGGTCCGGGTCGATACCGACCATCGCCCGGCCCCGCGGATTCACGTAGAAGATCGCCCCGTCTGAATCAGCCATCGCCACGAAGTCGCTCGAGGCCTCCACCAGCGCCTTGAACCGTTCCAACTCGAGCTGCTTCTCCTCCATCGCGTCAGAGACGGCGCCGGCTTCCTGCTGCTTGGTCAGGAAGGCGCGGGCGTTGGCGACCACGATTCCGAACGTCACCAGCACCGGGCCGAGCAGAGAACCATCCCCCACGGCGTGCAGGAACAACACGATCAGCCCTGCCGTAGCGAACACGGCGACCATCCCCAGGCCGCGTATCTCGTCGGTCGGCGGTCTGGTCGCCGATGTCAACCACTGGCACGACCAGGCGAGCAGCGCGGTCGCCGAGAGCGACAGGACCGCCAGCGGACTTCCGGGCCCGAAGCTGCCCGCGACCAGCTGGTAGAAGTAGACGCAGTCGACGACGGCCAGCCCCCCCGCACCGATCGCCATCGCCCACACCCGGGCGGAGGCCCGGAACCTGACAGCGACCAGCACACCCACGACCACGATCAGCAGCGCCACGTCGAGGATCGGGTAGGTCAGGTTGGTCAGCACGGCAGCACGCGGCACGGTGGGGCCTGAGAGCGTCACCAACGTCTCGAACAACAACGAGACCACGATCCCGGACGTGATCAGCGCACCGAGCACAGCGTCGAGAACGAGGGTGAGTGTCGCTCGTGGTGAATGCCGCCACGCGACGTAGGAGACGCCGATGACGAAGAGCACGCTGGAGGCGAGCCATGCGGCGTCGGCGATCGACGGGTAGCTCGGCGAGGCGCTACGCCGGACGACGGCGAGGAACAGCACGAAGCCGGTCGCGCGGAGGACCAGTGCCGCCACGAGCCCCGCCCGCAGGCGACGGTTCGCGGGGTCACCGACCAGCGAACGGACAGCAACCAGCGCCAGCAGCACATAGGTGCCGCCTTGCAGCCACCCGTCGAAGATCGGGTCGAAGCCGGAGCCCGAGCGGACGCCAGGCACGACGGAGGCCGCGAACGCCGCCACGGCCAGGCACGTGAGCGCGCCAAGGCCCCAGGTCGTACGCCGACCCGTCACCCAGTTCGCCCGATCCATGTCTCGTCCCCCGTCGCCCGCGCACCCATCGTAGGTACCCAGCGGCCCGAAGGAAGAGAACCGCTCAGCCGCCGAGCAGGACCAGACCGGCCAGCGCGAGCATCCAACTCACGAAGCTGCCCACCAGGAAGTACTCGGTCACCTGGTGGATCCCGGGTCCGCGCGGGTGCTCGTCGCGGGCGGCCTGGAGCTCGGGCCACCGCAGCAGGCCCTTGGCCGCGACCACGACCGACGCTGCAGTCAGCTCACCGGCGAGACCGAGTCCGACGATGAAGACGCGTTCCATCGGCCCGAGCAAGCGTCCGCCCTTGAGCCGGTACGTCGGAACCTCGCGGCCGGACCCGTGCCCGGGGTCGACGGTCCCGGTGGCGGCGAGCACGAGTCGCACCAGCACGTTGCCGGTGGAGAGCTGGGCCAGCATCACACCGGCCAACAACAGCGCCTGGTCGCCATCAAGGCCCGCGAGCACCGCAACGGGTGTCTGCGTGAGCCAGTGGGCGACCGCACCGTCCACGTTTCCGGCGTACGGCGACAGCACGACCGCGCCGGTGACCGTCCCGCCAAACAGGGCCAGCGGCCACCACGAGTGGTCCGAGGCAAAGCCGCGGGTGACCACCTGGCCCCAGGCGATCGTCAGCAGGGCGATGACCAGCAGGGCCGTCAGGTCGCGGCCGTCGGTGAGGTCGGCGAGCAGACCGAGTGCGACGACACAGGTGGCGCCCACCGCCTCCGGGACGTGGCGCATCGGCCGCACCGAGAAGACCAGATCAGTGACGGCGAACCCGAGGAGGAGCAGGCCGATCCAGCTCACGGAGCCACCGCCAGAGCCCGGTCAGCTGCGACGAGGGCAGCCAGGCCGTCGGCGCGGACCCGCTGCGACACGGCCGAGGCGGTGACGCCCAGATCATGGGCCAGATCGCGCTGGGTGGTCCCGCCGAGCAGGCCGCGGAGCACGAGCAACGACCGCTCCGAGAGTTCCCCGACCAGCTGGTCGCGCAGGATGAGCATGGCCTCGAGCGTGGCAGGGTCCGGGCCCTCGATGCCCTCGGCACGCCGATAGACCGTACGCCGCAGTCGTGACCCGGGCCGCTGCGCGGACCGGTGCACCGCGTTGATCGCGTCGCGGGCCGCCCACCAGCCCGAGCCGTCCTCGATCCGTGGCTCCTCCTCCAGCACCGTCACCTCACCCCAGCCGATGCCGTGCCGCACGTCGATGCCGGGTCCGAGGGCGAGCCTGAGCCGCAGCGTTGCCCGGACCGCCTCGCTCACGGTGTCGAAGCCGCCCTGGTACTCATCACCCACGGTGACCCGCAGCGGTGCGGCCGGGTCGAGGGCGGCATTCACCCCGGCCAGGACCTCGGCCAGCCGCGCGTGCAGCGCCGTGCGGTCTGCGGACGACCGCGACCCGACCACGTCACCGATCAACGCGCACATCAGCATATGCCTTCACCTCGCATATACTTTAGCATTGTGCTTACTGTTGCCGGACGACGCGGGCGCTGATCGCATCCCAGACGTTGACGACCACCGCACTGCCGAGTCGGCTCGTATTCACCCCCGGGAAGGGCCGACTCGGCACTGAGATCATTCCCAGAAGACGCGCTCCACGACGGCATGCGTACGGCGGGTGCGGCGCAGGTAGTCGTTGACCATCACGTCGGTTCCCCCCGGTGGGTAGCCGACGGTAATCGCCACCGCTGCCCGCTCGCGGGTGTCGCGCGGCAGCTGGTCGCCGGGCTTTCCCCGCACCAGGGTGATGGCGTTGCGGACACGGCTGACGGTGGCCCAGCCCTCCGCGAGCACTGCCGCGTCGCTGCTGCTGACCAGTCCGGCCTCGCGTGCACCCTCGAGTGCCGCAAGGGTCTGCGGCGTGCGCAGGACGGCGTGCTCCGCGCCGTACCTCATCTGGAGCAGCTGGACGGTCCACTCGATGTCGGACAGGCCGCCGCGGCCGAGCTTGAGGTGGGTGTTGCGGTCGGCACCGCGAGGCAGCCGCTCGGTGTCGACGCGGGCCTTGATCCGACGGATCTCGACGATGTCGTCGTGCGCGAGCCCGCCCTCCGGATAGCGGAGCGGGTCGACCAGCTCGGTGAACCGCCGTCGCAGGTCGAGGTCGCCGACGACGGCGTCGGCGCGCAGCAGCGCTTGTGCTTCCCACACCCGCGACCACTTGGCGTAGTAGGCGCCGTAGGAGTCGAGGCTGCGAACCAGCGGCCCATGCTTGCCCTCGGGCCGGAGCCCGGCGTCGACCTCGAGCGCCGGGTCGGGACCGGGCTGGGCAAGCAGTCGGCGTACCTCGTTGGCCACGGCCATGGCATAGCCGGTGGCGATTTCCGGGTCGGCGCCCTGTCGCGGGTCGTGGACGAACAGCACGTCGGCGTCGGAACCGTAGGAGAGCTCGAAGCCGCCGTAGCGACCCATCGCGACGATCGCCATCGCAGTGGGCGCTTCCGCGAGCGAGCGCGCCTCGCGGACCGTCCGGCCGGCGATGGCGAGCGTCGCCTCCAGCGTGGCGTCGGTCAGCCGCGACAGCGCAGCACCGACCTCGGCGACGTCGGTGACGCCGGTCAGCTCACCCGCCGCGATCCGCAGCAGCTCACGACGGCGTACGGCGCGGACCCGGTTGACCGCGTCGTCGGCCTCGTCGCGTCGCTCCGCGATCGCTTCCATCTCCTCGGTGAGCGCCTCCGCGCTGAGCGGCGCGAGGTTCTCGCTCAGCATCTGGACGCCCCGCGGCTCGCGCTCAAGCAGGTCGGTCGCGTAGCGAGAGGTGGCGAGGATGGTCGCCAGCCGCTGGGCGACCTGACCCTCGTCGCGGAGCGTGGAGAGGTACCACGGAGTCGCGCCCAGCGCCTCGCTCAGCCGCCGGAATCCGAACAACCCCGCGTCCGGGTCGGGCGCGTCGGCGAACCATTCGAGCATGACCGGCAGCAGCGTGCGCTGGATCGACGCGGTCCGGGAGACCCCGCTGGTGAGGGCCTCGAGGTGGCGCAGGGCCGACGCAGGGTCGCGGTAGCCGAGCGCCGACATCCGGTCGGTGGCGGCTTCCGCGGAGAGCCGCGCCCCGTCGCCCGGGATGCGGGCGACCGCGGCGAGCAGCGGTCGGTAGAAGAGCTTCTCGTGGAGCCGCCGCACTTCTCGCCGGTGGTGCTGCCAGGCCTGGTCGAGCTCGGAGATCGGTTCCTTGAAGAAGCCCATGCTGCGCGCCAGGCGGCGCAGGCTCGGCTCGTCCTCGGGGACGACGTGGGTACGCCGCAGCTGGTGGAGCTGTATCCGGTGCTCGAGGGTGCGGAGGAAGGAGTAGGCGTGGTGCATCGCCTCGCCGTCGGGCCGCCCGACGTAGCCGCCGTTCGTGAGCTCGGCCAGCGCGCTCAGCGTGGTCGGGCCCCGCAGCGTCGCGTCGGCTCGGCCGTGGACGAGCTGGAGCAGCTGGACCGCGAACTCGACATCGCGCAACCCGCCCGACCCGAGCTTGAGCTGCCGCTCGGCCAGTCCAGCCGGGATGTGTTCGAGGACCCGCCGTCGCATCGCCTGCACGTCAGCGACGAAGCCGTCGCGCTCAGCGGCCTCCCACACGAAGGGCCCGACCATGGCGGCGTACTCGCGCCCGAGGGCTGCGTCACCGGCCACTGGCCGGGCCTTGAGCAACGCCTGGAACTCCCACGTCTTGGCCCAGCGCTCGTAGTAGCCGCGGTGGCTGGCGATGGTGCGCACGAGCAACCCCGAGGAGCCCTCCGGTCGAAGGTTGGCGTCGACCGGCCAGATCGTGCCCTCGGGGGTGTGGTCGGAGCAGATCTGCATCAGGTGGGAGGCGAGCCGGGTGGCAGTCCGGGCGGCCGTGGCGTCGGCCACCCCCTCGGTCGGCTCGTACACGAAGATCACGTCGACGTCGGAGACGTAGTTCAGCTCGTGGCCGCCGCACTTGCCCATCGCGATGACCGCCAGCCGGGCATGGCCCCGATCCTCCCCGACCCTGGCCCGGGCCACGGCGAGCCCCGCCTCCAGCGTGCCGGCCGCGAGGTCCGAGAGCTCGGCGGCCGTGTCGGCGACCCCCTGGCCGTGGGCGAGGTCGCGGGCCGCGAGCCGCAGCAGCACCCGGCGGTACTCCACCCTCAGCGCGTCGAGCGCCGCGGCATCAGGGACGGTCGCGAGCGGTTCTGCGTCCGTCGGGTCGGCCCCGACGGCCGCCAGCAGTCCGGCACGTACGGCGAACGCAGCGGCCCGGGTCGATCCAAGGTTCGGGTCGGTCAGCTCGCGCCAGTGATGGGGATGCAGCGCGAGGTGGTCACCGAGCGCCGCGCTCGCGCCGAGCACCGACAGCAGCCTCATCGACGTGCCCTCGTCGTCGGCCACCGCCATCAGCAACGCCTCCCGGTCCTCGACCCGGTCGGCCAGCCGGAGCAGCGCGCTCAAGGCGAGGTCGGGGTCCGCGGTGCGTCCGAGGATCGCGACCAGGGCGCCGGCGTGCTCACCCAGCTCGGCGAGGTTGGCCGCCGCGACTTCCGCGTCCGCGAAACCGGCCCGGACCAGGGCCGCACGGCCGCGATCAGGTCGGCTCATCCGGCCAGCTCCACGAACCGCGTCACGAGCGGTCGCCAGGCCGCGTCCAGCTCCGCCCGCGCCCGGGCGATTCCGCCGAGCAGTGCCGCCTGGTCGAGCCCGCGGTCGAGGTGTTCCTCACGATCGCCGTCGGCCCACGCTCCCACGATGTGCTCGTCGGCCTCGGGATGGAGCTGCACGCCCCACGCGCGCGGCGCGAACCGGACAACCTGCAGCTCTCCCTGGGGGGTGCGGGCCAGCGCGGTCGCCCCGTCGGGCAGTGCGGTGACCAGGTCGTGGTTCCACTGGATGCCGCGGACCGCTCCGAGACCGGCCACCAACTCGTCCTGCGCCGCCTCAGCCTGCCACCCCACGTCGAAGAGCCCGACCTGCTGACCGTGCGGGTTGCGCTCCACGGTCCCGCCGAGCGCGGCGGCGATCACCTGGTGACCCAGACAGATCCCGAGCAGCGGCGTATCGGCCGCGACGCAGTCGCGGACCAGCTGCTTGAGGGGGCCGATCCAATGGTGGAGCTCGTCGTCGTTCGCGCCCATCGAGCCGCCCAGCACCACCAGGGCGTCGTACGTCGACGCCGCGGGCAACTCGTCTCCCGCCCATGGACGGCACACTTCGACCACGCCGCCGGCCTCGGTCAGCCAGGTCCCTACGTACGCCGGCGGGCACCCCGACTCGTGCTCAACCACCACCACCCGCGTCACGATGAGTCGCCCCCGCTCAGATGACCGGCAGCATCCGGTCGCGCTCGAACGCCGAGACCTGGATGCGGTACTCCTCCCACTCCTTGCGCTTGTTGCGCAGGAAGAAGTCGAAGACGTGCTCGCCCAGAGCCTCGGCGAGGAGCTCGGAGTTCTCGGCGATGCCGATCGCGTCGTACAGGCTCTTGGGCAGCGGCTGGATGCCGAGGCTCTTGCGCTCCCGCTCGGAGAGCGTCCACATGTCGTCCTCGGCCTCACGCGGGAGCTCGTAGCCCTGGTCGATCCCCTTCATGCCCGCCGCCAGGATCACCGCGAAGGCGAGGTAGGGGTTGCAGGCGGCATCGACGGTGCGGATCTCGATCCGCGTCGAGGGACCCTTGTTGGGCTTGTACATCGGCACCCGGATCATCGCCGAGCGGTTGTTGTGTCCCCAGCAGATGTAGGGCGGCGCCTCATCACCCGCGAGCAACCGCTTGTAGCTGTTGACCCACTGGTTGGTCACGACCGAGATCTCGCTCGCATGGTGGAGCACCCCGGCGATGAACTGCCGGCCGGTCTTGGACAGCTGGTATTCGGCGCCGGCCTCGAAGAACGCGTTCTGGTCGCCCTCGAAGAGGCTGACGTGGGTGTGCATGCCGGAGCCCGGGTGGGTCGTGAACGGCTTAGGCATGAAGCTGGCCCAGATCCCCTGCGACAGCGCCACCTCGCGCACGACGGTGCGGAAGGTCATCACGTTGTCGGCCGTCGAGAGTGCGTCGGCGTAGCGCAGGTCGATCTCCTGCTGGCCAGGCCCGCCCTCGTGGTGGCTGAACTCCACCGAGATGCCCATCGCCTCCAGCATCGTGATCGCCTCGCGACGGAAGTCGGTGGCACTGGACTGAGGCGTGTGGTCGAAGAAGCCGCTGCGGTCGACCGGCACCGGCTCGACGCCGGGAGCCGGGCTGTCCTTGAACAGGTAGAACTCGATCTCGGGGTGGGTGTAGAAGGTGAAGCCGCGTTCGCCGGCGGCCGCCAAGTTCCGCTTCAGCACGTGCCGCGGATCGGCGTACGACGGAGCGCCGTCGGGCATCACGATGTCGCAGAACATCCGCGCGGTCGCCGGGCCGTCGCCTCGCCACGGCAGGATCTGGAAGGTCGTCGGGTCGGGCTTGGCGAGCATGTCGGACTCGTAGACCCGGGCGAAGCCCTCGACCGAGGAACCGTCGAAACCGATGCCCTCCTCGAACGCCCCTTCCAGCTCGGCCGGCGCTACCGACACCGACTTGAGGTAGCCCAGCACGTCGGTGAACCACAGCCGCACGAACCTGACGTCACGCTCCTCGAGCGCCCGAAGCACAAAGTCTTCCTGCTTGCCCATGCGGTCAGCCTAGGGGGTGGCGGCCCGCCTGCAGGACGACGATCAGTTCACCGGACCAGCGCAGTCCTCACGCGGCCACACACTCGGGGCATCGGCGAACTGATCGTTCCCGTGCTGAGAGCACCCCCGCCACCGTGGCCCGGACGTAGTCCTGCTGGAACATCGCGTGGCGCCAGCCGAAGCGAAGCACCGCGTGATCGGCCGCCACGAACGCGTTGTATCGCTCCATGTCACGGTTGAGCGAGGTCGCGTCGGAGTGGAACTCGAAGGAGTCACCCTCGATGATGACCCGCCGGCCACGGTCCACGAGGTCGGGGCGGCCGAGGGTGCCGATCCAGACCTGCGGCTCGAACGCCGACCCGGGTATCTCAAGGACGATGGCGCGCAGCACGGACTCGAACGGGTTTGCCGCGCGTGCGTCGGCCAGCTCCACCACGCGGAAGGCTCTACCGCGTCCGGTGCGGGGCACCCGGGCGCATGCGAGCAGCAGCTCGGTGCGCGTGACACCGTCGCGCAACGCAGAGTCAGCCACTGCCAACGCGGAGTCGAGCTCGAGGAACCGCGCGCAGTCGAGCACGGTCCGCACCTTGGAGGTGACCCCTCGATGTCGCTCGTCCTCGCTCGGCGACCCCCACCGCAGGTCGATCCCGCGGCGCCGCTGCGGGGAGACGTTGCGACCGCGCGGGACCAGCACCTGAGCCCGCTCCGGCGGCAGCTTCACACCCCAGCCCCAGAATCTCGCCGCGGACAACCGATCGCGCACCCCGTCCAGGGCTGCTGCGGCCGCCCGGTCACGGTCAAGCCCTCGCAGTCCGTAGCGCCCGCGGCCGAGGCGGACCAGGTGACCTTCGCCGATCGCCGCTTCGACCTCGGCGCGGGGGAAACCCGCGGTGAGCTCACGCCACGTGGCGATGCCACCGGCCTCCAACACTGCCTGAGCTACCTCCACCAGCTCACCCCACCCGGTGGCGAGGCTCGGCGCAACCGGCTCTCCACAGGTGGTTCGCTCAGGTCGGGATGTCTCCCACCTCGGCCAGCCACGCGGCGGCGCTCGCATCGGACGGCATCCGCCAGTCGCCACGCGGGCTCATGGTGCCGCCGGGGGTGACCTTGGGTCCGTTGGGCAGCGCGGAGCGCTTGAACTGGTTGCCGAAGAAGCGGCGGAAGAAGACCTCCATCCAGTGCTTCACAGCCTCGAGGTCGTACGCCGGACGGCTGGCGTCCGGGTAGCCCGGCGGCCACTCACCGACCGAAGCGTCGGCCCAGGCGTGCAGGGCGAGGAACGCGATCTTGCGGGGCCGGTAACCGCGGCGGATCACGTGGTAGAGCGTGAAGTCCTGCAGCGCATAGGGGCCGACCGACTCCTCGGTCGACTGGCTGCCGCCGGGGATCAGCTCCGGGGTGATCTCCTGGTCGAGAACTTCACGCAGCACGTCGTCGGTGTCGCCGCCGAGCTGCCCCGAGTCGATCACCCAGCGGATCAGGTGCTGGACCAGCGTCTTCGGCACGCCGGCGTTGACGCCGTAGTGGGACATCTGGTCACCGACGCCGTACGTGCACCAGCCGAGCGCCAGCTCGGACAGGTCGCCGGTGCCGAGCACGATCCCGCCGCGATGGTTGGCGAGCCGGAACAGGTAGTCGGTGCGCAGCCCTGCCTGCACGTTCTCGAAGGTGACGTCGTAGACCTCTGCGCCGTCGGCGAAGGGGTGGTCGAGGTCGGTGAGCATCTGCCGCGCGGCGGCGGTGATGTCGAGCTCCTCGAAGGTCACCCCGAGCCCCTTGGAGAGACGCGTCGCCAGGCTCTTGGTCTCCTCCCCAGTCGCGAAGCCGGGCATCGTGAAGGCGTGGATGTCCGAGCGCGGCCGGCCAAGCCGGTCCATCGCCTTCGCCGCGACAATCAGTGCGTGGGTGGAGTCGAGGCCGCCGCTGACTCCGATGATGATCTTCGGCGGGCTGCCTCCGTGGGCCGCCATCGAGTGGAGGCGCTGCTCGAGCCCTGACACCTGGATGTTGTAGGCCTCGTAGCAGTCCTGCGCCAGCCGCTCGGCGTCGTCCGGGACGAACGGAAACCGGTCGACCTTGCGGCGCAGCCCGATGTCACCCTTCGGCGGATCCAGCTCGAACTCCACCGTCCGCAGGGTCGAGTCGCCACGAAATCGGGTCGAGTCGCCAGAAATTCCGCGTCGGTTGTCGTCGAACGTCCCCTGCCGGATTCGCTCCTGCCGGATTCGGTCGAGATCGACGTCGGTGACGCTGCGGCGCGGTCCCTCGGGGAACCGCTCGGTCTCGGCGAGCAGGTCACCGCATTCGTAGATCATGGTCTGGCCGTCCCACGAGAGGTCGGTAGTCGACTCGCCCTGGCCTGCGGCCGCAAAGAGGTACGCCGCAGTGCAGCGTGCGCTCGCCGAGCGCACCAGCAACCGCCGGTCCTCGGCTCGGGCGATCGTGATCGGGCTGCCCGACAGGTTGCACAGCACGGTCGCGCCGGCGAGGGCCGCCTCTGCGCTGGGTGGTACCGGCACCCACATGTCCTCGCAGATCTCGACGTGCACGGCGAAGCCGGGCAGGTCGGTCGCGGTGAACACCAGGTCCGGCCCGAGCGGCACCGTCTCCCCCAGCAGCCGGATCGACTCACCGCGGCGGTCGTCGCCCGGCGCGAACCACCGGCGCTCGTAGAACTCGCGGTAGGTCGGCAGGTAGGACTTCGGCGCGACGCCGAGCACGCGACCTCGGTGGATCACCACCGCGCAGTTCAGAACGCGGGTGCCGTGGACCAGGGGGGCACCCACCACGATCATCGGCGTCAGGGCGGTGGATCCCGCCGCGATCGTGCCGATCGCGTCGATCACGCTCTCGAGCAGCGTGTCCTGCATCAGCAGGTCGTCGATGGCGTAGCCCGACAGCGACAGCTCCGGGAACACTGCGAGTGCGACGCCGTCCTCGTGACACGCCCGCGCCTGTTCCAGCACTGTCTCGGCGTTGCGCGCCGGGTCTGCGATCGCCACCGGCACCGTGCAGGCAGCGACCCGGGCGAACCCCTGGTCGTACACGGAGAAGAAGTCCACGTGTCGAGTCTAGGGGCGAGGGACCCCCACCTGGCCCGAGACCGTGCGCTCGAGTCGCGTGATAGACCGGAGGTTCCCACTCCGAAAGGGCGGTCCCGTGCGCGAAGCCCCCTCCCACGTCACCGATACCGCGGTGCTGGCCGTGGTGCGGGACCGCTGGGCGCCGGATGCCGACGACGTGGCCCATCTCCCGGTCGGATTCGGCGCCTGGCACTGGCGCGTCGGGGCCGGTGACGGACCGACCCTGTTCGTCACGCTCGACCGGCTCGACCTCCATCACACCGCCGACTCCCTGGAGGCCGCGTACGCCGGAGCGGCGGAGCTGGCTGCCCGAGGACTCGACTTCGTCGTACCGCCGTTGCCCGGCCCGGACGGCCGCTTCACCGCCGGTTTCGGCGCCGACGCCCTCTCCGCGACCCGGTGGCACGACGGCACCAGCGGCGACGGCCCGTTCACCGACGCCGACCGTGTGCAGGAGGTCGCCACGATGCTGGCGGCCCTCCACGCGGAGGAACCGCCACCCGGCCTCCCCCGCTGGCATCCCCTCGTCGGCCCCGACCTGCCTGAGGAGCTCGGCGCGCGCACGCTCACGCCCTGGACGAACGGCCCGCACGGCGAGGCGGCCCGCGACGCGCTCCGCGAGCGCCTCGACGACGTCGCCCGCTGGACCGCCGACTACCTGAGGCTCGCGGCGTCGACCGATCCCGCGACCTGGGTGGCGACCCACGGCGAGCCCCACACCCGCAACCTGCTGATGACCGACGACGCCACGCTCCTGGTCGACTGGGAATCGCTGCGGCTGGCGCCCCGCGAGCGCGACCTGCGCCACCTCGGTGCGCGGTCGACGCCAGGCGATCCCGAGCTGCTCGAGATGTTCGACCTCGAGTGGCGACTCGACGAGATCTCGCAGTACGCCAACTGGCTCCAGGCGTCCCACCAGGGGAACGAGAGCGATCGGATCGCCCTCGGCGGCCTCCGGCACGAGCTCACCCGGCCCCCAGCGGGCTGAGGGATTCAGCCCCGGGAGTCGTCCTCGTCGGTCCCCTCGTCGGTGTCCTCATCGTCCGCCTCGGCCGCGGTCTCCTCCGCGTCGACCACAGGCCCGTCGACCTCGTCGGCCTCGTCCACGTCGACGAGATCGTCCTGATCCTCGATCTCGGGGTCTTCAGACGGTACGGCGGTCGGGGTCGGCGGTTCTGCGAGCAGCCCGGCGGGGGCAACGCTGGTGAGGGTGGCGAGCATCTGCCGCACATTCGTGAGCTGGGCGTTGATGCTGTCTCGCCGCTGCGTGGCGGCGGCCAGCTCGCGGTCGGACTCCTCCCGGATGCGGTCGGCGTGGGTGCGGGCCTGGGCCACCAGGCTCCCGGACTCCTTCTGCGCGTCCTCCACCAACCGTCGGGCCCCGGTCTCGGCCTCGGCACGGATGCGCTGCGCGTCGTCCCGGGTGCGATCCAGGTGGGCCTGCGCATCCACGAGCTGGCCCTTGGCGGTCTCGAACTGGGCGGCGAACTCCCGTTCGGCCTTGTCGCGCCGCTCGGCGAGTGTCGTCTCGAAGTCCGCAGCCGCCTGGGCGGCATCGGCCTGCTGCGCCTCGTAGAGCGCATCGGCCTCGGCACGCCGGGCCGACGCTTCCCGCGACGCCTCGTCGTTCAGCTCATCGGACCGGCGGAGGGCTGTGGTGACGGTTGCTTCGGCCTCCTCGTCGGCCTCGGCACGGCGAGCGGCGGCGTACTCCTGTGCGTCGGTGCGGACCCGGCCGGCCGAGGTCTGGGCCTCCCTGAGCAGCATGTCGGCCTCGCCCTGGGCGGTGCTGAGGACGTCGGCTGCCTCTTCCTCGGCGAGGGTGAGGATGTCGCCCACCCGCTTGCCGAGATCGGCGAAGGTGGCCCCTCCCTCCGGGGCCTGCTCCTGCACCTGCGCGCGGGACGCCTCGAGCTCACGCACCTTGGCCGTGAGCTCGGCGATGCGCTGCTGGTGCTCGCCTGACTCCTTGAGGAGGTCAGAGACGTGCCGGTTGACGTCGGTGGGTTCGTAGCCGCGCCGGACGATCCGGAACGACGGCTGGTCGCTGTTGTCGGACATCTACTTCTTCTCACTCTCGGAGTCGGTCGCGCTGGGTTCGGGGACGGCGAGGGCCGAGATGACGCCGGACAGCCCGCCGAGCTCTTCGACGATAGCGTCACGCTGGCGGGTCAGGTCCTCGACCTCTGCCCGGACCTGCGTCAGGTGGTCCTCGGCCTCCCGGACCACCCGGTCGCGCTCCTGCCGGGCCTGGCGCCGGATCTCCTCAGCCTCGTCCCGGGCCTCGCTCAGGCTCTGCTGGGCCTCGCTGCGCGACCGTCCGAACTCCTCGGCCACCTGCTGACGCAAGGTCCGGGCCCCGGTCGCTGCCTCCTCGAGCCGGAGGCTCGCCTCCTCCTCCGCGTCCGCGACGATCCGGGACGTCTCGTCTCGTTGCGCGTCGGCTTCCCGTTGCGCCGCGATCAGGATCTGCTCACCCTCGCCACGGGCGCGCTCGAGCTCCTCCGCGGCTTCACGGATGAGGGCCTCGCCCTCCTGGCGGGCCTGGTCGAGCTGCTGCGCCTGCTCCCGCTGGTGCTGCGCGTTCGACCGCTCCTGCTCGGCCCGCAGCTCCGCCAGCTCCTGCTCGAGGGCCAGGTGGGCATCGGCTCGCTGCCGCTCGGCCTCCTGCTCCGCGGTCGCCATCACGTCCGCCACCGTCTTGTCGGCCCACGCGGACTGCTCGGCGGCCTCGGAGAGTCGCTGGTCGGCCTCCTCGCGGGCCTGCGCGACGTGCTGTTCGGCCTGCGAGACCAGCGCGTCGTGCTGCTGCTGTGCCCGTTCCTTGAGTGTGGCCGCTTCCTGCTGGGCGGCCTCACGGACAGCCGCGGCCTCCACCTCCGCCGCCTCCCGCAGCTGGTTGACCGACGCGTTCGCGTCGGCCTCGAGACCTTGCAGCGCTCGCGCCACCTCGGCCCGCCGGGCATGCTCGTGTCGCTCGACCTCCGCGAACCGCGCGGCGACCTGCTCCTCGGCGGACGCCAGCAGGGCGGCGACCCGCTGCTCGGCTTCGGCCCGGATCCGCGTTGCCTCGGCCTCGACCACGGTCCGCTCCCGGTGCGCCGTCTCGGTCTCTGTGGCGGCGGCCGTCCGGGCGTCGCCCAGCAGCTGGTCGCGATCGCGACCAGCTGCCTGCATGATCATGAGTGACTGCTCACCAGCGTCGCGGATCAGTTCCTGTCCGCGCTCGGAGGCGCGTGCCAGCCGCGTCGCGGCCTGCTCCTTGGCGCGCTCAGCCTCGGCCAGGGCCTGCTCCACCTCGGCGCGCGCCGAGCCGGTTCGCTGTTCGTGTTCACGCGCCTTGCCGAGCAGTTCGTCGGCCTGCTCGCGGGACTCGCGCAGCAGCTCGTCGGCGATCCGCTGCGCGTGCTCAAGGGCGGCCACGACCTGACCTCTGGGGGGGTCGGATGTGGGATCCATGGGGTGATTCTTGCAAGAGTTCGCCCGGGCCACGACCCTCGTCCCTGCCAAGAGGTGATCGGGACCACAGCGACGAGTGGGCGGCACCGGCGTAGCGTGACGCAGCATGAGCGACGAGCAGCCCGCGCCCTACGGCACCGGTCCGGCGACGGCCGGACCCACCCCCACCCCCGTCAAGCGGGTCCGCACCCACCACCTGCGCGAGATGAAGGACCGCGGCGAGCGGTTCACGATGCTCACCGCCTACGAGCAGTACGCCGCCGCAACCTTCGACGAGGCCGGCATCGAGGTGCTGCTGGTCGGTGACAGCGCGAGCAACAACGTCTTCGGCAACGAGACGTCGCTGCCGGTGACGGTCGACGAGCTGCTGCCCCTGACCCGCGCCGTGTCACGCTCCGTACGTCGCAGCCTGGTCGTCGGCGACCTGCCCTTCGGTTCCTACCAGGCCTCACCGGAGCAGGCCTACCTGACCGCCGCCCGGTTCATGAAGGAGGGCGGCGCCCACTGCGTGAAGCTCGAGGGCGGAGTCGAGATGGTGCCCCAGATCGAGCGGCTCAGCCGCGGCGGCATCCCGGTCATGGCCCACATCGGGTTCACCCCGCAGAGCGAACACGCCCTGGGCGGCTACCGCGTTCAGGGCCGCGGCGACACCGCCGATCGGGTGCTCCGTGACGCCCGGGCGATCCAGGAGGCGGGCGCGTTCGCCGTCGTCATGGAGATGGTGCCCGGTGACGTCGCCGGGCAGGTGACCAAGGAGCTGTTGATCCCGACCATCGGCATCGGCGCCGGCAAGGACTGCGACGGCCAGGTGCTGGTGTGGCAGGACGCGTTCGGCCTGCGCACCGGCCGGATGGCGAAGTTCGTCAAGCAGTACGCCGACGTCCACGGCGTGCTGCTGGACGCCGCCCGTGCCTATGCAGATGACGTCCGGGCCGGGACCTTCCCGGGCCCGGACCACACCTTCTAGCCGCGGCGGGTCCGGGTCCGCCGACGCACGAGCCCGGCCACCACCATCGAGGGCAGCAGCAGCGCCCACGGCGCCAGCGCGGCCAGTGAGTCACCGCCGGCCTGCCGGGGTGCGATGTTGCGGGGCTTGAGGGGCGCGACGGTGCGATCCTTCAGTCCCCTGAACTTGAAGACGTCGAAGCCGCGCACCAGGTCGTTGGAGTAGCCGAAGAACGAGCCGTCCGACTTGATCTTGTTGGTCTTGAACGACCACGAGTCGGAGTCGGGGAAGACGTAGTTGCCGACCTCCTTCATCCCGATCCCGTCGCCGAAGGCCGTGTCGGACGGCGAGCCCTCGTAGGTCGCCAGGCCGGAGATGTCGAGCACCCGGACACCCTGGGAGTACCAGGAGATCGTCATCATCTGCTGGCGCGGGTAGATGCGCAGCACGTGCGAGGTGCAGGTCGCGCCGGCCTGCGGCTGGGTCGCCGGGATGAACCAGGTGCCGATCTTCTCCGGCTCCTGCTCCTTGGCTCCGGTGACGTCGTACACGTGCAGCCCGCCACCGGGGCACTCCACGCTGCCGGCGGCACCCGCCCGCTCGTCGGTGATGACGAGCAGCGTGCGCCAGGTTCCGTCGGGACGCTGGACCCGGAACGGGTCGGACTGGTGAACCACGTTGATCGTGGGGTCCACGATCTTGCTGATCAGGACCGGGTTCTTCGGGTCGCTGGTGTCGAGCACGAGCGTCTGCGAGAGGGCCGCGACGTAGGCACGGTTCCCTCGCTTGTTGAAGGTGATGTCGTGCGACTCCGTGCCGAGCGATCCCGGGGTGAACGGGAGCTCGTAGTCCTGGACCTTCTTCGGCTCCTGCGGCGTGCGGACGTCGTAGATCGTGACGTTCGGGATCTTGCCCGAGGTGTAGAGGTCGGAGTTGGAGTTGTAGAGGTAGTTCCCGCTGGGATGCAGCGTCATGTTGTGCGAGCCCTGCGGCACCGGCAGGAAGCTCATCGAGCGGGGGTTCCGCGGTGAGGTGAGGTCGACCAGCACCGTCCCGGCGTCCCCGGCGTCGAGCTTCAGGTCGCGCCCGCACTGCGACGTCGCACCAGCCTCGCCGACAGTGCCGTCTGCGGTGTAGCTGGCCAGCACCTTCGTTCGCGTCTTCCACACCTGGAGGTCGCCCTGGCTGATCGCGCAGTCGTACGTCGCAACCTTCCGCGGCTGGCGCGGTCGGGTGATGTCGATGATCTGGAGGCCGCCCCGCAGCGTCCCCGCCAGCGCGTACTCCTTGCCGCCGAGCCGCATGAACTCGATGTCCGAACCGTTCTGCGCGTCCCCGGTCTTGTTGTACTGGAGGTTGGCGACGAAGCGCATCTGCTTCCCCTCACCCTCCCGCTCGACCTGGGCACCGCGGGTGTTGGTCGCGACATCACCGTCGCCGTGCGCGTGGGCGGGAGCGCCCAGGGCGACGAGCCCGAGGACGAGGGGAAGGGCGCTGAGCCGGATCAGCAGCGACGACGTCATGGGTGATCCTCCGAGGTTGGGACGGGACGCCGTGACCAACGACACGGGACGGCAAGGGTTACCGTGCATGGCATGCGTGCTTTGCTCGCCGCCCTCAGCCTGGTCCTTGTGCTTCCCGTCGCGCCCGCCGGGGCGAGCGACGAAATCGCGGCCCCACCCATCGCCGCCACGCCCGAGGAGACCGCCACGCCCGCACCTCGGGCGCAGGCGCTGCCGGAGCTCCGGGTACGCCGGGTGGTGACCGGCCTGGACAACCCGTGGGACGTGAAGCGGCTGCCGGGCGGCACGCTGCTGGTCACCGAACGCGACCGGGCCCGCCTCTCGGCGTACAGCGACGGCGCGAGGCGGACTGTGCAGTTCCCGGAGGGGAAGATCTGGGTGTCCGGGGAGACGGGACTGATGTCGCTGGAGGTCGACCCAGACTTCGCGGACAACCACCGGTTCTACACCTGCTCGGGCTGGAACAAGCCTGGCGGTGGTCACGACGTCCGGGTGGTGGCCTGGCAGCTCGACGCCGACGTGACCGAGGCGACCCGGATCAAGACTCTGGTCGCGGGGTTCCCCACCACCAGCGGCCGCCATGGCGGGTGTCGGCTGCTGATCGCGAACAACGGCGCGCTGCTCGTCGGCACCGGTGACGCCGCCGTCGGCACGAACCCGCGCGACCTCACCTCGCTGGGTGGCAAGACGCTGCGGCTCGACCCCTACACCGGCAAGCCGTGGCCCGGCAACCCGTACGCGTCGGCCGCCAACAAGCGCAAGCGCTACGTCCACACCTACGGCCATCGCAACGTGCAGGGCCTCGCGCAGCGCAAGGACGGCACGCTGTGGTCGGTCGAGCACGGCTCCTACCGCGACGACGAAGTCAACCGGCTCCGGGCCGGCGGTGACTACGGCTGGCACCCGGTTCCCGGCTACAACGAGTCGGTGCCGATGACCGACCAGTCGCTGCCCGGCAAGCAGATCGCGGCCCGGTGGAGCTCTGGCGAGCCCACGCTCGCGACGTCCGGCGCCGCCTGGGTCTACGGGAAGAAGTGGGGCCGCCTGAAGGGCACGCTCGCGGTGGCGGCGTTGAAGGCCAACCGCGTGGTCTTCATGAAGTTCGACGGCAGCGGTCACCTCCAGTGGACCCGCTCACCCCAGGCACTGCGCCAGCTCGGGCGGCTGCGCTCGGTGACGCTGGCCCCGAACCACTCCCTGCTGCTCACCACCGACAACGACGGCGGCGACGATGCCATCCTGCGGGTCAGCCCCGCTGGGTGAGGAAGTCAGGCGCGCCAGCCGAACACCGCGGCTCCCCCGACCACGCTGGCGATCCAGACCACGGCCAGTCCTAGCGGCAGCCACGGCACCCAGGTCGGGTGGAGGGTCCACCACACCAGGGCCACCACCAGCACGACAAGCCACAGCAGCGACAGCCCGAGCACCACGAACCACGGGGTCGCCAGCACGCTGGCGCCGATCAGGAATCCGACACAGGCCATCCCGATCATCCCGACGAACGGCCACGGGGAAGTCTTCTCGAGCGGCTTGCGCGGCGGGGGGAGCTCGGTCACGACGCGCTCAGTCCTCGAGGGCGTCGTCGTTCCCCGGATCGTCGTTCCACCGGGGGTCGTTGTCCCACTCGTCGTTGCGCTGTTCGACCTTGTCGAGCGCCCGCGCGGCCTCCTCGTGGGAGGCGTAGGGACCGAGCCGGTCTGCGTTGCGACAGCCGTCCTCCCCCTCGACCGTGTGGTGCTTCAGGCAGAACCAGTACTCAGGGGCGGCATCACTCATGTCCGGAAACTACACTCGACCCCATGCCTGTTGCAGCCCCCATCGCCCCCGGCGTGATCTCCGCTCGGCGTCCGGTGCCCGCCCACATCCCCCGCCCGGAGTACGTCGACCGCCCTCGCCCCGAGCAATTCACCGGCAGCGAGGTGAAGGACGCCGAGACGATCGAGAAGATGCGCGTCGCGGGTCGGCTGGCCGCCCAGGCCCGCGAGCTGGTCGGATCCCACGTCGCGCCCGGCATCACCACCGACGAGCTGGACCGGATCGGCCACGAGTTCCTCTGTGACCACGGCGCCTACCCGTCGACCCTCGGCTATCGCGGTTTCCCCAAGAGCCTGTGCTCGAGCGTCAACGAGGTCGTGTGCCACGGCATCCCCGACGACCGGCGGGTCGAGGACGGCGATCTGGTCAACATCGACATCACCGCCTACCTCGACGGCGTCCACGGCGACACCAACGCCACGTTCTTCGCCGGCGACGTCGACGAGGAGTCGCGGTTGCTCGTGGAGCGGACGAAGGAGGCTCTCGACCGCGGCATCAAGGCGGTCCGGCCGGGCCGGAAGGTCAACGTGATCGGCCGCGTCATCGAAAGCTATGCCCGCCGCTTCGGCTACGTCGTGGTCCGCGACTTCACCGGCCACGGCATCGGCTCCGCCTTCCACAGCGGGCTGGTCATCCCCCACTACGACGAGCCACGCTTCGATGACGTGATGGAGGTCGGGATGACCTTCACCATCGAGCCGATGCTGAACCTCGGCACCCACGAGTGGGAGATGTGGGACGACGACTGGACCGTCGTGACCCTCGACGCCCGACGCAGCGCCCAGTTCGAGCACACCCTCCTCGTGACGCCGGCCGGCGCCGAGGTGCTCACCCACGTCTAGGGTTCCCCGCGGCCGCCACCGTGCCGCAGCGGGGGTGACCCGGCGCGGCTGACCTGCGAGGATGTCGCCCGGACGGGCTGGCCGGGCGACCGCGTCGTACTCCTTCACGGGGGTACTCCGAGGAAGGTCCGGGCTCCGCAGGGCAGGGTGGTGGCTAACAGCCACCCGAGGCAACTCGCGGGACAGTGCCACAGAGAACAGACCGCCTCCCCGGAACCTCGGGGCGGCAAGGGTGAAACGGTGGTGCAAGAGACCACCAGCGGTTCGGGCGACCGAACCGGCTTGGTAAACCCCACCCGGAGCAAGGTCAAGAAGTCTGGTGCCTTCGGGCACCGGATGCGCGTGCGTTCGAGGGCTGCTCGCCCGAGCACGCGGGTAGACCGCTGGAGGCGACCGGCAACGGTCGTCCTAGATGGATGGTCGCCCCCGCCGTACGGACTGCGTACGGCGGGACAGAACCCGGCCTACAGGCCAGCCCGTCC
>Ga0136633_1000763_pt1 | contig 24305 bp, 25 predicted proteins | sample AntDrymeUQ832206_2_FD_105494 | JGI IMG/M metagenome (GOLD analysis project Ga0136633, IMG submission 105494) | Polar desert sand microbial communities from Dry Valleys, Antarctica - metaG UQ83 (22.06) | ecosystem: Environmental > Terrestrial > Soil > Desert | place: Antarctica: Dry Valley...
AGTCGGTCCCTTCGGGCTCCCCCGGACCTTCCGCCGTCGCTGAGGGTGCGCACGGGCGTTCGTGGGTAGTTTGCGACCCATGGCTCTTCACGACACCCGGCTCTCCACCTACCTCAACGACCACCTCGGCGGCGCCACCGGCGGTCTCGAGCTCGCCAAACGCGCGGCCGGCTCCAACGCCGAGGGGGACCTCGGCCCCCTGCTCGAGCGCCTCGCGACCGACTTCGACGAGGACCGCGAGACCCTGCGCGAGATTATCGGGGCGCTCGGCTTCAAGGAAGACGCGATCAAGAAGGCCGCGGGCTGGAGCGCAGAAAAGGTCGGCCGCCTCAAGCCCAACGGCCAGCTCACCGGCTACTCACCGCTGTCGCGACTGATCGAACTCGAGGGCCTCGTCATCGGCATCACCGGGAAGCGGTCCCTCTGGCGGTCGCTGGCCACCGTCAAGGCCGACGATCAGCGGCTGGCGGCGTTCGACTTCGCGGCCCTTGAAACGCGGGCGCAGGCTGAGCTCGATGACCTCGAGCCGCATCGCGTCGCCGCGGCCGCAGGCGCGCTCCGCGACTGAGTCGGCGGGCGTTCGGCTCCGGCTCTGAGGGAGGGCCCCGTTGGTCGCTGGAACGGCCGCAATCCAGTGGAAAGCCCAACGTTTCGGCGGGCGCCAAAACCGGTTGATCGCCGCCGTAGGATCGGTGGTTGTCCCGTTTTGTGCCACTACGGCACAAAACGGGCTAACGGCAACCTGAGGCCGGGCGATTGAACCGTTTTGGCGGGTTGGTTGGCCCCAGCCTCCTGACCGCCGTTGTTCGCTTCGCTCCCTGAACCCGCACATGATCGTCACCCGCTTCGAAGCGCCGCACCCGCTCGTCGTCCTGCGCCTCGACGGCACCGAGGTGGGCGAACTGCCGGTCCGAGGCGCCACCTGCCCGCGCATCCGCCGCTGACAAACGACCGGGCCGACGGAACGGACATAGTGACCGTCGTCTCGGCCCGGTCGGTTCTGCACGGCGTGTTGAGGCGCGCTTGAGGCTGGGGCGCGACGCTGCGTCGATGAGGCCGCCGCTCGCGATCGCGCTCCTGGTCCTCGCCGCGGTCGGCTGGGGCGTCGCGGGCCACGCGATGGACCAGTCGCGCGCGGGAGTCTGGGTGAGCGCGCTCGGCGCACCCTGGCTCGTGCTCGCGTTCGCCGCCGGAGTGGTCACTCGGACCCACCGCCGCGCCGGGCTCGCCGGGGCCACGTTCCTCTTGCTCGCTGTCGGCGCCTACTACGTCCCGTTCGTCGTCGTCGACTCCGGCGCGGCCCGCTACGCGGTGAAGATCGGCCTCGCGTGGGGCGCCGTCGCGGCCGTCCTCGGAGCGCTGTTCGCGGTCGCTGGCGCGACCTGGATCCAGGATCCGCGCAGCCGCTCCGGGGCGATCGCCGCGGCCGTTCCCGGGGGCGCGCTGGCCGGCGAGGCGCTGCTGCTGCGCACGCAATGGCACTCCGCCGGCGCGCCCGAGGCGCTGCGGATCGAGCTCGGCGCCGCCGTCGTCCTTGCGGCCCTCACCGCGCGCCGGCCACTCGCTCTGACGGCGGCCGTCCTCGCCGTCGTCACCGCAGGCATCGCCGCCGACGAGCTCCGCGACCTGCTTCGCGCCGCCGGCTGGCAGGGCGCCTGACCGCCGCTAGGAGAAGCGGTCCCAGGCCTTGAGCTCGGGCAGCGGGTCGAACGGCTTGCCGCCGGTGTACCAGCCCGGTCCGCTCCACAGCTCGAAGTGCAGATGGCAGCCGCTCGCGCGTCCCGTGTCGCCGACGTACCCGATCAGCTGCCCGGTCAGGACCCGGTCGCCCTTGGCCACGAGCGCGGGATCGCGCAGGTGCATGTAGGTGTAGTCCACGTCGGTCTGCTCGCCGTCGATGACGAGGTAGTTGCCGGCGCGGGAGTGCGTCTGCTTGAGCTTCACGATGCCGCCGCGGGCCGCGACCATCGGCGTGCCGCAGCGCGCGAAGACGTCGTGGCCCTGATGGTTGCGTCCGCCACCGAAGCTCGCGCCGAACTTGCCGTAGTCGTGCGGACCCCGGACCGGGAACTTGTTGCGCAGGAACACGAAGGAGTCGGGAGATGCGGGGCCGGCGGCGTCCGGGGCGCTCTGGGCCGGGGGGGGCGACCCGGCCTGCGCCGAGGAGGCGCGCACTGCGCCGGCGTCGTCGAGCGTGACGACGCGGAACTCGTAACGGCCCTCCTTCTGGACCACGCCGCCTGCGAGCCCGTCCCAGGAGACCGTCCGCTGCTCACCGGCGGGCACGACGCCCTGGTCCCAGCGGACGACGACCACCGCGTCCTCGGTCCGCACCAGTTCGACGACGACCCGGCCGGTCTCGCGAACGGCGAAGGTCAGGGTCGGGCGGCGCTCTCCGTCGAAGAAGACCTTGCGCCCGGTCACGGCGAGTTCGATTCCGCCCACCTTGCGCGTGTTGACCGATTCCACCCGGATCCCGCGGCGCGTCGGGGCGGAGACCTGGCCGTCGGCACCCGTCACGACGACGGGCCCGCTGATTGCCTCGCGCGGGATACGCACGGTGATGCGGCGATCCGACACGCGCTCAGCCTCGACGGAGACCTCGTCGCCCGAGGGCTTGGCGCCCATGAAGGTCACGGTCTCGCTGCCGTCGAGACGACGGCCGTCGATCCAGATCAGCGAGCCGGCCCGCGCAACGGCGGGGCCTGAGCATTCGGTCCGGCAGCGGATCGTCGCGGGCTTGGGGGCGGGGGCGGCATAGGCGCCGCCGGCGCTCGCCTGCGCGGAGGCGCGCTCCGGCACGCCCAGCACGCACACCATCAGCGCGAGGCAGGCCAGTCCGGCGATCAGCACATATGAAGTTGTCCCAAGGCCCGCACGAACGGGCACCGCTGGATGCGGCAAAACGATGTTCCTCTCGTCGGCCTACGGGGTTAGCTGACGGGCTCGCGACCGAAGTCGCTACCGAGCGGCACTGCTCGGATTCGCCCCCAACACTCGGGTCCCCCGCTCCACGCACGTGCGTGGACTCGGCAGGCGTCATGAAGACCGCGAGAATGTACATGACGGACCGGATGGGGGCGTTGGTTGCCTGACCATGGCCCGGCCCCGCTCCGATGTCCTACACTTCCCGTCCGCCGCGCCCCGTGCGCGGCGTTCGCACGCCATGAAGACCTACGTCGCCACCCCCACCGACCGCGAGCGCAACTGGCTGCTCGTGGATGCCAACGGCCAGACCCTCGGCCGCCTCGCGACCCAGATCGCCGACGCCCTGCGCGGGAAGCGCAAGCCGACCTTCACACCGCACATCGACACGGGTGACTTCGTCGTCGTGATCAACGCGGAGAAGATCGCCGTGACCGGCAAGAAGCGCGACGACAAGATTTACTACCGCCACTCCGGCTACCCGGGCGGCCTCAAGACGCGCACGCTCGACGAGATGCTCGAGCGCAAGCCCGAGGACGTCATCCGCCTCGCCGTCAAGGGGATGCTCCCCAAGAACCGGCTGGCGCGCAAACAGATCACCAAGCTGAAGATCTACGCCGGGCCTGAGCATCCGCACCAGGCCCAGCAGCCGACTCCGATCAAGATCGAGACCCGATAGATGGCCAAGAAGAAGCCCGACGAGCAGCCCCAGGAAGAGCCCCAGGAGATCGCCGCCGAAGACGTCGCCGGCGCCCAGGAGACGCCGTCCGAGGAACAGGCCGAGCGCGAGCAGGAGCTTGTCGAGGAGCCCGTCGCTGCCGCTGAGGAGCCCGCTGCCGCCGAGGAGCCCGCTGCCGCCGAAGAGCCCGCTGCCGCCGAAGAGCCCGCTGCCGAGGAGCCTGTCGCTGCCGAGGAGGCCGCGACCGATTCCGATTCCGATTCCGACGAGGAAGAGCCCGCCGCGCCGCGCGCGAAGCCGGAGATCCCGGGCATGGACCTGGTTCCGGACATCGTGCTCGAAGGCGAAGACGCCCTCCGCCCCGGCGACGAGGGCTACGAGGATTCCGCGGACGGTTCCGGCGAGGACGAGGAAGAGCTTCCGCAGCAGATCGCCGATGCCTCGATCGACCTCGCCGCGGGAGCTCGCTATCGCGCGACCGGCAAGCGCAAGACGGCCGTCGCGCGCGTGATCCTCAAGCCCGGCACCGGCGCCTACGTCATCAACGGCAAGGATCTCAACACGTACTTCCCGCGCGTCACGCTGCAGAAGAACATCCGCCAGCCGCTCGAGACGGTCGGCTACGACGACAAGATGGACATCGTCGCCTCGATGCACGGTGGTGGCGTCTCCTCACAGGCCGGCGCGCTGCGCCACGGCATCTCTCGCGCGCTGCTCGAGGCCGACCCGAACCTTCGCGGCGAGCTGAAGAAGCGCGGCTTCTTGACGCGTGACGCCCGCGCCAAGGAGCGCAAGAAGGCCGGCCTCAAGAAGGCCCGCAAGAAGCCGCAGTTCTCCAAGCGCTAGCGCTCGGTTTGTCACACCGCCTGTTCGGCACGGATGGCGTCCGCGGCGTTGCCGGCGAGTTCCTGTCCGCAGATCTCGCGACGCGACTCGCGCGCGCCGCAGCGCTCCAGACCGGTGCGGCGAGTCCGCGCGTGCTGGTCATACGCGACACCCGCGAGTCCGGCCCGATGCTCGAGGCCGCCATCGCGGCGGGCGTCGCGTCGGTCGGCGGCGAGGCCCTGCTCGGCGGCGTTCTGCCCACGCCAGGGGCGCCGCTCCTGATCGGCCGCTACGGGTTCGACCTCGGGGTCGTGCTCAGCGCCTCCCACAACCCCTACGCGGACAACGGCATCAAGTTCTTCGGCCCTGACGGCTTCAAGCTCTCCGACGCGCAGGAAGACTCGATCGAGGCCGCGATGGACGAACCGGGGCACGGCGTCGGCCAGGTCGGCCCCTTCCACGGTGCGCTCGAGGACTACCTGCGCGCCTTGCACGAGCGTTTCGCGGCCCTCGACCTCGAAGGCCGGCGGATCGCGATCGACTGCGCCAACGGAGCCACGTATCAGGCCGCGCCGGAGATCCTGCGCCGCCTCGGGGCCCAGGTCGCCGTACTCGCCGACGACCCGGACGGACAGAACATCAACGAGCAGTGCGGCTCGACGCACATGGGCACGCTGATCGACCTCATGCAGGGCGGGCGCCACGACGTGGGCTTCGCGTTCGACGGCGACGGGGACCGCATGCTCGCGGTCGACCGCACCGGGGCGGTGGTCGACGGTGACGAATTGATCGCGCTCGCGGCCCGCCACCTGCACGCGCGTGACCGCCTGCCCGGTCCGGGCGTCGCAGTGACCGTGATGACGAACTTCGGCTTCCACACCGCGATGAAGGAGGCCGGCATCGAGGTCGCGACCACACCGGTCGGCGACCGCCACGTCCTGCAGGCGCTGCGCGAGAAGGGCTGGGCGCTCGGAGGCGAGCAGTCGGGCCACATCATCGAGACGGGCTTCGTGCCCAGCGGGGACGGCATCGCCGCCGCGCTGCTGGCGCTCGAGGCGCTCGACGGGGAGGACCTCGCCGATCGCCACGCGATGGAGAAGCTCCCGCAGACGCTCGTCAACGTGCGCGTCCGCGACCGCGGGCAGATCGCCGGCGCCACCGCGGTGCACGAGGCCGTCGAGGCGGAGTCCGCCGCGCTCGAAGGCCGCGGCCGCGTGCTCGTCCGCCCGAGCGGCACCGAGCCGCTGATCCGCGTGATGGTCGAGGCGCCGACGGCCGACGAGGCGCACGCCGTCTGCGGGCGCCTCGTGGCGCTCGTCGAGTCCGAACTCGGATAACCCGCGGCCCGGCGCCGCCAGATGCCCGCGAATTTCTGACTCAGGGCACTAGAATCGCTTCCTCCGGAGCCGCCGACCGCGGCTCCGTGTCGTTTCCAGGAAAGGAGGCCGGTTTCCATGTGCGGGATCGTCGGCTACGTCGGCCAGCGCGCGGCGCAGGACATCCTGCTCGCCGGTCTGGAGAAGCTCGAATATCGCGGATACGACTCCGCAGGCATCTCCGTGCTCGCGGAGGGCCGCCTGGAGTCGGTGCGCGCGGTCGGGAACCTGGGAGCGCTGCGGGAGGCGATCGCCGCCGAGGTCCCCGGCTCGGTGGCGGTCATGGAGCACCCGTCCACCACCGGCCTCGGCCATACGCGCTGGGCCACGCACGGGCGCGTCACCCAGGAGAACGCCCACCCGCACTACGACATGGACAACCGCGTCCACGTCGTCGTCAACGGCATCGTGGAGAACTACCTGGAGCTGCGCACGCAGCTCGCGGACACCGGCGTCACCTTCTCCTCGGAAACCGACGTCGAGGTGATCGCGCACATGATCGCGGGCGAGCTCGAAGCCGGTGACGGGCTCGTCACCGCCGTGCGGCGCACCTACGCGCGGCTCGAGGGCCATTACTCGTTCGTGGCCGTGTGCGCCGACGAACCCGACCTGATCGTCGGCGCGCGCAAGGAATGCCCGCTGGTCGTCGGCCGCGGCGATGGCGAGCAGTTCATCGCCTCCGGCATCCCGGCCTTCCTGGCCCACACGCGCGACGTCCAGTACGTCGAGGAGGGCGACATCGTCGTCCTGCGCCCTGGCGGCGTCGAGTTCATGGGCGTCGACGGCGTCGCTCGCGAGCGGGCGATCGACCGTGTCGACTGGGACGCCGACGCCGCCGAGAAGGGCGGCTTCGAGACCTTCATGCTCAAGGAGATCCACGAGCAGGACGAGGCGGTCGCCGAGACGATCGCCGACCGCACCGTGCGACCCGACGGCGTGGACCTCGACATGGGCCCGGCGATCACCGACGAGCTCCTGCGCACCGTGCGCCGGATCGTCGTCGTGGCCTGCGGCACCTCCTACCACGCGGGGCTGATCGGCCGCTACGCGATCGAGGAGTGGGCGCGCGTACCCGTCGAGATGGACGTCGCGTCCGAGTACCGCTACCGCAATCCGGTCGTGGGGCCCGGCGACCTCGTCATCGGGATCACCCAGTCCGGGGAGTCGGCCGACACGCTGGCCGCGATGCGCCTGGCCCGCGAGCGCGGGGCGACCGTGCTGGCCCTGACCAACATCATGGGCTCGCAGGCCACGCGCGACGCCGACGGCGTCCTGTTCACGCGTGCGGGCCTCGAGGTGTCCGTCGCGGCGACCAAGACGTTCGTGGCGCAGGTGGCGGCGATGTACCTGCTGGCGCTGCGCCTGGCCGAGCTGCGCGAGACGCTGCCGCGCGAGCGCCGCGTCGAGATCGTACGCGAGCTCAAGCACATGCCCCATCACATCCGGGGCCTGCTGGACGCTTCGCAGGAACCTCTCGACCGCGCCGCCGAACGTCACTTCGACGCGGAGTTCTTCCTCTACCTCGGCCGTCACGTCGGCCTTGCGGTCTGCCTCGAAGGCGCGCTGAAGCTCAAGGAGATCTCCTACGTCGCCACCGACGCCTATGCCGCAGGCGAGATGAAGCACGGCCCGATCGCACTGCTCGACGAGGCCACCCCGGTCGTCGTCGTGGCCACGGAGTCTCCGGTCTACGACAAGGTCGTCTCGAACATGCAAGAGGTGCGCGCCCGCGGGGCCCACGTGATCGCCGTGGCCACCGAGGGCGACGAGGAGATCCACCACCACGCCGAGGAGGTGTTCGAGGTCCCGCGCACCGACTGGATGCTGCAGCCGCTGCTCGCGGTCATCCCGCTGCAGTTGCTGGCGTACAAGATCGCCCGCCGGCGCGGCCTGAACATCGACCAGCCGCGCAACCTCGCCAAGACCGTCACGGTCGAGTAGCCGATCGCCGCCGCAGGCCCAGTCGCGATCTGCGGACGCTGACCCGGTCGCAACGTCCGTTCCGTCGGCCCGGTCGAAAAACCCTGCGCGGCTCGGCATCTGTTTAGAGTCGCGCCGACGTGGCATTTCCGCGCTGGATGGAGCCCCTTCCCGACGCGCAGCTGATGCGCGACACCGATGCGTGGGCGATCGCGGAAAAGGGGATCCCGTCGCTCGAGCTGATGGAGCGCGCGGGCGAGGGCCTGGCCCGGGTCAGCGGTCACTGCGCCCCCGACGGCCGGATCGTCGTGGTCTGCGGGAAGGGCAACAACGGCGGTGACGGGCTGGTCGCGGCAAGGATCCTGCGCGAGGAGGGTCGTGAGGTGGACGTGGTGACCACCGGCAAGTGGTCCACTTCGGACGCCAAGGCCAGCGCTGCCCGGCTGCCCGGCCCGCGGCCGAGGACCTGGAACGCCTCCCTGCTGACCGGAGCCACGCTCGTTGTCGATGCGCTGCTCGGCACGGGCGCGACCGGTGTGCCGCGCGAGCCGGCGTCGACGATCATCGCGGCGCTGAACGCCGCGAGGGTCCGCGTCGTGGCCGTCGACGTCCCCAGCGGCGTCGACGCCTCCACCGGGGAGATCGCCGGCGAGGCGGTGCAGGCGGCGGTCACGGTGACCTTCCACCGGTCCAAGCCGGGACTGTGGATCAACCCCGGCAAGGCGCACGCGGGCCGTATCGAGGAGATCGACATCGGCATCCCGCGCGGGGGCCCTGGCGAGGCGATGGCGGGCCTGATCCGCCCGATCGTGCTGCGCGGCCTGCCCAGGCGGGAGTCGGCCACGACGAAGTTCACGTCGGGTGTCGTGCTGGTGCTCGGTGGCTCCACCGGGCTGACGGGCGCGCCGTCGATGGCGGCCATGGGCGCGATGCGGGCCGGCGCGGGGTACGTCACCGTCGCCGCCCCGCGGTCGCTCGAGCTGCCGTTCGCGGTGCGCCTGCTCGAGCCGATGTTCGCCCCGTTGCCCGAGCGCGCCGGATCGCTCGTCGTGGAGTCGGTCGAGCCGGCGCTGAAGCTGCTCGCCCGCGCCGACGTCGCCGTGCTCGGGCCGGGGCTCGGGAAGTCCGACGGCGCCTTCGCCTTCGCGCGCGAGATGTTCGAGCGCGTCGACGTCCCGCTCGTCCTCGACGCCGACGGGCTCAACGCGCTCGAGGGCTGTTTCCCGGAGGACCTGCCCCACCGGCGCTGGGCGACCGTGCTGACGCCCCATCCCGGGGAGCTCGCCCGCATGCTCGGCATCTCCTCCGAAGACGTCGGCGCTCACCGGCTGGACTGCGCGCGCGAGGCGGCCGCCAAGGCGAAGTCGTTCGTCGTCCTCAAGGGCGACGACACGCTCGTCGCGACTCCCAAGGGCCGCGTCGCGATCTCGCGCGGTGGGGCGCCCGGGCTGGCCACGGCGGGGACCGGCGACGTGCTGGCCGGCGTGATCGCCGCGATGCTCTCACGTGGCCTGACTGCGGCGCAGGCCTGCTGCGCGGGCGTTCACCTGCACGCACGCGCAGGACAGCTCGCCGCGTTGCCGCACGGCCCCGACGGCGTGATCGCCTCGGACGTCATCGCCGCCCTGCCCGCCGCGCTCGGCGAGGGTCGGGTCTAGGCGATCGCGCCGCTGCGCCTCGAAGCGCGACAATGATCGGATGGTCCGAGCCCTGGCCCGCGTCGACGCGGGCGCGATCGAACGCAACTGCGCACGTCTGGCCGCGCTCGCGCCGTTGTGCGCCGTAGTGAAGGCCGACGGCTACGGCCACGGCGCCGTCGAGGCGGCACGTGCGGCACGAGCCGGCGGCGCCCGCTGGCTGGCCGTGGCCACCGCCGATGAAGCCGATCAGCTGCGAGCGGCGGGCATCGCCGGCCCGCTGCTGATCCTGGGTGCGCTCTCGCGCGACGAGCTCGAGCGGGCGATCGCCGCCGGCGCGGACGTGATCGCGTGGCGGACCGGCTTCGCGGAGCGGGTGGCCGGCCGTACCGGCGTGCACGTCAAGCTCGACACGGGCATGGGGCGCCTCGGCACCCGTGACGGTGATGAGGCCGACGCCGTCGTGGCCGCGGCGGGAGACGCGCTGCGTGGGTTGATGACGCACTTCGCCACCAGCGACGACGACCCGGGATTCATGCGCGAGCAGCTCGGGACGTTCCTCGCGTGGTCCGCGCGCCATCCGGGGATCCTGCGCCACGCCGCCAACTCGGCGGCAGCCCTCGGCGACCTGGAGACGAGGCTGGATCTCGTGCGCTGCGGGATCGCCATCTACGGGATGGATCCCTTCCACCGCGACCCGGCCGACCACGGGCTCGAGCCGGCCCTCTCGCTGCACTCCTACGTCGCCCAGCTCAAGCCCTGCGCGAAAGGGGAGAGCGCGGGCTACGGACGGCGTTTCGTGGCCGAGCGCGACACCTGGGTGGCGACGGTCCCCGTCGGCTACGCGGACGGGATCCGGCGCGCGCTGACCAACAACGCCGATGTGCTGATCGGCGGCCGCCGCCATCCGCTCGTCGGAACGGTTTCGATGGACAACATCACGGTCGATCTCGGACCCGCCCCCTCCGCACCGGTCGCGATCGGCGCCCCGGTCGTCCTGATCGGATCCCAGGGCGACGAGCGGATCCTCGCCGAGGAGCTCGCGCGCCGCTTGCAGACGATCAACTACGAGGTGACCTGCGCGATCAGCGCGCGGGTGCCGCGTGAGCACGTCGGGGGCTCGTCCTGAGCGCGCCGGTGGGACTCCTGCGCGAGCTGCTCGCAGGACGCGAGGCGTGGATCGTGGGCGGTGCGGTGCGCGACCGTCTCCTGGCCCGCCCCACCGACGATCTCGACGTGGTGGTGGCCGGCGACGTCGCCGGAACCGCCAAGGCGTTCGCGGCGGCCGCCCGGGCAGCGGTCTTCGAGCTCTCCGAGGCGTTCGGGGCCTGGCGGGTGGTGGGGCGGGGCGGAAGCTGGCATGTGGACCTGCTCGCGCTCAAGGAGGGGGACTTGTCGGCGGACCTCGCGGCGCGCGACTTCACCGTCAACGCGATGGCCGAACCGCTCGCCGGCGGTCCGACGGTGGATCCGCACGGAGGCATGGAGGATCTGACGGCGCGACGGTTGCGCATGGTCGCCGCGAGCGCCTTCTCGGACGACCCCGTCAGGACGCTGCGAGCCGTGCGGATCGCCACCGAGCTCGGCTTCGAGATCGAGCCGGAGACGCTCGCCGCCGCTCGCGAGCACGCTCCCGGGTTGGCGCACGTCGCGCCCGAGCGGATCCTCGCCGAGCTCGTCCGCGTGCTGGGCGCTGAGCGCCCGCGCTCCGGGCTGGAGCTGATGGAGGAGACCGGCGTCACCGCCGCCGTGCTGCCCGAGCTGCTGGACCTGCGCGGGGTGGAGCAGAACGTCTTCCATCACCGCGACGTCCACGACCACACGCTCGAGGTGCTCGAGGCGGTCGTGTCGCTCCAGCAGGATCCATCGCCGCTCGGAGACCACGCGCAGGCCGTCGCGCAGGCGCTGTCGGAGCCGCTGGCCGGCGGGTTGACGCGCTGGGATGCCCTGCGCTGGGGCGCACTCCTGCACGACATCAGCAAACCCGGCACGCTCTCGCACCGGGCTGACGGCCGGGTGACGTTCCTCGGTCACGACCGGGAGGGCGCTGAAGTCGCCCGGGTCATCCTGCGGCGTCTGCGTGCGCCCGAAAAGGTCGCCGATCACGTCGCGCACGTGACCCGCCAGCACCTGCGGCTCGGATTCCTCGTCCACGAGCAGCCACTGCAGCGACGGTCGATCCACCGCTACCTGACCGCCACCGCGCCCTGGCCGGTCGATGTCACGGTCCTGACCGTCGCCGACCGCCTGGCCACGCGCGGGCGCAACGCAGCGGAGGCGATCGCGGCCCATCTCGCGCTGGCCGCTCGGATGCTCGGGCACGCCCTCGAGGCGCCCCCTGCGGGGCCGCTCGTGCGCGGCGACGAGATCGCCCGCACGCTGGGCCGCTCGCCCGGTCCGTGGCTCGGGGAGGTCATGAGCGCGCTGGAAGAGGACCGCTACGCCGGTGAGGTGACCACGCGCGAGCAGGCGCTCGAACGCGCGCGCGAGCTCGCCGACCGGCACACTCCCGGCGTATGACCGACTGCCTGTTCTGCCAGATCGTCGCCGGGGACATCTCGTCGACCCGGGTCCACGAAGACGAGCGAACCGTTTCCTTCATGGACATCAACCCCGCATCGCGCGGCCACCTGCTCGTCGTCCCGCGCGCTCACAGCGCGGATCTGCTCGAAATCGACCCGGAGGACCTCGCCGCCTGCGCGCACACGGTCCAGCAGCTGGCTCGGCGCGCCGTCGACGCCCTCGGCGCCGACGGCGTGAACCTCCTGAACTCGTGCCGCGCGGCGGCTTGGCAGACCGTCTTCCACTTCCACCTGCACGTGATCCCGCGCTACGAGGGCGACCCGCTGCGGTTGCCCTGGGTGCCGGGGCCGGGCGATGCCGCCGAGATCGAGGCCGCCGCACAGGAGCTGCGCTCATGACCTGGACCACCGAACGAGACGGCCCGCTGGCCGTCGTGACGCTCGACGCCGGCGGCCTGAACCTCTTCGACGAGACGGTCTTCGCCGGGCTGGAGGATGCCGTCGCCGGATTGGAGACCGAGATCCCGCGCGGCGTGCTGTTTCGCGCCGAAGGCAAGTTCGTCTCCGCGGGAGTCGACGTGAAGGTCTTCGACGCGATCGCCGATGTCGCCGAGGCCGCCCGGCTGTGGAAGCGACTCGTCGCCGTTCCGCAGCGGCTGGAGGCGCTGCCGTGCCCGACGATCTTCGCAGCGCACGCGCTGTGCCTGACCGCAGCGTTCGAGCTCGCCCTCGGCTGCGACCTGATCCTGGCCTCGGAGTCGGCCCGCTTCGGCCTGGTCGAGCGCGTGGTCGGCCTGACGCCCGCCATGGGAGGCACGCAGCGCCTCGTCGAGCGCGCCGGGCCTGCGAGGGCCCGGGAGCTCGTCTACACCGGCGAGCTCTTCGGCGCGCGCACGCTGGAGTCGTGGAACGTCGTCAACCGCGTGCTGCCCGACGAGGGCTTCGCCGAGGCTGCGCGCGCGTTCGCCTTCGGCATCGCGCAGGGCCCCACGGTGGCCCACGCGGCGACCAAGACGCTGGTGCGCGCGGCGCTCGACGGCGGAATCCGCGCGGCCGACGAGCTCGTCCCGGAGGTGGCCGGTGGATTGTTCGCCACCGAGGACCTGCAGGGCGCCGTGACGTCGTTTCTGACCGACGGTCCGGGCAAGGCGAGCTTTTCCGGACGCTGACGCGTTAGAACTCAAGTCGTGCGCCGTCCGCTCGCTCTTTTCGCCGCCCTGGCGGCCCTGCTCTGCTGTGCCGCCCTCGCGACCGGCCAGGGCAAGGTCGTGCCGACCTTTCAGAAGGACCCCAAGGGCGACGCCCCCAAGGCCGGCCTGGACATCGTCCGCGTCGCGATGGCGCGCAGCAGCGACGGCAAGCTGCGGGCCGAGCTCACGATGTCCACCGCATGGGACGCCGACGCCCTGCGCTCCGACGACGGAGGGCCCGGGACGGTCTGCGTGCGCCTGTTCACCCGAAACGACCCTGCAAGCGATCCGCCCGACCATCTGGTCTGCGCCACCCCCCCGGCCGAGGGCAACGCGTTGCGCGGCACAGTCCTTCGCGACCGCGTCAACGGTCTGGCCAAGAAGGTTGGCCGGGCGACGGTGACACGCCCGACTTCGCGCACCATCTACCTGCGCTTTGCCCAGTCGGCGATCGGCAGGCCGGCGTCGCTGCGCTTCTCCGGCGAGACGGTTCTGCACGGCAGCGGGTGCGCGGAGCCGGTCGGCTGCCGCGACACCGCGCCCGACGCGCCGGGATCCGTCGCCCTGCCCTTGCGCGCCGGTCGCTGACCCCAGAGCGAAAGCCTCCGGCCGCATCACCCGCCGGACAGTCGTGTTGAATGGCGGGAATGGCTTCACACAGACAGTCCCGCGTCCTTCGAGCCGCCTTGGCTGCGTCGGCGCTGCTCGCGCTGGCCGCTCCGACCGCAGACGCGAAGATCATCGAACTCGGCAAGACCGCGACCGAGCCCAAACCCAGCTGCCCCACTGTCCCGCCGTCGGGCACGAATCCCGGCGTCAAGTGCCTCGCGATGTCACGCACGACCGGCTACCAAGCCCGTGCCGGCGCCGGCCGGGACCTGTTCCGGGTGCCCGAAGCCGGAAAGGTCGTCGCGTGGTCGGTCACGCTGGCCAATCCGAACAAGAAGGAACGCGAGTTCTTCGAGAAGACCCTCGGGGGTCCGGCGTCGGCCGGCATCAGCGTCCTGCGCCCGGGGCGCAAGCTCTACGGGCGGATCACCGGCGCGAGCCCGGTCGAGCCGCTGAGCGACTACTTCGGGCAGACCGTCCAGTTCCCGCTGGGCCGCGCGCTGAACGTCCAGAAGGGCTACGTCGTCGCCCTGACGGTGCCGACGTGGGCGCCCGTCCTCGCCATCAACTTCGGAAACGACCATTCATGGCGGGCCAGCCGGACCAAGGAGCAGTGCGACGACACCGGCACCCAGACCGCGCAGTCGACACCTGGCGTGCTGACGCGTTTCTCGTGTCTGTACCGCACCGCCCGGCTGACGTACTCGGTCACGATCATCACCGAGCCCAAGCCCGGCGGGAAGCAGCCCGAGGAGCGCTAGGAGCCTGTTGGTGAATTCCCGCCGCGCGCCAGAACGCGTCCGCGGCGCCGGATGACCACCGGACGAGCCATAGAGGCCACCAGCATCCATCGGCTCGTCCGGCGGCCCCCGGCATCCACGGTCACGTCCTGTCGCATCGACGGTCGATTCATCAACAGACTCCTAGCCCCGCCGGACGGCCACCGCGGCCAGGTCGGCGATCGCCTGCAGGGTCTCGAGGTCCTCCTGTGCGACCCGCCGCATGCGCTTGAAAGCGACCGACAGCGCGCCGATGAGCTTCTCGGCGTCACGCACCGGAACCGAGACGGCGGTCTGGATCTGCTGCATTCCGGGATTCGAAGGTACGCGCACCTCGCTCTGATAGGCGTTCGTGATGACGGCCTGGCCTGTCGCGAGCACCTGGCCGCCGACGCCCTCGCCCGGTGCGATGACGAACCCCAGCCAGCCGTCCGGTGACTGGTGGCCGGCGGTTGCCCGGCCTCCGGAGTCCGCGTCTCCCAGATAGATGCCCGACAGGTCCCCGCCGACCGCGAGGTCGGCTTCGCGGGTCAGGGCCTCGAGCGTCTCGTCACGCGGTCGGCCGGCGTTCAGGGCGGCGGCAGCACGGATCAGGGCCGCGTCGCGGTGGCCCTGGGCGGCTCGCCGCTCTCCGGCTTCGATCAGGGCCAGTCCGGCTCCCGCGATGTCGGCGAGCGTCTCGGCCAGGGCGATCTCGTGATCGGCGAAGGCCCGTGGAGTGGACGAGAGCGCGATCAGCACCCAGCGGACTTCGCCGCCCCAGCGCACCGGCACGTAGAGGGCCGAAGCGACCGTGTAGAGCGCCACGTAGTCGCGCCGCACGCTCGCTGAGCTGTCGGCGTCCGGGGCGTGGAAGGTCTCACCGGTCTCCAGCACGCGCCCGACACCGCTCGGGCGCTCGTCGATGACTTGCGTGTACTCCTCGACGCCGCCGCGGCCCTCGGCCGTGTACCGGTACCCGCGGGCCTGGGCCACCGTCCGGTCCTGCGAGATCTCGGCGACGTGGATCGCGTCGACTTCCAGCAGGCCGTGAGCGGCGCCGACCAGTACATCGGTGATCTCGGCCGGGGACGAGGCCTCCACCGCTGTGGCGGCGAGGAGGCGCAACGCCGCCGTGGGATCGGCCGTCATCCGTGAGGCCCGAGCGGACAGCGGATCCGGTTCAGCAGGCGCCAGGATTGTTCGCGCAGAACTCGTCGAAGTCCTGGTCGGGCGACGCGCCGCCGGTGTTGGCCGGAGGCGTCGCGGGTGCGGTCCCGGTTCCGGTGCCGCCCGTGGTCCCACCGCCCGCTGCCGGCGCGGCGGTCGCGGCGCCCGTGGCCGCGCCTGACGGGGCCGTACCCGTCCCGGCGGTGGGCGTCGCCGTGGTGCTCGCGCTCGGCGTGGCACTGGCGCTCGGCCGAGCGGCGCCGGCGAGCTTGGAATCCTTGGGGATCGCGAGCGTCGGCGGTGCGACCGAGACCTCGTCGGCGGCGATCTGGTTGCCCCCGCATCCGGCGGCGCTCAGCGCGACGACGGGCAGCAGGAGGAAGGCGGCGGTGGTCCCGCGCATGGCGTGCTCCTCAGCGTTCGAATGCGGCCATGCGGCGGCCGCAGTGCGGGCAGTCGTTGAGGTCCTTCTGCGCCAGCTGATCGCACCAGTTGCAGAAGCGGAGGTTCTCCACGGCCCAGGGAAGCTCGGACTGGGAGGGAGCGAGCGGGAGGACCTTGCCGACGACTTCGAGCGGCTCGCCGGTCTCCCGATCGACGTACACGCGACCGGGCTCACCCTCGACGAGGATCTCGCGGCCCGAGGAAGGGGTCCGCATGCGATACCTCTGGCGCACGGTCACGGTCGCAAGCCTACCAACCGCACCGGCGCGTAGGCTGCGGCGCCTGCGCGTCCTGATCTTCCACGGCTACCTGCTCCAGGGCACCGGCTCGAACGTCTACAACGCGAACCTCGCGGCGGCGCTCGTGCGCGCGGGCCATCAGGTGGACCTCCTCAGCCAGGATCGTGATCCGTTCGCCCTCGATTGGGTCGATGCGGCCGGCGACTGGGATGGCGGCGAGCTGCGCGTCGCGGTCCGGCGCGAGCCGGTCCGGGCCACGGTCTTCCGGCCCGACATCGGGGGCGTGCTGCCGGTTTACGTCGCCGACACCTACGACGGAGTGACCGCACGGCCGTTTCCCGAGCTCGACGCCGCTGAGATCGATGCCTACGTCGCCGCCAACGTCCGCGCGGTCAGGGACGTCTGCGCCCGCGCGCGTCCGGATCTCGCGCTGGCCAATCACCTGGTGATGGGCCCGCTCGTCCTGGCGCGCGCGCTCGAGGGCGTCCCGTACGCGGTGAAGATCCACGGCAGCGCGCTCGAGTACACGGTCAAGCCCCACCCGCGCTTCATGCCGCACGCCCGCTCGGGCCTGGCGGGCGCTCGCGGGATCCTCGTGGGCTCGCGTCACACCGGCGAGAGCCTGTGGGCGGCGATGGACGACCCGGGGCTGCCGCCACGGACCCGCCTGGGGCCGCCGGGCGTGGATGTCGAGACCTTTTCACCGCGCGACCCCGTCGCCGCCCACGCCGGCGTCCGCTCGCTGGCCCGCCGGCTCGAGGCGACGGAGCCGGAGGGCGCGGGCTCGTTCGCCCGCGATCCCGCCGAGGGGGCTCGCGCGCTCGACGCGCTCGACCTCGAGCACGACCGCCTCGTCGTGTTCGTCGGCAAGCTGATCGGATCCAAGGGCGTCGAGCTCCTGCTGGCCGCCTGGCCGCTGGTGCTCGCCGCCGAATCCTCGGCACGGCTGGTGATCGTCGGCTTCGGCGGCATGGGCGACGGGCTGAGATCGCTCGCGGCTGCGCTCGCCGCGGGCGACCTGGAAGCCGCCCGCGCCATCCGGGGCGAGGACGGGCGCGAGCTGGTGCACCTCGGTGCCTTCCTCGACGGACTCGAGGGAGACGCCGCCCGCGCGTACCGCGAGGCCGCTCGCGCGCTGGCGGACCGGGTCCTCTGGACGGGCCGCCTCGACCACCGTGAGCTCGTCGACCTGCTGCCGGCCGCCGAGGCGATGGTCGTCCCCAGCACGTTCCCGGAGGCATTCGGGATGGTCGCGGCCGAAGCCGCCGCGTGTGGGGTGCTCCCGGTGGTGGCCGCCCACTCGGGCCTGGCCGAAGTGGCGCAGGCGCTCGCGGACGCAGTGCCACAGGCCGCGCGGCCGCTGCTCTCCTTCCCGGTCGGCCCGACGGCCGTCACCGAATTGGCCGACGCCGTGATCGGCTGGCTGCAGGCGACGCCCGAGTTGCGCCGGGCGACGCGCGAGGCAATCGTCACGGTGACGCGCGAGAAATGGTCCTGGGACGGCGTGGCTCGCGGCGTCCTGGCCGCCGCACAGGGCGATCTGGACCAGTTGCCGCACCCCTGAGACCGTCCGGGCGCAGTCGCTTGGCGCGCCGTCGCGCCGACCAGCAGCCGCGCCGCCCCGCCATCGCATACGATTCCGGCCCTCATGGCGACTCCGGCCCACGTCTCCCGCCTGCTTGCCTGCGCCTGCGCGGTCGTCGCCGCCTTCGGGCTCTCGGCGTGCCAGGTCGCCGACGACGGGGACAACCTGGTCGCCGGCAAGGCCGCCTTCGTCCAGAAGTGCGGGTCCTGCCACACGCTCTCGCGAGCTGGGACGACCGGGGTGACCGGCCCGAACCTCGATGCGGCGTTCGAGCGCTCCCTGATCGATGGATTCGGGCGCAGCACGATCTCCGGGATCGTCCGTGCGCAGATCGAGAACCCGAACGTCAACGCGCAGCTCGACCCGCAGAAGCAGGAGCGCGAGCCGAGCGCGTACATGCCGGCCAATCTGTCGACCGGCGAGGAAGCCGAGGACGTGGCGGCCTACGTCGCCTACGCGACCTCCCGCCGGGGCGAGGACACCGGCCAGCTCGCCGACGTCGGCGTCAAGAAGGCCACGGAGGCAGCCAAGGCCGAGAACGGCATGGTCGCGATCCCGGCGGACCCGGGTGGCGGCCTGGTCTACCTGTTCGCCTCGGCGATTGCCGAAGCCGGGCCGCTGACCCTGAACTCCAAGAACGACGCCACCGTCCCGCACAACATCGCCATCGAGGGCAACGGGCTCAACGAGCTGGGTCCCGTGGTGCAGGGCGGCGCCACCTCCACGGTCAAGGTCGAGGTCAAGGCCGGGGAGTACACGTTCTACTGCTCGGTCCCCGGCCATCGCGAGGGCGGCATGGAAGGCAAGCTCACCGTCGAGTAGGGCTCCGCGGGCGGTGCCCAGGATCAGGGCGCGCGACCCGCGTTCCAGCGTCGTCGAGGTCGGCGTCCTGGGACGCCCGCCAGAACAGGAAGCACAGCGAAAAGGCCATGATCAGGATGTCGACGCTCACCATCAGGGCTCCGGCGAGCTGCTGGTCGTGCAGGGGGGAGAGGCCGTAGGCGCGCTCTCCGGTGCCGTACACGCCGGCGTAGACGGGGACGCGAATGAGCACGAAGGCCATCCCCAGGAACATCCCGAGCACGCGCGCCGCGAGGATGTGGGGGATCTTCCACAGCTCGCCGGGAAGGCGGCGGCGCTTGGGCTCGATGACCGCCCACCAGACGAGGATCCCGATGCCGACAAAGGAGCCGTGCTGGAGCACGTGGACCAGCGGCGAGCGGACGGCGGCCTCGAACATGAAGTCGAAGTGCCACAGGTAGAGCACGCCCATGTAGACCGGGATGGCGACCAGCGGGCGCCGGAGCGCGCGGAAGAGACCGCGCAGCTTCTGCCGGCGCGCGACCGCGACGAGGAGCGGCCGCGGCAGCAGGAACACCAGCACGGGGCTGCGCATGCCGACGAGCAGCAGCGGGGCGCCGAGGTCGGCGATCAGGAGATGCTCGGCCATGTGGAACACGAGTGCCTCCTCGGCCAGCGAGCCGATCGGGGTCAGCAGCCCGGCCACCCACAACGCCAGGCCCAGATGCCAGCAGACACGCTGACCGAGCGGGATCGCCACGCCGCGCCGGCCGAGCACGAAGAGTGCCCGCAGGTAGAGTCCCTCCGCGAGGAGGATCGAGGCGAGCGGGCCGAACTCCAATGCGACGACGCTAGCGCGTCACAGCGAGCGAGCGATCAGCACGACGGCCATCGCGACCAGGAAGATCGCGACGACGTAGACGAGCATGCGGAAGGCCTCGCCCTCCGAGCGCAGCGGGTTCAGCACGTCACGCCCCGGCCGTCCGCCATCAGATGATGTAGACGGTGAAGTACACGACGATCCACATCACGTCGACGAAGTGCCAGTAGATGCCGGGGACCTCGACCCCTCGGTGCTCCTTGGACGTGAAGTGGCCCTTGAAGGCCCGCACCGTGGTCATCACCAGCAGGGTCAGGCCGATGAACACGTGCGCGCCGTGCAGGCCGGTGAGGCCGTAGAAGATCGTTCCCTGCGCGTGGTCCTGCGGCGCGAAGCCGATGTGGACGTACTCGTTGATCTGGATGAACAGGAACGTGGCGCCGAGCAGCGAGGTCAGCATCATGCCCGCCTTGAGCGCGAAGCGGTTCTCGGTCTTGGCCCCTTCGAGCGCCCAGTGCATGGTCAGTGAGGAGGAGACGAGAATGGCGGTGTTGACGCCGGCGATCAGCTTCGGGAGCTCGGTGCCCTCGGCCGGCCACTCGTTGTTGTTCACGACCCGGATGAAGAAGTAGGCCGTGAAGAAGGCCCCGAAGACCATGATCTCGGAGATGATGAAGAGCAGCATGCCGAGCATCTGGGGCTCGACGCGCGAAGAGCGGTTGGCCTCCGGCGGGCCGTGATGGTGGTCGTCGTGCCCGTGGTCGTCGTGGGCGACGGGCGCTTTGATCGAGGCGGCTTCCATGTCAGGCCCCCGCTCCCGTCGCAGCGGGCTCGCTGGAGGACTCGACGTGTTCGATCGGCTTGCCGGTCTGGCGCTTGACGCGGTCAACCAGCCCGCCTTCGAGCCACTGGGACCGGTAGGACGGCAGCGTGGAGACGACGATCTCCGAGATGTAGAAGTAGTTGACGGCGTTCATGATCGCCGTGAACGGGTCGGGGTCGCCGATCATCCCGGCGGCCACGATGCCGTCCTGGTCAAGCGAGGCCAGCAGCTCCTTGAGCCGCCCGCGCGCGCCGGCGGCGGCGCGGCCGTCGCCCGAGTTCTGGGGCACGACGGCGATGATGCGCCGCTCGCGATCGGCGGCCAGCTCCTTCAAGCGGTCGACCAGTTCGCGCCCGGCGACCGTCTGGTTGGCGACGACCAGCGTGACGTCGAACGGCAGGCCCTCGTTCGCGATGTCGACCGTGACGTGGGTGACTTCGGCGTCCGTCGCGCTGCGGATGCGGTCGGGCAGGTCGCGCCGGAGCCAGCCCGAGGACGTGGTCGGGTGTGTCGAGACGATGACCTCGTCGATGCGGTGCTCGGCGATCGCGTCCAGCGCCGCGTTGTAGGGGTCCGGGTCCCCGACCTCGCCCGTCGCGTCCATGCCCTCCTGGCGTGCGAAGGCCAGCGCGAGGTCCACGCGGACCTGGGCCGAGTCACGCACGGCCTCGGTGTAGATCACGTTGCCGTAGCGCGGGCGCGATTGGGGCACGACGATGAAGAACTTCGCGTCGCCACGGTCGTGGCGCTCGCGGATCGCGTCGAGCAGTTTCTTGCCGCCGATGGTCTCGTTGGCAAGGACGAGGACGTTGGCCATGGTCTACTCGCGCTCCCCGCTGCCGCCACTGGACGCCGCGACCGGCGGCGGATCGGTCTTCTGCGCCGTGACGGCGGGCGTGAACGTGCCGTGGACCGCGCCGGGGACGCCGTACTCGTACGGCCCGCCGACCACCGTCGGGATGCGGTCGAAGTTGAACACCGGCGGCGGCGAGGTGACCTGCCACTCGAGCGTGAGCGACTTCCACGGGTTTCCGGAAGCTCGCGGACCGCCGCGCCAGGACGAGACGATGTTGTAGAGGAAGACGAGCGTCGAGATCCCGAGCACGAAGGACGAGATCGATATCACCAGGTTCCAGGTCGCGAACTGCTCCGGGTAGTCGGCGACGCGGCGCGGCATGCCCTGGACCCCGATCACGTGCATCGGCGCGAACGTCGCGTTGAAGGCGATGAACGTCATCCAGAAGTGCACCTTGCCCAGCGTGTCGTCGAACATCCGCCCCGTCATCTTGGGGAACCAGAAGTACACGCCGGCGAAGATCGTGAACAGCGACCCGCCGTAGAGCACGTAGTGGATGTGAGCGACGATGAAGTACGTGTCGCTGACGTGGATGACGACCGGGATCATCGCCAGCACGACCCCGGAGATCCCGCCGAGGGTGAACATCGTCAGGAAGCCGAGCGTGAACAGCATTGGCGTGTCGAGCGTCAGCACGCCCCGCCACAACGTGGCCAGCCAGGAGAAGATCTTGATCCCGGTGGGGACGGCGATGATCGCCGTGGTCACCATCATGGGGACGCGGATCCATCCCTGCATGCCGGAGACGAACATGTGGTGCGCCCAGACCGTGAAGCCGAGCAGGACGATGGCCAGCAGCGAGAAAGCCATCATCCGGTAGCCGAAGACCGGTTTTCGCGACTTGACCGACAGGACCTCGGAGACGATCCCGAAGCCGGGCAACATCATGATGTAGACCGCGGGGTGCGAGTAGAACCAGAAGACGTGCTGGTACATCAGCACGTCGCCTCCGCCGGCTGGGTTGAAGAAGTTGAACCCGAGCGCGCGGTCGAAGAGCACGAAGAACTGCGAGGCCGCGATGAACGGCGTCGCGATCACGACCAGCAGCGACGTCGAGAAGTTCGCCCAGACGAGCAGCGGCATGCGCCAGAAGCTCATCCCGGGCGCACGCATGGTGATGATCGTCACCAGGAAGTTCAGCCCCGTGGCGATCGAGGAGGCGCCCGCGAACTGCACGCCGACGGTGAAGAACAACTGTCCCAGCGGCATGCTCGTCGACAGCGGCGCGTACGCGGTCCAGCCGGCGGCGAAGGACCCTCCGGGGACCAGGAACGACGCCGTCATCATGATGCCGGCCACCGGCAGCAACCAGAACGACAGCGCGTTCAGGCGCGGGAAGGCCATGTCCGGTGCGCCCAGCATCAACGGGATCACGTAGTTGGCCAGGCCCGCGAAGACGGGGATGATGAACAGGAAGATCATCAGCGACGCGTGGACGCTGAAGATGCCGTTGTAGGCGTTGCCGTCGACGAACTGCTGCCCCGGCGCCGCGAGTTCCGCGCGCACGAGCATCGCCAGCAGGCCGCCGATGAACATGAAGAAGAACGAGGTGACGACGTACTGGATCCCGATCACCTTGTGGTCGGTGTTGACGCCGAAGTAGTCCTTCCAGGACTTCGCCCCGTGGCTCGAGTGGTCTTCGGGTTGCGTCGGCTTCCCGGACGCCCAGTAGAACCAGTGCGAGAAGGCGCCGATGCCGATCAGGAAGCCGAACGGGGCGACGAGCAGCGAGACGATCGTGATCGCCTCGGCGTCGACGAGGGGGTCGTAGCCGTAGGCCGCGCGGATCGCGATGTCGAGCGCCGCCGAGAAGGCGATGCCGATCAGCAGCCCCCAGAGCCCGCGCAGCAGGCCGGGCTTGCCGAGTCTCGCGGTCAGCGCCATGCGGTCATCCCTTCGCTTGCTCGAGCAGATATTCCACGAGCGCGTCGACTTCGGCCGGGTCGAGCGTCTCGCCGTACGTGGGCGGCATCAGGTTCTGGAAGCCCTCGGCCAGCTTCGCTCCGGGATCCACGATCGACTCCCGGATGTACGCCTCGTCCTTGCCCTTGAGCGATTCGCCGAGGTTGGGGCCGACTTCGGCCGTCGTGCCGGCGTCGGCGAGCGTGTGGCAGGAGCCACAGGACGGCTGAACGCCCGTGAAGAGGGTCTTGCCGTCGGTCTCTCCCGGAGCGGCGCCGGCCGCTGTTCCGCCGCCGGCCGCGCCCTCGTCACCTGAGGCCTTCTTGGTCAGCCACGCGTCGAAGTCCGCCGGCGGCATGACCACCGCGGTCTGACGCATCACGGCGTGGCCGAGACCGCACAGCTCGGCACAGACGACCGGATAGCGGCCCTCGCGGTTGGGGGTGACGCGGTAGGAGGTGTCGATGCCCGGGACGGCGTCGATCTTCAAGCGGAAGGCGGGGACCCAGAAGTCGTGGATGACGTCCTTGGATTGGATCGTGAACTTCACCGGCGTGCCCTTGGGCAGGTAGAGCTGCGGAGAGGCGACGTCCTTGCCGTCGCCGCCCTTGTAGAAGAACGTCCAGGTGAACTGCTCACCGACGACGCGCACGTTCAGCGTCTTTGTGCCCTTCGCCGGGGCGTCCTCGATGTCGCGTAGCACCACGTAGGCGTAGACGCACAGCGCGAGCATCATCACGGCCGGGATGGTCGTCCAGATGATCTCCAGGCGGGTGTTGCCGTGGATGGGGGGACCGTCCTTGTCTTCCTCGCCCGGGCGCTGGCGGAAGCGGTAGACCGAGTAGAGGACCACCGTGGAGACCAGCACGAAGACCGGCACCGAGCAGATGATCAGGACGTCCCACAGCGTGTCGATCGGCCCGGCCTGCTCGGAGGCGGCGATCGGGAACCAATCGATGAGGAGTCCGAGCGCGATGCCGAGCACGGAAGCCACCGTCGCGATGGCCAGCAGAGGACCGATCGGCGTCTTGCGATCGGAGATGCCCAACCGCTCGTAGTCGGGGAGGTTCTTGTCCGGCGCAGCCATCGAGGGCGGCATCCTATGGGGTGCGCGAGACGAACGCGATCACGTACCGCGACGCCGGGCGCAGAGGCGCTCGGCGGGGGCCGGGAGCCCGCCGCCGCCCGCGCGTCTGCGAAGGGCTCAGGCGGCGATCGCCGCGG
>Ga0136633_1000764_pt1 | contig 24304 bp, 21 predicted proteins | sample AntDrymeUQ832206_2_FD_105494 | JGI IMG/M metagenome (GOLD analysis project Ga0136633, IMG submission 105494) | Polar desert sand microbial communities from Dry Valleys, Antarctica - metaG UQ83 (22.06) | ecosystem: Environmental > Terrestrial > Soil > Desert | place: Antarctica: Dry Valley...
ACACCACCTTGGCGTCCGTGTCATGCGCGCTCATCTGGGTTCTCCCTTGCCGTCTCCGAAATGTCCCCTCACCTGAACCGATGATCGACGGGATGCGTGGTGGACTCGGGCTTCTCTCGTCCGGTTTCCCAGCCGCTGCGAGAACGGCGTCTGCCCATTGCGCAGAGGCAGCGCAAGGGAGCGTGTGGGAGCAAGATGATAGCGCGATGAGCGATTGATGAAGGCTCTCTCATCAGGGCTCGACCCTCGGCCGTGCGGTAGGGAGCAGAGTACCGGTGGGTACGCCGATCACCGGCGACCGCGGCGGCACCACTTCCCTCTTGGGACTTCGTTGGATTCTACGTGCCCTGTCCAGAGTCGCGCGCCCCTCGCCGAAGCGGGGTTATCTTGTGGTCGCCGCCGCGGCGCTGTACACCATGCTCTCGGCTCGTCGAGCAGCGCAAGGCGGTGATGGGTCGGTGGTAGAGTCGCACTCGATGGAGGAGTCCACACGCTGCGCAGGAACGACACCGACACCGGGAGCACCACGCTCGGCCAGGCCGACGGGGACGCGCACGCGCACCATGGGTGACCTCGCCCAACGGCAGCCACACGGCGCCCACGCGGGCAATGCGGGGATCACGATCCGTGACCTGGAAGGGGCGGACATCGAACTCGTGGTTGCGTTGATCGAGCAGGACAAGAGCGCCGCCGTATTCCCCTTGTCCAACGTCCTCAGGGCTCGAACGGCTGGGCATCCGGCGCTCGTCGCAACCACGCACGACGGGGCAATCGTCGGCGTGATCTCGTGCCAGGCAGGGCAAGAATCGGCATGGCTTCTCCGCTGGCACGTGATCGAATCCTGGCGACGCCAGGGAATCGGGCGCGCACTGTTCGAGGCGTTTGAGCGCCAGCTGGTCAGCCGTGGCATCCGGTCCCTGCTGGCCCTCGCTCAAACCGACTCGAGCGCGAGCGAGGCGCTGGAGCAGATGGGCTTCCGGGGTCGCGCAGGTCTGTCGTATTTCGAGCGGAGTGACCTCGGCCATGGCTCCGCGGGCGACCACGTGGCGGCGCTGGGCGGGACCTGGCCGTCGCCCGACCTCTGGGACAGGATCGGCGGGATGGACCGCGAGAAGGACCTGATCGAGAGTCGGATCGTCCTGCCACTGGCTAGGCCCGAACTCGCCGCTCGCCACGGTGTCCTCCCCCCCGGCGCGATCATCCTGTTCGGCCCGCCCGGCACCGGCAAGACCACGTTCGCGAAGGCCGCCGCGGCCCGCCTGGGATGGCCGTTCATCGAGCTGACATCGGGCCAGATCATGGGCCCCGACGCACATTCCCGGGCGGCGAGCCTGGCCGCGCTGTGGGCGGAGATACATCCACTCGACGCGGCGGTGCTGTTCATCGACGAGGTCGAAGCGCTCGCTGGAAACCGTGAGGGATATCCCGAGGGCGTCGCCGTCACGAACGAGCTGCTCAAGCTGATCCCAGCGCTCCGTGCGACGCCCAATCGCCTGCTTGTTTGTGCCACAAACTCGATCCGAGCCCTTGACCCGGCGTTCGTGCGACCCGGCCGGTTCGACTATATCCTCCCGGTCGGACCGCCCGACCGCGCCGCTCGGCGTGAGATCTGGCGTCACTACGTATCGGCGATCACGGACTCGCCGGTCGACCTGGACGTCCTGGCCGAGCGAACGGAGCTGTTCACCCCCGCAGACATCGAGTACGCAGCGCACAAGGCGGCACAGCGGGCGTTCGAGCGGTCACACGCGACCGACGTGGACGCACCGGCGCAGACAGCCGACTTTCTCGAGGCCATTGCGTCAGTCCGCCCGTCGCTGACCCCTGACATGACGAAGTCGTTCGAAGATGACATCGTGGCCTTCGCGCGGATCTGACCGCCCGCGAAACGCCCGCCGATCAAAGCGCCTTGTGACAACCGTGACACCGCCTGTCACAAGCCAAGTCGGAGATCGCGGGACGTTTGAGCCAAGCGCGGTGCGAGATAAGCCGGGCGCCGATCAACAGAATTGAGCGCTGGCACGCCTTCCACGCTCGATGGCGCCGAGCAAGGGCTTGGTCGGGGCGAGAGGACTCGAACCGACCTTATGTCACAGTGGCCGACGATACACATCGACCTTGGGAATACGCCGGAATGATATCCCGAACTGAGTCAGGGCGGCCTATCGCATTGGCCAGTGGACACACGCCCGGCTTCGCATGTTCGGGTTCCAGGAGGTCAGAATGGAGAACTGGTACCGCATACCGGATGCCCAGTGAAACGTCTCATGCGTCTCAGCCCCGTTCAGCCAGTACATCCAAGAGACGCATGAGACGCATGAGACAGGACCCATAAGGGCTCCAATATGGGCTCCTGGCTGGCGAGCAGGAGCACCGCGAACCGCGCATACAGGCGTGCCCCGTTCGGCGAGAGAGGTCCAAGCGCTGATCGTCTCATCTCATCATCTCGAAAGGTGGCGGGCGGCGGTCTAGCGAAGCTCCGCGAACCCCGCGGCCTCGCAGGCGTCGACCATCATCCGGATGTCGTCGTACGACCCCGGGCCCACCGGCACGAAGCGATCTACCAGGCCCGCGTCGAGGCGCCGGCGCACGCCCGGATCGTCGGCCATCGTCAACAGGACATCGCGGATCGCGTTCCGCAACTCCATGGGGACCCGCCTCGATACCGCAACCGGCTGGATCGTTGACGGCCCCAGCGCTTCCACGACCCGGACCTGCCCCGGGAGGTCCGGGTGGTCGCGGAGCTCGATCGCCAGCACCTGGGAATCGATCGCCGCGCCGTCGATCTCGCCCCGGGCCACCATGCGGATCGCCTCCTGGTGGAAGCCGGCCTCCACGACCCTTCCGAAGGAGCCATTCGTCTCGCCCAGCTGCGCCAGGTGGTACCGCGTGATCCCGTACCCGGAGTGCGACAGCGGCTCGTTGTACGCCCACGACCTGCCGCGCAGGTCGAGGAACGACCGGAGCGGACTGTCGCGGTGAACGATGACATCGGAGAAGTAGATCGGCCGCCCCTCGTACCGCGCTCCCTGGAGCACTGGCGCGGCCACCGGGACGGCGAGGTCGAGGCCGCGGCGCTCCCACGTCACGTACGGCAGGCTGCAGACGAAGCAGACCTCGTTCTCGTCCTTCTCGCAGCTCGCGTACGAGGTCTCCACGACGAGCTCGGTCTGGATACCTAGCCGGCGTCCGACCTCCGCAGTCACCGCCTCGTAGACCGGAAGCACGCTCGGTGCCAGGTAGGTCCCGAACCGCAGGCGGTCAGGACCGGTTGCCTGCTCGCGCCCACTGATCGCAGTGCGGGCCGCTGAGTCGCGGTCCCGACGCCGGCCTTCCGGCGTCCAAGTGAACACCACCTGCCCGTTACCGGCGCCTCCGGTCGTCCCCCATGCTGCGCCCGCGCGGGCCGGTCTGTGAGAAGTCGGGTCTATCGGGTCTCCCATCACCCTCTCGACGAGAAGTCTCTGTTGCCGACAATACGCCGGATACCGCCGATTTGCCGGTGCGCGACATGGCCAAAGGAGCTCACCGTCGCCCGCGTCCGTCCCGCCTTACGACTCATGCCGTTGTGCGCCGTCTTACCCCGCCAAGAAGCGGCTGAGATGGCCGCCGACCACTCCCGGATCGTCGAACCACGGCGTGTGACCAGCACCGTCCACCAGGCGCAGGTCACCTCGTGGGAGGACGCCGACAACTCGCCTCCAGATGTAGACCGAACCGACCGGGTCCGCGGTGCCATACACGTATAGCGCCGGCTGCCCGATGTCGGCCAGCGCCGCATCCTCGAAGGTCTTGGTGCCTGCGCCGCGCGGAGCCGTCGCCTCTCGGCACAGGGGCGAGGCGGCCGTCCCGCCTCCACAACGGGCAGGCGTCGAGGGCGAGGGAGCTCATCGCGGCCGCGTGGCGTGATCGGCGCCTTCAGCCAGCGCGAGACTAGTTGTCGTTCCCAGTGACCTTGTTGACAAGCACGGTCAGTGGGCTGAGTCCTCTGAAGATGCTCGAAAATGGGTTAAGGTGAGGGCCGGCGGGGCGGAGCTCGGCCCGGTGGACCGATCGTGAAGGGAGAGCGTCATGGACCTCATTTGGATCATCGTGATCGTACTCGTGGTGCTCGCGCTGCTCGGATACTTCGGGCGCGGACGCTTCCGCAGGTAGTCGCGGCGGCGATTACGGTCCGACGCGCGGTGGGAGGGAATCCGCATGCTTATCGTCTGGCTCGGCGGGATCATTCTTGGGCTGGTCGCCGGCGGCGTCGCGGTGGCCGGTTTCCCGCTGTGGGTCAAGTTTGCGGTGGCCGGTGGCGTCATCGTCGTCGGGCTGCTGGGCCGGATTGGTGCGATCGTCCTGGGCGGCCTGCTCTCCAGCGCCGGCGTCCTGACCTTCGCGGTCCTGCTGTTGACGGGCACGCCGGCTGCGGTCAACGCGTCAGTCGGGGTTGCCCTGCTGCTGGCCGCAGCAGGTGCGGCCCTGAGCATCCGCACCGTGTTCAGGGAAGGTCACCGGGACGGTCCGATCGCCCCGCCTGCGCCTCAGCCACCGGACCAGGGAGTCTGAAGCGCCGATCGACCTCACGCCAGCGCCTCGCGACGCATGGCGGAGGGTGTGGCCGTCCTGCAGGACAAGGGCAAGGCTCGCTACGAGTGGCACCATCGCCGGCTGATCGTTGATCGCACTCCCCGACTGCACCAGGCAGGAGGGTCGAAGACCGATGGCTGCCAAGCCGACTCCGGACGGGTACACCACCGTCGCGCCATACCTCTTCGTCGAGGACGCGAGCCGCGATCGACTTCTACAAGCGGGCGTTCCGGGCCACCGCCGCCGCATGCGGTCCGCTAGCACCCCCGCCCCTCATCCGGGATGGCGCCGGACTCTTCAGCGAGGACACCCGGGCCGATGCCGAGGCGCGCCTCCGCGCCGTCGCCACGAGGCACGGCATCTGGGCCTTTGTCATCACCGATCGGGCCGGCGACGCGCCGCGTATGCTGGATGCACCGATGAAGGAGGCGGGACGGGCAGGGGGCCGCGCCGTCGCGGTGCTGATCGTCGACGATCGCGGCGTCGGGACCGGGTTCAGCGACGCGGCCGTCGACCGCGGCGACCAAGCGTCGCTGTCACCGCCCAACGTCGACCATCGGCTGGCCAGGGGCGACAACGATGCCGCCCTCGCGTATCGTCGACTACTTGGCGACGTGGGCCAAGGCGCCGCAACCGAACGTCGAGGCAGAGCCCGGTGGCGAGGAGGTACGCACCTCCGGCTGAAGGCCGCGGGTGCTGCGGGTCAGCTCGGATTGTGGTGTGCTGGTACCGCATACCGGATGCGCGGGATTTCCGAGTCAGGCGTCCCAGACTGGATCGATTGAGCATGATTGAGTCGCCCTGGGGAACATGACGCGGCACCATAAGGGTGCTAATAAGGGTGCTTCAGTCCACGCTGCTCTCTGCGCCAACGCGCGGCTGCATGGCTGACTTCATCACCAAGCAGGACGGCCAAAGGGACTGCCAGGCATACCCGTCATCGGAGTTACCGCTGAAGTTCTCGCCAAGCGGCTATCACCCGCCGACCAAGCATCCGCGATCACCCTAAGAACCAGGGACACGAGACCGACTGAGAGTCATTCCGAGATTTCACGCTCAATACGCGGCGCCGGGAGCGGTTAATCGTTCGCGATCAGCCGCGCCAAGGGATACGCTTCCGCCTCCCGCGCGCCGCGGGCCGCGAGATCCGGACGACCTCAGCGCTCGAGGGTTTCGCTGGCCGCCGATCATCAGTGGAGGTCTGCTTCGGCTCCCCGCGCACGGACTCCTCGAGCTCGTTCGACGCCTTGCGAAACTCACGGATCCCCTTCCCGACCGCGTTGCCGATGTCGGGCAGCTTGCCGGGGCCGAAGATGATCAGGACGATCACCAGCAGCAGGACGAGCTCCATCGGACCGGGTATCGGCATTCGTCGGGCCTCCGCAGTGGGCCACTGATATAGCACTGGCCTGCGAGTGTAGCACCGCCTCCTGTATGGCCTCGACTTTAAGGCTGCCTGCTATCGGATCGTCCGAGCAGCGGTGTGGGCACTCTGCTGCCAACCATCTCGCGACGGTGGCGTAGTGGCCAGCTCGTGGCAGACCTTCGCTGATAAGCTTCCGGAGCAGATGCCGCCCGTGAGCACCTTCGCTCCTGTCGCGAACGATACTTCGACCGCGATCTGCCGGAAGCTGGGGTTCTCGCTGCTGGCAGAGTGCGATTTCGAGTACCCCGTCGGGTGCTTCATGAGATGCAGCGACTGGCATCTGGACCCCTTGGCGCCGTGACCAGCCGAGCTCGGGCGGACTTCGTCGGTGAGCTGACGGCCATGCTACCGCCCGAGGGGGTGGTCACCCGACCCGAAGCGCTTGAGGGCTTCCGGCGCGATCAGACCCACGTGCTCGGCGCAGGCAAGCCGCTTGCGGCCGCGTTGCCGAGGACTGCGGCTGAGGTCTCGGCGGCCCTTGTTCTTGCGTCGAAGTACCGGATCCCGGTGGTGCCTCGGGGCGCGGGCAGCGGCCTGGCCGGGGGTGCGAATGCCGTCGATGGTTGCCTAAACCTCTCCATGCTTCGCATGGACCGCATCGTCGAGATCAGTACCGACGACCTGGTTGCCGTCGTTCAGCCGGGGGTCATGAACGCGACCCTCGCCGCCGAGGTAGCTGGGCAGGGGCTCCTCTATGCGCCCGATCCGTCGAGCCTCGAGATCAGTTCGATCGGCGGCAACCTCGCCACAAATGCGGGAGGCCTGCGGTGCGTGAAGTACGGCGTCACTCGCGAGTCGACGCTGGGCTTGGAGGTGGTCCTCGCCGATGGGACGATCCTGCGAACCGGGCGCCGCACAGTGAAGGGCGTCGCCGGATTTGACCTCGTTGGACTCTTCGTTGGCTCCGAAGGGACCCTTGGGGTGATCACCGAGGCCACGCTGCGACTCCGGCCCGCGCCACCGCCGGCCGGCACCCTGCTCGCCTCATTCGCCGGGCTGGCCGATGCCGCGGAGGCGGTTGCCGGAATGCGCGGCGTCTCGGCCAGCGTCATCGAGCTGATGGACCAGACCACGATCCGTGCAGTGGAGGACTGGCAGCGCCTGGGCCTCGACACGAGCTCCGCAGCTATCCTGATCGTCCGCAGCGACGGCGCCGACTTCGGGCGAGTGGAGCTCGACGTCGTGGAGCTGGCGTGTCAGTCGTCGCGCGCGACTGGCATCCTGCGCTCGACCGATGCGCTGGAGTCGGAGGGCCTGATGGGGGCACGGAGGGCTGCCTTCCCGGCGCTTGAGCGGCTCGGGATCACGCTGCTCGAAGATGTCGCCGTGCCGCGCGGACGCATCGTGGAGCTGGTGGCTGCGGTCGAGCGAATCGCGGACGAGCACCAAGTCCAGATCGGGACCTTCGGGCACGTCGGCGACGGAAACTTGCATCCCACACTCATCATCCCGCGCGGTGATGAAGCAGCGCGCGGCCGTGCGCTCGAAGCTGCCGACGCCATCCTGGCCATCACCCTGTCGCTCGGCGGCACGATCTCCGGCGAGCATGGGATCGGTGCGCTGAAGCGGGAGCGCCTCGCGGATGAGCTTGGGCCGGAGGGGATCCGGGTGTCGTGGGCGATCAAGAACGCCCTGGACCCGCTCGGGATCATGAACCCGGGCAAGGTCCTCCCGTCGTGATCAGAAGTTGGGCGGCGTGATGGCGGAAACGATCTCGGCCGGCTCATCGCCCAACGCGCGCGCCTTGTGGGGCAGCCCGGAGTCGTAGTAGATCGAGTCGCCCTCGTTGAGCTCGTACTCGACGTCGCCCACCGTCATGGCGACGCGGCCGCTCAGCACGAGCGCGCATTCCTCCCCCTCGTGGGCCATGGCCGCGCTGTCCATGCCTGGCTTGAGGCGCACGATGATCATCTCGATCTTGCGCCTGAGGTCGGGAGACACCAGCTCGTAGGAGACCGGCGCGCCTGGCTGCCGAATCACCTTGCGCGAATCCTTGCGCACGACCATGCCGTTCGCCTCGGGCGCGGTGAACAGCATGAACACCGGCACCTCCAGCGCCGCGGCGATCGAGCGCAGCACCATCAACGAGGGGTATGCCACGCCGCGCTCAACGCTGCTCAGGAAGCTCCTGGTGATCCCGACGCGGGCCGCCAGACCGGTCAGCGTGAGGCCGCGCTCGGTCCGCAGCGTCCGGATTCGCCGGCCCAGCTCGTCGTCGCGCTGGATGGCTGCGACCGGCCCCTCCGATCGGCCGGGCGTCGAATTCGATGAGCGGGATTGCCGAGTGGTCGACATCTCTTACCCCACGTCAGCCAGCGGTGGCGCCGGCTGCGACCTCCGAACCGTACTTCTTCTTGAGGTAGGGCAGGACCTCGTTCCGGCACACGTCGGCGACCAGGAATGGGTCGGGGCTCATGTCGGCCCAGATGACGTGATTGCAGCCGGCTTCGATGAAGCGCTCGAACTGGGCGATGATCTGCTCACCGGAGCTGGCGATGCAGAAGGCGGCCTGCATGGCCTCGTCGCGCACGAGGAGGGCTCGCTGCTCGATCACGCGCGGGTCCTCGATGAACGCGTACGCCTCCGGGATGAGCAGCCCGCCGTAGACACGGGCGCCTTCGAGAGCTCGCTGCGGGTCCGGGTGGTAGGACGTGCTGACCCAGGCTGACTTGAACCTGCTCTCGTCAGCGGTCCGCTCCGACTCCTTGCGTCCTTCGGCAAATGCCGGTTGCATGACGTTGCGATGCACGTCGGGCGGGATCCCGACCGACACGTAGCCGTCAGTCAGGAGCCCGGCGTTGCGTGCCATCTTGGGACCACCCGCGGCGCAGATGATCGGGATCTCCGTGCTCGGCTTCTGGTAGAGATAGAAGAAGGACTGGAAGTGCTTCCCCTTGTGGTGGAAGTAATCGGGCTCCGACCAGCAGCGCCTGATGAGCTCCACCCCTTCGACCAGCCGCTCGATTCGTTCGCGCAGCGGGGGCCAGAAACCGGTCGTCGTTTTCTCGTTCATCGCCTCGCCGGTGCCGACGCCGAGCGCAACGCGGCCCGGGTAGAGGAGCTCGAGCGTGGCAATCTCGATCGCCACGTCGACGGGGTGGTGCCGGATGCCGATCGGCGGGATCACCATCGGTCCCACAACCGCGCGCTCGGTGTTCGCCAGGAAGGCGGTCAGGGTCGCCCAGATGCCGGCCGAGTGCCCGGAGCTGTGCTGCCAGGGGAGCGTGTGATCGCCCTCCCAGATGTAGTCGAAGCCGGCCTCCTCGAGGTCCCGCACGCGCCGCACGTTGTCCCGCACGTCGTGGCACAGGCACTCGGGGGAGATCCCGAATGTGATCACGACGCCACCGCGGAGATGGGGAGGCCGAGCTGCCCGAACAACGAGGCCGAGTCGTAATAGACCGTCTCGCGGGTAAACAGCGTCCCGTCATGCTCGTAGACCGAGACGGCCGGGATACGGAAGGCCCTGCCCGTGGGCGGGTGCTCCAGGAAGGTGCCGGAGTGCGTGCCCAGCAGGTCGTACTCGGCCACCACGATCGGGCCCTCGGCGATCACGTTGCGGATCTCGATCCGCAGGTCTGGGAAGCCCCGGTAGAAGACCGCCATGAAGTCACGCATCTCCTCCTTGCCGTGGCAGGGCTCCGTCGAAACGTCATGGAAGAAGACGTCATCGGTGTAGTAGTCGAGCACCGCCTGCAGGTCGCCGCGGCTGAGGTCCTCGATCTCGTCACGGACAAGCTGTGCCGGATCCACCGCCGCCCACCTCCTTCACCAGTCCGAGTAACCTTGCGGCCGCCCCGCCGAAGAAGCTGTCCACATCGTCCTGGGTGATTGCCGGCTCGATCTCGTGCCGCTCGGCGTAGCCGGCCACCTTGGCGAACTGCTCCTGCCCTGTCTGGAACGGGACATACGGATAGTCCGAGCCCCACAGCAGACGGTCCATGACACCGATCTTCTTGGCCCACGACCAGATCTGCGCCACCCGCCAAACCGGGGCGGACTCGGCCCAGAAGGCGAAGTCGCCATACACCTGGCGGTATTTGCCCATGAAGTGAAGCGCCTCCTCGGCCCAGTGGAAGCCGGTGTGGCCGATGATCAGCTTCAGGTCCGGGAAGTCGATCATCACGTCCTCGAGGTAAAGGGGATGGTCGTACTCGAGCATCTTGCCGCCGGGCATCATGCTCCAGCCGGTGTGGACCAGGACCGGCACATTCATGGCCTGCGCGGCCTCGTACAACGGCCAGATGCGGCGGTCGTGGACCGCCACGAAGTTGTACGACGGCAGCATCTTCAGGCCCTTCAGACCCTGCTTCTGCACGCCGTGCTCGAAGCGCTTGACCTCCGCCTCGCCCCCGATCGGATCGGCCGTGTAGAAACCGATCAGCCGGTCGGGATACTGCTCCACCATCGACTGCACGTACTCGCCGGCGTTCGGGTCGTATGCGTTCCACGGGATGTAGCCCACCCCCAGCACCACGGCCTTGTCGATCCCACATTCATCCATGTCGGCGATCAGCCGCTCGGGCGGCACGCAGAAGTCCTCGGGGCGCCACGGCTGGCCCGTGTGCCAGCAGGCCTGGCCCTCGAACATGCGGACGTAGAACTCGCCGAGCTCGCGGGGGAAGTCGACGCCGAATCGCATCATGTGGGTGTGGGTGTTGATGATCATGCAAGCACTCCTATGCGTCGGATGAGCCCCGGCGCAGCACGCTGCCGGCCCGGAGTTGGGTGTCGACCGCGCCGCGCTGGACGACGACGTTGCCGTTGACGAGGACGTACTCGATGCCGGCCGGCGCTGCGGTCGGCTCGCGGTAGGTGGTGCGGTCCGCGACGGAGGCCGCGTCGAACACGACCACGTCGGCCGCGAAACCCTGCTTGAGCCGACCCCGTCCGCGCAGCCCGAGGCGCTCGGCAGGCAGCGAGGTCATCTTGCGCACGGCCTCCTCGACGCTGAACAGCCCGACGTCTCGCGCGAAGTGGCCGAGCACCCTGGGGAACGCCCCGTACGCCGCTGGGTGCGGAACGCCGCGGCCGGTCAGGATTGCATCGGTCTCGACCGATGCCCAAGGGTGTGCCAGCAGCTTGCGCAGCCCCGCGTCATCCTCGAGGTCGCCGGAGACGCCGACGAACAGCGCCATGGCGTGCCCGTTCTCCTCAAGCACCACGTCGGCGGCGGCCTCGAACGGATCGGTGCCTCGTCCTTCGGCGATCTCGGGCAGGGTCCTGCCTTCGAGCCCCTTGTTCGCCTCGGACTCGACCCACAGCAGGCTGATGTTGTCCCAGCCGGTCGCTTCGCACAGGTTATGCGGCCAGGCGCCTGGGATCCAGCACGGCCAGCCCGGGATGTCCTCGTCGATCGATCGCCGAATGCGCTGCCGCTGCTCGGGGTCGCGCAGCCGGGCCAGCAAGGCGTCGACGCCGCCGGCCAGCGCCCACGGCGGGAAGATGGCCAGCAGCGTGGTGTTGGCAGCGACGTACGGAATGACGTCGAAGCCCGTGTCCACGCCACGCTCCCGCGCCCGCTCGTGGAGCTCGATGATTGCGTCGATCTTGGGCCAGTGCGACTCTCCGAAGGCCTCGATGTGGGAGTGCTGCGTGGCAACCTCGTTCATCTCCCCGACCCGGATCACCTCCTTCGTGGCGGAGAGGAGCGTCTCGCTCGAGCCACGGATGTGGCTGGTGTAGATGCTGTCGTACGGCTTCAGCCCCGCGGCGAGGGCCTGGATCTCCTCGGGCGGGGCAAAGATTCCCGGCGCATACAGCAGCCCGCTGGAGAGGCCAAAGGCTCCCTCCTCGAGCGACTGCTCCAGGTTGCGCTTCATCCGCGCCTGTTCGTCCGGCTCCAGCGGCCTGCCCTGGAAGCCCACCTCGTGGATGCGCAGCGCCCCGTGCGCCACGAGCGGGACGACGTTGAGCGCCACCCCGCGCGCGTCCAGGTAGCCGAGGTAGCTGCCGAAGGAGTCCCAGGCGCGTGGCAGGTCCGGCCCGCGCAGAAAGGTCGTGTAGCTGTCCAGCTCGTCGGCCGTGGCCGGGTTCACCGGCGCCGGAGAGTAGCCGCAGTTGCCGGTGACGATGGTGGTGATCCCCTGTCCCAGGAACGGGGCCAGGATCTCGCCATGCTCGTCGGCCGGCACCAGGAAGTCGCTGTGAGAGTGGATGTCGATGAACCCCGGCGCCACCATGAATCCGGTGGCGTCGAGCCGCTTCGCGCTCTCGGTCGACCCGAGGTCGCCGATCGCCGCGATGCGTCCGTTCGAGATTCCGACATCCGCCTCGGTGGGCGGCTGGCCCGACCCGTCGACGAGCCGGCCGCCCTCGAGTACCAGGTCAAACATCGTCTCGCCTTGGTTACATGCCGGGGTTGTCCGCCAGGAACTGGTCGATCTCGCCTTGAGCGGTTGCGTGCAAATCCGCAACGTCTCCGCCATGGAGCGCCGCGGACACTGCCGCCTCGACGATCTCCGAGATGCGCTGGTAGCCGGCGCGGGTCCCGTACCGGTTGTTCTTGATCTCTGGCTGTGCCTGGTCGAACGTGACTGTCACGATCTCGCTGTCGTCCCCGGGGATCGACCCATCTTCGTATGGCGAGTTGAACGAGGGGAAGCCGCTCTCGTCGGCCGGGTCGAAGTCGTGGAGCTCGTCCCGCCTGGTCAGCAGGCCCAGCTGGGTCGCCGCGCTGGCGTAGAAGTTGACCAGCTGCAGGGCAAGGTCCTTCTTCGGGCTCGACTTGGGGATGGCGAAGCACTCCCCCACCGATTGCCCGCCGGACGCCGGCAGGCCCCCACCCTTGCCGGGGATGACGGCGACGCGGACCGGGTCGTCTCCCAACGCGGAGAGCTCCGGGTCGCGTGACTGATACCACAGGTGCTGGTAGTCGATCAGCATCGCCGCGTCGCCGGCCAGGAAGACCTTCTTGGCCTCGACGTCATAGATGCCCCACGGCGACTCGATGCTGTCGGCCGGCATGGACGGCAGCAGATCGATCATGTCCTGCGTCGCCGCAATCGCCTCCGGGGCGTCGAAGTTGACGCTGCCGTCGCTGTTGTAGAACTCGCCGCCGTTGAGGTGGAGCCACACGCACCACTTCGGGAACAGGTAGAGCGGCGCCCAGCCGTCGACGTAGCCGTACTTGCCGCCGGTGGTGAGGGCCGCGGCCGCCGCCACAAAGTCGTCGTAGGTCGCCGGGATGTCGATGCCGGCATCCTCGAACGTCTGCCGGTTGCAATACAGGACGTAGGTGTAGACGTTGCTCGGACCGCCGTACCAGATGCCGGATGTCGACTTGGCGGCCTCGATCGCCTCCCAGCGCAGCTGGGATTCATCGGGCTCCTGGTAGCCCTCGATTTCGCTCAACGGGGTCAAATACTGCTCGTACTGGTCAACCCAGGCACGCCACAGGTATACGACGTCCCAGGACTCTCCCCCGGCCTCGAACGCCGGCGTCAGAACCGATGGCATAGGCCCGAACGCCTCGCGCGTGAACTCGATCTTGGCATTAGCCTGGGCCTCGAACTCGGGGGTCACCATCGCGTAGAAGCCGGTGTGGTTGGCGAGCAGCACCTTCAGCGTCGTGGCCGCTCCGCCACCGCTCGCGCCGGGCGCGGGCGACGTCGTGACGCCGCACGCTGCCAGGAGCGGAGCGAGGCCCAGTGCTCCCGCCACGCCCATCCCCATCTGGGCGCTACGTGTCAAGAATCGGCGGCGCGAAACGGGCGTCACCAGGGAACGCTGCAGCGGAAATCGCGGATCCTGATTGGTCATCGGGACATCTCCTCCTGGATTGAACAACCATGCCGGGTGTAACTCTCCTCAGATCACGGCCCCCTCCCCAATTCCCCGAATGAGGTAGCGCTGCATCACCAGCGCGAGGATCAGGACCGGGACCGATGCGATGAGGCCGGCCGCGGACAGCTGCGGCTCGACCCGATTGATCGGGTCCATCAGGTTGACAATGCTCGGCGCGAGCATCGGAGTGCTGCTCACGTACAGCACCCGCGAGAAGAGCAGCTCGTTCCATGACAGGACGAACGCGAACACGGCCGTGGTCGCGATGCTCGGGACGGTCAGCGGAATGACCACGCGGCGGAGCGCGTCGAACCGACCCGCGCCGTCGATGCGGGCCGCATGCTCGAGGTCCGGCTCGACCCCTTCGAAGGCGCTCACCAGCAGCCAGGTGACCAGCGGCAGGATCAGCGCGATGTGACCGAGCACCATGCCCGGCAGCGTGTCAATCAACCGCAGCGAGCGGAAGATGGCGACCAGGGGCACGAGCAGCGCGATCCCGGGGAGCATGTAGATCAACATCACGCTCGTGTAGACGGCGCGTCGCCCGGGGAACCGGAGCGAGGCGATCGCATACCCCCCGAGCAGGGCAAGAAGGGTGGCCAGCACCGCCGAGGTGGTCGAGACGATGAGACTGTTTCGGAGCCCTTCCGACAGGTAGGCGATGTTGAACAATCGGAAGTATTGGTCGAGGGTCGGCTGCGGGGGAATGAGGTGCGGCCCGGTAAGGAGGTCGACCGGACGTTGCAGGGAGCCAAGGACCACAACGACGACGAATGGCACGACGATCAGCAGGACGACGAGGAAGGCAAGCGCCGCCGCCACCGCCCGAGCCCCCATCCCGATGTGGAGCTGATCGAGGCCTCGCCACAACAGCGTTAGCCCGGCCACGGTGGTCAAGATCCAGGCCCAGAACGGGAACGGCCAGTCGACGACCAGCTGGCTGAACTCCAGGACTAGGGCGGCCATGACCAGGGCCGCACCGGCCCAGGCCATCAGGCGCGCGCGGCGGTCGTGCGGCGTGTTCATGACAGCCTCAGCGACCGGCCGCCACGGGTGAGCAGCAGCCCGAAGATGACGATGATGGCCGTGACCACGTAGGCCAGCACCGCCCCGTAGCTCAGGTTGGTGTGCTCGAAGCTCGTCTTGAAGGCGTAGAAGTACAGGTTGTAGGTCGAGTAGGCGCCGGGCCCGCCGCCCGTCAACGCGAAGATCAGGTCGAACAGCTGGATGGTGACAAGCAGCTGGATGATCAGCGCCACGCCGATGGTTGGGAGCAGGAACGGAAAGGTGACGTAGCGGAAGCGTCGCCAGCCGTTCGCGCCGTCGATCTGGGCCGCATGGATCGTCTCGCGCGGGAGGTACTGGAGGCTCACCAGGAAGATCAGCGCGATCAGCGGGAAGGTCTTCCAGACGTGGATGCCGACCAGGGTGTAGAGCGTCCCGGGCACTCCGGTAAAGAACGCCACAGGCGTGTCCGTTACCCCCAGCTGGACGAGCCATGGCGCGAGCAGGCCACGCCGCCCGTCGAGGAACCACTGGAACATGGCCGCCACGACGACTGGCGGGAGCGCCCAGGGAATCAGCAGCGACGCCCGGACCAGCATCCGCCCCGGAAAGTCCTGGTTCAGCACCAGAGCGACACCCAGACCGATGATCACGGCCAGGATGCACGCCGGAACGACGTACATCACCGTCTGGACGAGCGACTGCCGGAACAGCGGATCCTCGAGGAGGCGCGCCCAGTTGTCGAGGCCGACCCAGCTGCGTTCGGCACCGAGGGTGGATGCTCGGGTGAAGGTGAGGGACACGGAGAAGAGCAGCGGGTAGATGATCAGCGCCAGCACGAGGAGGAAGGTCGGCGCCAGGAAGATGCCCGCATAGGCGAGGTTCTCGCGCCTGATGGGCAGGCGGCTGAGCCAGCTGCCGCGCCGGACCACCATTGGTGACTCGGTCATGACGGCTCCTCGACCGATGCCGTCTCGAGCCGCTGCTCCGAGCTCGGGTCGAAGAAGTGCATCGTGCGCAGGCTGAATCGCAGCCGAACGGAGTCGCCCGGCTGGAGCTCGTCACCCTCCACCACCCGCGCTCGGACGGACCAGCCATCCACCGATGCCGTCACGTAGCTGTCCGGGGGGACGACCTCCGTCAGGGTGACCTTCCCCACCACGCCGGTCGTCGCACCAACGGCGCGCGTGGCCAGCACGGACTCCGGCCTGATCCCGATCAGCACCTGGCCCTCGGGTGTCCGGAAGCCGTTGGCGCGCGGCCCAAGGTCGATGGCGAGCCCTCCCTCGCCGTGCAGCAGCATCGACCCATCCCCATCGCTGACTGTCCCGGTCAGGAAGTTCATCGGCAGCCGCCCGAGGAACGAGGCGACGAAGCGGTCCGCCGGGCGATGGTAGACGTCGCTCGGCTTATCGGCCTGGTGGATGCGTCCGGCCGCCATGACCACCACCTCGTCGCCCATGGCGGAGGCGTCGTCCTGGTCATGGGTCACGTAGATGAAGGTCGCCTTGAGCTCGGCGTGAATGCGCTTCAGCTCCTCGCGGGTGGTCATCCGGAGGTTCGCATCAAGGTTGCTGATCGGCTCGTCAAGGAGGAAGACCTTCGGCTCGCGCACGATCGCCCGGCCCAGGGCGACGCGCTGCCGCTCGCCGCCGCTCAGCTGCCTCGGCTGTCGGTCCAGGGTGGGACCGATGCCGAGCATCGCAGCGACGTCGTCAACGCGGCGGTAGCGCTCGGCGCGCGGCAGGCCGCGAAGCTGGAGCGGGAAGGCGATGTTGTCCCGAGCGGTCATGTTCGGGTAGAGGGCATAGGACTGGAAGACCATGGCCACGTCGCGACGCTCGGGCGTCACGTTTGTGACGTCCACGCCGTCGAACTGGATACGGCCCGAGGTGACCTCCTCGATGCCGGCCAGCAGCTTGAGGATGGTCGTCTTCCCCGAACCCGACGGCCCCAGGATGCAGGTGAACAGCCCGTCCTTAAAGGTAACCGATGTCTCCTGCAGGGCGTCGTGGGCGAGCCCACGGTAGCGCTTCACCACGCCGTCGAGCCGAACCTCAGCCACCGGCGCCTCCAGACCCGGTCCCGACAGCAAACCGGCTGGCCGTCAGCTGCGCCCACTCCTCGACGACGAACTCCTGAGAGGCATGCAGGTCATCGGCCAGATACTCGATCTCGAATGGCTCAAGGGCCCTGTGCCCGGCCCGCACCCCGATTCGTCGCAGGTAGGAACGGCGCAGTCGCGTCAGGTCGACTTCGGTCACGCCCATCTCCGCGACGCTGGGTGGGAATGCGATGCGCTGCCCGGGCACGTCGTCCTCGCGCTTGCCGGTCGTGACCTCGATGCCCATCTGGAGCGCCAGCGTCAACTGCGCGGTCGGGTGCTTGCCGGCTCCGGTGTACTCGGTCTCCTGCACGACCACGATCTCGTCCTCGCCGTACTCGCGGGCGATGACCATGGCGGCGGCCAGTGACGTGTTACCGGCCGGTCCACGCTCCAGGCCCTCGAGGTCGGCCAGCAGCTGGGTCGCGTAGAAGACCTCGCCCTGCGTGACCGTGACGTATCGGTCCAGGTGGCGCAGGCCGCGGGCTGCGTTTCGCGGGACGTCGACGCGGTCGGGATCCACCGTGAACGGAAACCCGAACCCGGTGTGGCCGGTGGTGAACGACTTGCGGTTGAAGTCGGTGTCGCTGGCCATGTGCAGGCCGGTCAGGTCGACGCTGGCGCCGATGACCGCCGTGCCGCCAGCGCCCCCCCGGCGCAACCCGCGGGCGGTCCCGGTCACGTTCCCGCCGCCCGCGTGGGTGATCACGGCCACAGCCGGCGGCCGGCCGAAACGCTCCTGGCACTCTGTCGCGATCTCGTGGCCGAGCGTCTCGATCCCCAGTGTCGCGTACGGCGTGTAGAGGCTGGCGTTGAAATAGCCGGTCTCCTCCAGCAGAAGCAACTGGATGTAGAACAGCTCTGGGCCCACGGTCAGCTGCCAGACCTCGGCGCCATACGCCTCGCAGGCACGCGTCTTCTCCAGCACCTCCGGCTGCCCGCGCCCCTGCGAGTCGAACACTTCCTGGAGGATCAGCGCCTTCAACCCGTAGATCGCGGCCTGCGACGCCACCGCCGCGCCGTAGTTCCCCGAGGTGGCGGCGATGACGCCGGCGAAGCCGTTCTCGGCGGCCTGCGCCAGGCACAGCGACGCGCGACGCGCCTTGAAGCTGCCGGCGGCGTTGGCGGCCTCATCCTTGATGAAGATTCGCGCGCCACTGCCGGGGGGTGAGGCCTGGCGCACGAGACGGCTCAGCCGCTCGAGCTCCCACAGAGGCGTATCTCCGACCTTATGGGCACGCTGGACCTCGCGCACCTGGTCGAGCGTGTACGGCGGGCTCGTCGCCAGGCCCTCGTAGTCGAACGCGATACCACCCGGTCGTTCATACCGGTCGTAATCGATCCCCGCCGAGCGGCGCATGATCTCGCCCCGCCGAGCCATGACGGCCGCATACCCCGTCTCGGAACTCACCCTGAAGCCGCCTTCTCGAGCGCCTCGCGAGCCTCCTCGCCCAGCCGGAGGAGCTCCGGCACGGGATTGCCGAAGTCGGCCGGATTCCGCGGGTTGACGGCCGTGAGGCGGCCGCTCACCTGCCGTCCGGCGAGGGTGCGAACCGTGGCCTCGGCACCCATCGGTGCATCGGCCATCAGGAAGCCGCGAATGCGGGCCACGAAGTCGACTCGGGCGGTGTCGTCGGGGGCGTTGGGCGCGCGCTCGCCGGCACTGAGGACCACCTGTTGGACCTCGACCCACAGCCCTGTCGGGACGGGATCGCTCTGGGCCGGTGGCACGCCGGAATCCTCCACGACGCCTCCAACAAGTAGTCCCCCAACGGCCGCGTCAGTGTCACGTACAATATAGCGCCCGGGGGGCTTGCGTCAACGCATACAGTACAGTCCTAGGCGCGCACGGAGGACCGCTGCAGGTGTCCACCCTTGTCCAGGACGATGCCCTTACGGCTTTCGCCGACGAGCTGCGAGGGCCCCTTCTCACCCCCGGCATGGAGGCTTACGAGGCCGCCAGGCGGGTCTTCAACGGGATGATTGACCGGCACCCGGCGTTGATTGCCCAATGCCTGGGAGCCTCCGACGTGAAGGTGGCGGTCGACTACGCGCGGGCGCACGACCTGCCCGTGGCCATCCGTGGCGGCGGCCACAACGTGGCGGGCCACGGCACCTGCGACGGCGGAGTGCTCATCGACTTCTCCCGGATGCGGACCGCCCGGGTTGACGTCGAGGCGCAGACGGTCCGCGCCGACCCGGGCTGCACCTGGACCGACTTCGATACCGAGACCGCCGCCGAGGGCTTGGCGACCACCGGTGGGACGGTCGGGAGCACGGGCATCGGGGGACTGACGCTCGGCGGTGGGCTTGGCTTCCTGATGGGCGCCTACGGGCTGACCTGCGACAACCTCCTCTCGGCGGACCTCGTCACCGCCGACGGCAAGCTCCTGACCGTAAGCGACCGCGCCAATCCCGACCTCTTCTGGGGGATCCGCGGTGGTGGCGGCAACTTCGGCGTGGTGACCTCATTCGAGTATCGGCTCCATCCGATCGATACCCTGCTGGCGGGCCTGGTGCTCTACCCCGCCGACAGCGCCCGCGAAGCGCTGAAGCTGTTCAGGGCCACCAGCATGGAGAGCCCCGATGAGCTGTCGTGCGCGTTCGCCATGATCACCCTCCCTGACGGCCCGAAGGTGGCGGCCATCGCCGCCTGCTTCAGTGGACCGATCTCCGACGGGGAGCGCCTGGTCGCGCCGCTGCGCAGTTTGGGACCGCCGGTCGACGACGGCATCCGGCCGATGCGCTACCCGGAGGTCCAGCGCACCTTCGCCGAGATCCCGTTCGGGCTGCATAACTACTGGAAGGGCCACCTTATCCGCGAGATGACCGATGACGTGGTGGACGCGACCATGGAGGCCTTCGAGACCATGACCTCGGAGCATGCGGCGATCCTGATCGAGGCCCCGCACGGCGCCGTTCACCGCGTCCCACCGGAAAGCACCGCATTTGGCCAGCGCGACGCCCGATTCAACGCCAGCGCCCTGGCCATCTGGGAGCCTTCGGAGGACGGGGACCGGCACGTCGCGTGGACGCGCAGGTACGCCGATGCCGTTCTTCCCTTCGCCTCGGGCGGCTACATCAACTATCTCGGCGACGATGCGTCCGCGGACGACGTCAGGGCGGCATACGGCGCAGCGCGCTTCCAACGTCTGACCGAGCTGAAGACCAAGTACGACCCGACGAACCTGTTCCGGTTCAACCAGAACATCAAGCCCGCAGCGGCCGAATGAGATTCGGTCTCCATCTGCCAAACTTCGGCCCGGTCGGCGACCCGAAGATGCTCGCCAGCCTGGCCGCCGAGGCCGAGTCGGCGGGCTGGGACGGCTTCTTCCTGTGGGACCACATCCTGGGTGATCCGCAATGGCGCGAGCCGATGGTCGATCCCTGGATCGCCCTCGCGGCGGTGGCGTGCGCGACGCGTGAGATTCGGCTCGGTGCGCTGGTCACCGCCGTTCCGCGCCGGCGCCCCTGGCACCTGGCGCGTGAGACGACGACGCTCGATCATCTGTCTGATGGCAGACTGATCGTGGGGGTTGGCCTCGGATTCCCGGCCGATGCCGAGTTCGAGCAATTCGGAGAAGAGGGAGACGTTCGGCGGCGGGCCCACCGCCTCGACGAAGGGCTGGCGGTCATGGCGGGCCTGTGGAGCGGCGAGCCATTCGCCTTCGACGGTGACGAGTACCAGATGCGCGAGACCGTCTTCCTGCCGACGCCGCTCCAGCGTCCCCGACCGCCGGTGTGGGTCGCCTGCCGCTGGCCCAACCGCGCGCCGCTGCGGCGCGCCGCGCGTTGGGACGGCATCTTCCCGGAACATGCCGGCGGCACCCGTCTCTCGCCGCCGGAGCTGACCGAGCTGCTCCGTTACGTCCGCCAGCATCGCGAACGAGCCGATCAATTCGACGCGATCGTCGCGGGCCGGTCGGGCGAACTCGCCGACACAGAGCTCGCCGCCTACGCGGCCGCCGGCGCGACGTGGTGGCTGGAAAGCATCGCGCCAGACGATCCGCTGACTGCTGTGCGGGAACGTATCTCTGCCGGTCCGCCGACTGTCGACAGGCGAGACGACATAGGCTAGAGGCCTCGGAGGGCGGTCATGGCATCACGTCGCCTGCGATCCGACGCAGCCGCAGCCACCGCGTAGGCGCGCGCCGGGGACGAGTACCTCCCTGTCGATCGCCCTCCGCAGCACGTCCCAGTCAGGACTCCAACCGGTCATGCGATCGACTCAAGCTCGACCTGCTCGACGGAGCTCCACAGGAGTCGCACGGAATGTGCGATCGGGTGACGTGACCGAGGGCTTGACCGACCGCGCGGCCACGACATCTGGTGCCGGCAGCGAGATCCTTGTGGCGATCGTCAACCATGCGGCGACCGGCGCTACCGCATAAGGGGTGCTGATAAGGGTGCTCGAGTTCGCCCAGAAAAGCCGAAATCGGCTAGAACTCGTCGGGGCCGCCGCACCAGTCGACGTTGGTGACTCTGGCGTCTCCATCCAATCGAGGCGGAACACTTCATCCACGGCCTACGTCAGACGGGTCTCGGCCACAACCACTAGTGATTCGATCCCTGGTCGCCGTCCTCGTCGGGTTGGTGACTCGCCCTGTTTACAGCCGTCATGAGCTCGCGGAGGCCTGACTCCGGCTCCGGACCGCCAGCCGGAGCTGCGAACTCGAGCACGCCACGGATCGGCATCGTTTGGAAGTAGCTGTGGAAGTGAGGATCTAGCTCGTCCGGATCTTCCGTGGGGTTGCCGAATGTGGCTCCGAGCACCGGCGCCAGCGACCTCAGGAGTTGAGACACCGCCACGCGGCCCTGCTCGTCCCGAAGCCAGTCCTCCAGCGGAGACATGTCGGTGAGCATCGGCGAATGGGGGCGCTCTGGAAGCGCCGTCACCGCAATGACGGCGCGAATGTCCCTGGAGGACGAGCCGAGCATCAGATCGAAGTCTCCAGGCTCCACGAGCCAGTCCCCGCGCTTCGGATCCCAATAGGCAAATGCGCGCCTGTCCAGCTCGATGTGAACCGTGCGAGCTTCGCCCGGCTCGAGCGAGACCTTGGCAAAGCCCTTGAGCTCCCTGTCTGGCCTCCGCACAGTGGCGGTGACGTCGTGGCGTAGAGCTGCACGACCTCACTGCCCGATCGGCTCCCGGTGTTGAGGACGTCGACCGCGACGGTGATCCCATCCGAGGCAGCGAATGAGGTCTGCGAGGCGTGGGCGTTTCGATAGTCGAAGGTGGTATAGGAGAGGCCGTGACCGAAGGGGAACGCCACCGGGAGGTCTCGTGCGTCATACCACCGGTAGCCGACGAACACACCTTCGCCGTACCGGACGATGTCTCCATCGCCCGGGAAGTCGAGGTACGCGGGCGTGTCCTCGAGCCGCACCGGGAACGTCTCCGCGAGACGGCCTGACGGGTTGACGACACCGAAGAGGACATCGGCCACCGCACCACCCGCCGCCTGTCCTGCATACCAGGCCTGAAGCACGGCGGCTGGCCGCTGGATCCATGGCGATACGGTCACGGCCGATCCGGTGAATAGCACCACCACAGTGCTCGGCTGAGCCCTGCAAACCGCGTCGATCAGGGTCAGCTGATGCGGCGGGAACCGAAGCGCTGGTACGCCCCGAGATTTCTCCCTAGGTCATGCCTTTGTTCGAACGCGCGCGTTGCCTGATGCAGGGAGCTTGCTGGAATCGATTTAGAACACCGGTTCAGCGCGATTCGAGCGTGGATCGGGCCTGGTGTCGACGACCAGCCGGCAGGTCACCGCCTCATAAGGGTGCTTATAAGGGTGCTTCAGAGCTCTATAGAACAGACGTTCGAGCGCTTCTGAGCGTGGATCGGGCCGAAAGGGGCGAGATTGGTACCGCATACCGGAGTCCAGGTGAACCGTCTCATGTGTCTCAGCCCCGCTCATCGAGTACATCCAAGAGACGCATGAGACACAAGAATCAGGACCGATAAGGGCTCCAATAAGGGCTCCCGGCTCCCCGCGTCAGGCGACGCGCTCGGGGTCGCCGAGGACCTCGCCGGCGAAGCTGGCGGCCTCGGCTGGTGTCAGGCGGATCCGTCCGAAGAATCGCGCTGCTCAACAGCTGTTGACCGCGCGATCCGCCTGGTGTCTGCGCGTGTCAGATCGCCTCGGAGCGACGTGGTCGCCGAACAGATTCGCGCCGGCAAGCGACCGCGACGACGGATGCTCCCAACCGAACTCGTGCTGCGTGGATCGACCCGGCCGGTCCCTGCTCGAGGAATGGTCCCAGGCCAACTCCTTCCAACAATGACCGTCGACGCATGAGATTGGCGGCCGAGCAGCTTGGTCGCAGCGGAGCCGTGTCAGCACTGTGCGTGGGTTGGGCAGCATGCGGCCTGCGGACAACCCCGCCACCGGGACTCGCTACAGCCAGACCGCGAGAGGCTCGCCGCGAGACCGAGCGAGCCTCAACGACGTGGAGAAAGAATCAGCAAGGAGCCTCGATTGAGCACGGACAACACCGCTCGGTTCGGTGTCTTCCTCCCATCGTATATCTGGGAGAGCGATGGGCCTGAACGGGCGCGCGGCATCATCGACTTCGCGCGGGGTCGAGGAACTCGGCTTCGACTCGCTCTTCATCACCGATCACCTGCTGACCGCCAAGCGCTTCTACTCAGTCTCATGGCTCGAGCCGCTAACCACGCTCGCGCTGGTCGCCGGCGTCACCGAACGCGTCCGGCTGGGCACATCCATCCTCATCTTGCCCCTGCCAACCCGGTCATGCTGGCCAAGCAACTCGCCACGCTGCAGTTCCTGTCGAACAACCGGGTCATCTTGGGCGCCGGGGTTGGCTGGTACGCACCCGAATTCGAGGCGGTCGGTGTCTACAAATCCGAGCGCGGCAGGCGGACCGACGAGATCATGGACATCATGCTGCCGCTACTCCGCGGCGAGCGCCTCAGCTACGACGGCGAGTTCTACCGCGTTACAGACGTGTACGTCGAGCCGCCGGCGCCACGCCCGCCCGAGATCTGGATCGGCGGTGGGTCGCAGCTGGCGGATTCGAGCTCGCCGGAACTCGCCCGCCTGGTCGAGCCGGTAAAGGCGCGGGTGCTTCGCTCCGACGGCTGGATAGCGCGGCCGACGTGTCCTCCCGGGGACATCGCGCGCGACTGGGACGAGCTACAGCAATACCTGTCCGACCATGGTCGGGACCCTTCGACCTACGTCGTGGCGCACGAGAACTTCCTCCACTTGGTCAGGACCGATGATTCGCGGGACGCTCGTGCGGCGCAACACGCCGCCTTTATGCGGGTGATGAGTGCCGAGCGTGGGCCGGACTACCTCGAATCGGTGTACCTGTTCGGAACGCCCGACGAAATCGTCGCCTCTCTCCAGGCACGGATTGACGCCGGCGTTCAGTACTTCATG
>Ga0136633_1000765_pt1 | contig 24285 bp, 25 predicted proteins | sample AntDrymeUQ832206_2_FD_105494 | JGI IMG/M metagenome (GOLD analysis project Ga0136633, IMG submission 105494) | Polar desert sand microbial communities from Dry Valleys, Antarctica - metaG UQ83 (22.06) | ecosystem: Environmental > Terrestrial > Soil > Desert | place: Antarctica: Dry Valley...
GTGGGCGAGGGGGGACTTGAACCCCCACGTCCTTTCGGACACAGGAACCTGAATCCTGCGCGTCTGCCAATTCCGCCACTCGCCCGAGCGACGGGGCCACGGTAGCGGACGCGGAGGCTCGGGTTCGGCGGTGCCTGGGTAAGCTCCGCTGCAGAGATGGGACTGCAGGGTTTTGAGCAGCGCCTGGAGCGGTTGGTCGAGGGTGTGTTCGCCAAGACCTTCCGGAGTGGGCTGAAGCCGGTCGAGGTCGGCCGGCGGCTCACGCGCGACATGGACCTGCACCGCACGCTGGGCGTGAACGGCCCCCTGGCCCCCAACCACTTCACCGTGGCCCTGGCGCCGACGGATTCCGAGCAGTTCGAGTCGTTCTCGGAAGTCCTGACGAGGGAGCTGGCCGAGGCGGCCCGCGACCATGCCCGGTCCGAGGGGTACGGGTTCGTCGGCCCGGTGCACGTTGAGCTACACGTCGATGACTCCCTCACCCAGGGCCAGTTCCTGGTGGCCAGCGGCTTCCAGGAGGCCCCCGGAGGCGCCGCGGTAGGGTCGCTCTTCCTCGAGGACGGCCGGCGGGTGGAGATCGGCGAGGAGGCGCTGACCATCGGCCGGATGCCCGAGTGCGACGTGAACCTGTCCGATCCCAACGTCAGCCGCAAGCACGCCGAGGTGCGGCGCCAGGGAACGGGTTTCGTGGTCTTCGACCTCGGGTCGACGAACGGCACCCGGGTCAACGGGGCGCACATCAAGGAGCGCCTGCTGAACAACGGGGACGAGATCATGGTCGGCGCCACGAAGCTCCGCTTCGAAGCGTCGTAGCGCGGTGCCCGACTCCCTGCTGACGATCCTGAAGTTGTGCTTCCTGGCCCTGCTCTACCTCTTCTTCCTACGCGTCCTGCGGGCCGTCTGGGCCGAGATGAGCCCGTCACGCATTGCCGCACCCCAGCCCGCAGCGGCGCCGGCGGCCCGCTCGACCCGCAACTGGGGCGGCGCCGGTCGGGGCGGAGGCAGCTCCAAGGCGGGAGGTCGGCTGCGAGTGATCGAGCCGGCCGAGACAAAGGGCCAGACCTACGAGCTGGGCGAAGAGCTCACCGTCGGTAGGGCGGGCGGCTGCCAGATCACCCTCGACGACACATTCGTCTCCCAGCTGCACGCCCGCGTCTTCCGGCGGGACGGCCAGCTCTTCGTGGAGGACCTCGGCTCCACGAACGGCACCTTTCTGAACCGCAAGAAGGTCGCCGCTCCCATCGCCATCCGCAAGGGCGACCGCCTGCAGATCGGCAAGACCGTGATGGAGTTGCAGTGACCGGCCCGGGACGCCGGTCCATGGGCATGACCGGCCCGGGACGCCGGTCCATGGGCATGACCGGCCCGGGAGGCCGGTCCATGGGCATGCACCCGGCGGTGGTCCGGTGACTCAGCTCCACGCCGGCGCAGCCACCGACGTCGGCAAGGTCCGCCAAATCAACGAGGACCGGTTCCTTGCCGACGAGCGACTGTTCGCGGTCGCCGACGGCGTGGGTGGCCACCAGGCCGGCGAAGTGGCGTCCCAGACCTCGGTGGAGACGCTGCTGCGGGCCTTCACCGAGGGCGAGCACACCACCGAGGGGCTAGTGGCGGCGGTCGAGGCCGCCAACTCGGCAGTCTGGCAACTGGCCCAGGGCAGCAGGGAGAAGCGGGGGATGGGCACCACCCTCACCGCCCTGGCCCTCATCCAGGAGAACGGCGAGGAGCAGCTGGCCCTCACGAACGTCGGTGACTCACGCGCGTACATGCTGCAGCAGGGCGAGCTGATCCAGCTCACCGAGGACCACAGCCTGGTCGAGGAGCTCGTACGCGACGGCAAGCTGACCCCGGCCGAGGCCCTGACCCATCCGCAGAAGTCGATCATCACCCGGGCCCTCGGCATGGAGCCGCTCATCGAGGTCGACTCCTGGGAGATCACCCCCTACCAGGGCGACCGCATCCTCCTGTGCAGCGACGGGCTCACCAACGAGGTGTCCGACGAGCGCATCGCCTCCACCCTCCGCCAGATCGCCGATCCCCAGGAGGCGGCCCACGACCTGGTCCGCCAGGCCCGGGCGTCGGGCGGGAGCGACAACATCACCGTGGTGGTGGTCGACGTGGTCGACGACGGCGGCCGCTCCCAGCAGGCGTCGACCGCGCTGGCCGGGTCGAAGGGCTCGACCAAGGCCGCGGTCGCCCCCACCGTGGCCACGGTGCAACCGGACCTCGAGCAGACCGGCACCCGGGTCGCCGCCCCGCCGGCCCCGGAGCCCCCGCAGGCCCGGCGCCCCAGCCTCGCTCCACCGGCAGCGCCCGTGAAGACCCGGCGGATGACGTGGCGGGTCGTCATCTTCCTGATCGCCCTCCTGGCCGTGCTCGGCTCGGCGGTCTACGCCGTGGCCTGGTACGCACGAGGGGCGTACTACGTCGGCATCGACAGCGAGCAGGTGGCCATATTCCGGGGCCGTCCGGGCGGGATGCTGTGGTTCGACCCCACCCTCGTCGAGCGCAAGCAGCAGCCCACGGGCGCCGAGCTGCTCCCGGCCCAGCGGGTCGAGCTCGACGCCGGCCACGAGGTGTCGAGCAAGGCGGCGGCCGACCGCTATGTCAACAACCTGCGACAGGAGGTCGAGGCCCGCCGGGCGACCAACACCACCCTGCCCCCGGCGACTCCGTCCACGTCCTCGACCACCACCACGAGGCTTTGAGCCCGACGTTGTGAGTACAGTCCTGGGCGCCGTCAGGCGCAACACCGAGCTGGGGCTCATGCTGATGGCGGGGGTGCTCACCGCCGGCGCCTACACCCTGGCCGGCCTGGGGCGCAGCGCATCCCTGCCGGCCAACCTGGTGCCGTTCCTGCTCGTGATCCTGGGCCTGCTGGCCGTGGCCCACGTCGCCACCCGCCGCCTGGCGCCCAGCGCCGACGGCATCCTGCTCCCCCTGGCCGGCGTGCTGAACGGGGTGGGCTACGTCTTCATCGCCCGGCTCGACCCCGACCTCGCCGGCTTTCAGGCCCTGTGGACCGCCATAGGCGTGGCCGCTTTCGTGGCCACGCTGGCCCTGGTCCGGCGGGCCCGCGACATCGAGCGCCTCCGCTACACCTTCGCCCTCATTGGCATCGGGCTCCTGCTCATGCCCCTCCTGCCCGGCATCGGCCAGAACATCAACGGCGCCCGGCTCTGGGTGAAACTCGGGAGTGTCACCTTCCAACCCGGCGAGCTGGCCAAGATTGCCCTCGCCGTCTTCTTCGCCTCGTACCTGGTGGAGAAGCAGCCGCTGCTGGCCATGGGCACCCACAAGATCGCCGGGGTGTGGCTGCCCAACGTCCGCCACTTCGGGCCCATCATCCTGGCCTGGGCGTTCTCGCTGGTCGTCATGTTCTTCGAGAAGGACCTCGGTTCGTCGCTGCTCTTCTTCGCCCTCTTCATCACCATGCTGTGGGTGGCGACGGCCCGGAACTTCTACCTGGGCGTCGGCCTGTTCATGTTCTCGGCCGGGGCCCTCATCGCCTGGTCCACCTTCGCCCACGTGAAGACCCGCGTCAGCATCCTCACCGACCCGTGGTCGGTGGCCAACGACGCCGGCTACCAGACCGTGCAGGCCCTTTTCGCTTTCGCCGCCGGCGGCCTCACCGGCACCAACATCGGCCAGGGCAACCCCCAGCGCATCCCCGCGGTCTCCACCGACTTCATCTTCGCCGCCATCGGCGAGGAGCTCGGCCTGCTGGGAACGGCGGCCGTCCTGATGGCGTTCCTGCTCATGGTGGGCGCCGGCCTCAGGATCGCCATGCGGGTGGAGTCGCCCTTCGAGAAGCTGCTCGCCGCCGGCCTCACCGCCATCATCGGCCTGCAGACCTTCATCATCCTCGGCGGCGTCACCCGCCTCATACCCCTCACCGGCATCACCCTCCCGTTCGTGTCCTACGGCGGGTCGTCGCTCATCTCCAACTACATCCTGCTGGCCCTGCTCCTGCGCATCTCTGCCGACCATGACGAGCGCGAGCGGGCCGCGACATGAACACCCAGATCCGCAAGCTGGGCATCGTGCTGCTGGTCCTGTTCTCGGCCCTCTTCGTCCAGCTCAACTACCTGCAGATCATCGAGGCCAACGACCTCAACAACCACCCGTCGAACAGCCGGGCCGTCGTGCGGGACTTCATCCAGCCCCGTGGCGTCATCCAGACGTCCGACGGGACCGTCATCGCCCAATCGGTGCCGTCGAACGACTCCTTCAAGCTTCAGCGCCAGTACCCGCTGGGTCCCCTCTTCGCCCACGTCACCGGGTACTTCTCCTTCACCTACGGCAGCGAAGGCGTGGAAAAGGAGTACAACGACGAGCTCATCGGCAAGGTCTCCCGCGGCACCTTCAATCCGCGCGACCTGCTTGTCGATCGCGACGAGACGGCAAACGTCACCCTCACCCTGAACCGCAACCTCCAGCAGATCGCCTCCGACCAGCTCGGCGAGCGCAAGGGCTCGGTGGTGGCCATCGACCCCCGAAGCGGCGGGATCCTTGCCTTCGTCGACTACCCCACCTACGACCCCAACACCCTCGCCTCGCACAACCAGGACGCGGTTCGCGCCTCCTGGACCGAGCTCAACGCCGACACCGGCAAGCCGCTGCTGCCCCGTACCTACCGGGAGCGCTACCCACCCGGGTCGAGCTTCAAGGTGGTGACCACCGCCACCGGCCTGGCCACCGGCACGGCGACGCCCACCACGCCCGCCTACCCGACACTGCGGGAGTTGCTACTGCCCAACGCCGGCGGCCAGACGCTGCAGAACTTCGGCGGCAGCACCTGCGGAGGGCCCCTTCCCGAGGCCCTCCGGGTGTCCTGCAACACCGCCTTCGCCCAGCTCGGCCTCGACCTCGGCGCGCAGAAGATGTCGGCCGGCGCCGACGCCTTCGGGTTCAACAAGGTCCCGCCGATCGACCTCCCCTTCGGGGCGGCCTCGTTCTTCCCGCCGGCCAGCGCCTTCGCCCGCGACCTGCCGGGGCTGGCCAAGTCGGCGATCGGCCAGCAGGACGTGTCGGCCACACCGCTGCAGATGGCTCTCGTGGCAGCCGGCATCGCCAACAACGGCGTGATCATGACTCCGCACGTCCTGGCCGAGGTCCGCGACACCGACGGCGAGGTCATCCAGCGCTACGACCCCAAGCCGTGGCTCACCGCGGTGCCGCCCAACGTGGCCAACACCACCCGCGACATGATGGTGGGCGTGGTCGCCGGCGGATCGGGTACCCGGGCCCAGATCCCTGGCGTGGCCGTGGCCGGCAAGACGGGCACGGCGCAGACCGGGCTCGACAAGTCCCACGTGTGGTTCGTCGCCTTCGCTCCGGCCGAGGCCCCCCGCGTGGCGGTGGCGGTCATGCTCGAAGACCAGCCCAGCACGACCGAGGCAACCGGCGGCGCCCTCGCCGCCCCCATCGCCCAGGCCGTGATGCGGGCGGCACTGGCTCCCTAGTGCACGGTCTCGCAAGTTCCAGCGGTGTCTCGCCGGCTCCCGCCGCCGCTGGCTTCGTTGCTCCTCGCCCCGGGACCCCAAGAGTGACGGGGCTGCGGTGCGCCTCGCCAGCGACGCCGGGAGTGACGGGGCTGCGGTGCGCCTCGCCAGCGACGCCGGGAGCTCGGCAACACACGCGCATGACCTGCGAGACGGAGTACTAGTGGCCGCTCAAGTCTTCACCGGCCGCTATCAGATCGTGCGGCACCTGGCGCGCGGCGGCATGGCCGAGGTCTACCTGGCCCGCGACCTCCTGCTCGACCGGCCCGTCGCCCTGAAGGTCCTCTTCCCCGAGTTCGCCACCGACCGGTCATTCGTGGAGCGGTTCCGCCGGGAGGCCCGTTCGGCGGCAAGCCTGAATCACCCCAACATCGTGTCCATCTACGACTGGGGCGAGGAGGAGGGCACCTACTTCATCGTCATGGAGTACGTCGACGGGCTGACCTTGCGCGACGTCATCCGTCGCCAGGGCCCCTTGACGGCCGGCCGGGCGGCCGAGATCGGCGCCGACATCGCCGCCGCTCTCCAGTTCGCCCATGTGGGCGGCGTCATCCACCGCGACGTCAAGCCCGGCAACGTTCTGATCACCACCAGCCAGGTCAAGGTCACCGACTTCGGCATCGCCCGGGCCGGCGACCCGGCCGAGAGCCTCACCCAGGCCGGTGCGGTCATGGGCACGGCCACGTACTTCTCGCCCGAGCAGGCGCAGGGCCACGTCGTTGACCCCCGGACCGACGTCTACTCACTCGGCGTCGTCCTCTACGAGATGGTGGCCGGCCGTCCCCCCTTCACCGGCGACAACCCGGTCTCGATCGCCTACCAGCACGTGCGGGAAGACCCCATCCCGCCCAGCCAGCACAACCCCGACGTTCCTCCGGTCTTCGACGACATCGTCGCCAGGGCCATGGCCAAGAACCGGGCCAACCGCTATTCGAGCGCGGACGACCTACGGGCCGACCTGCTCCGTTTCACCCAGGGCCACGCCGTCGCCGCCCAGCCCGCCGGGCCGGCTGCGGCGGTGACCGGCGTCATAGCCAGCAGCCGGGCGGACGAGCCGCCGGTGGAGATGACGAGGATCCAGTCCGGGATCGACGGCACGCGTGTCGCCACTCCCAGCGACACGTTCGTGCAGGTCGACGACAGGCCGCGCGCCCGGACCAGCACCTACATCGTCATCCTGGTCACGCTGCTCGCACTGCTGGGCGGCCTGCTGTTCCTCGTGGGCCGCCAGCTCGGGGTGGGCGGGGCCGAGGAGGTCACCGTCCCCCAGGTCATCGGCCGTACCGAGGCGGACGCCGAACGGGAGCTGCGCAGCGCCGGGTTGAAGATCCAGCGGCGTGAGGTCCCGGACGAGGTGAACCCGCTCGGGCAGGTGGTAGCCCAGGATCCGCTGGCCAACATCCAGGTCAGGCGGGGGGCGACGGTGACCATCTCCGTCAGTTCGGGACCGCCGATCATCGACGTGCCCGACGTGCGCAACCGCCCCCTGGACCCGGCCCGGGAGGCCCTCACCACCGCAGGGTTCCGGGTCGTGGTCAACCAGGTGAACAGCGACAAGGAGCCGAACACCGTCCTCGACCAGTCCCCCGGTGCCGGCACCAAGGCGCCGAAGGGCTCCAATGTCACCCTCACCGTCTCCAAGGGCCTCGAACAGATCGCGGTGCCCAACGTCCGGGGTCGCACCCTCAACGACGCAGCCAACCTGCTCGGGCAGGCCGGCTTCCGGACGACCTCGCGCAACGAGCCCAGCGAGGACTTCAATCGCGGCGAGGTCATCCGCACCGAGCCGGCCTCGGGCACGCCGCTCGAGCGCAATGGCCTCGTGACCCTTGTCGTCTCCAGCGGTCCGGCTCCCACCACCACCGAGGCGCCGGCCACGACCGTCCGGCCCACGCCGACCACCAGCCCCGCCCCGACCATCACCATCCCCACCACCACGTCGACGACCAGGCCGCCGACGACCACCACCTCCGTGACGACCCCGTAGCCGGCCGACTGTCTCAATGGCGGCTCTCCGCCGACTGTTCCAGGAAGCTGGCCAGCAGCTTCCGACCGTCGGCGGTGAGGATCGACTCCGGGTGGAACTGGACACCCTCGACGGCCAGCTCCCGGTGGCGGAGGCCCATGATGAGCCCGTCGTCGGTCTCGGCGGTGATCTCCAGCTCGGTTGGAAGGCTGCCCCGGTCGACGAGGAGCGAGTGGTAGCGGGTGGCCTCGAACGGGTCGGCCAACCCGGCCAGCACGCCCTGGCCCCGGTGGTAAATCAACGACGTCTTGCCGTGGACCACGTTGGGGGCCCGGATCACGTCACCCCCGTAGAACTGGCCGATGCACTGGTGGCCGAGGCACACACCGAGGATCGGGACGGTACCCGCACCGAGCTTCGCTCGAGGACCAGCAAAGTGCTCGATGGCGGCGTTCGAGAGCTTGGCATCCTCCGGGCGACCGGGACCGGGAGAGATCACCAGGGCGTCGGGGCGCAGGACCTCGATGCCCTCGACGGAGATCTCGTCAGGCCGGTAGACGTCGGGCTCGGCGCCAAGCTCGCCCAGGTACTGGACCAGGTTGTAGACGAAGGAGTCGTAGTTGTCGATGACCACCACGCGAGGCATGGCCCGACCGTAGCCACCCTCGAACGGCGGGGCGCACTAACCTCGGTTCCGTGGCCAAGCCCGTGAAGCCCCCGTCCGCCAAGAAGTCAGGCAAGCCCGGGGCTGCGCCGTCCGGCCGGGTGACGCCCAAGCAGACCGGGCGTTACACGCCGCCGGTACCCAGGTCCGAGAAGGTGAGCCCCATGTGGGTCCCCATCGTGATGTTCACCAGCCTGGGCCTCGGCATGCTGGTGATCCTGGCCAACTATGTGAGCCTGCTGCCGGGCGACGAGCCCAGCAACATGTATCTGCTCCTCGGCCTGTTCCTCATCACCACCGGCTTCGTGACGGCCACCAAGTACCACTGAATCTCTAGAAGCGTCAGGGTCTCCAGAAGCGTCAGGGTTCGCGGTTCAGGCGCGAAATCCAGCGTCTGTCCGCTGGTTTCCAGGAAGCTTTCCCCCAGCTTTACGCACAGGCTGGGGAAATGGCCTACTCGAAGGTGGGCGCCACCAGATCCATGTCCTCCTGGCAGTGCCGGGGCGGCATGGGCATCTCCTCGGTGGCCTGCACCATCTTCACCTCGGTGAGGCAGATCGAGCAGCGATAACGCAGGTTGACCCGCCGGATCTCACCCGGATCGGGAGGCGGATGGGGCCGGGCCAGGCCGCCCAGGATGAGCATGCCCAGGCGCATCATCAGCACGAAGGCGGCGATGGCCACGATCAGCTTGAAGAGGAGCTCGATCATCGCGCTCCCGCCCGATGAGTGCTCATGGACCGGCCTCCCGGCGGCGCCGAATCACAGCCGCTCCAGGACCAGGGCGTTGGCCATGCCCCCGCCCTCGCAAATGGTCTGGAGGCCGTAGCGCCCACCCGAGCGCTCGAGTTCGCCCAGCAGGGTGGCCGTCAGACGGACTCCCGAGCACCCGAGCGGGTGCCCGAGGGCGATGGCCCCCCCGTTGACATTGACCCGCTCCATGTCGGGGCCGTGCTCGGCGGCCCAGGCCAGCACGACCGACGCGAACGCCTCGTTGACCTCCACCACGTCGACCAGGTCGAGGGTGAGGCCACACCGATCGAGCACCATGGTGGTGGCGGGAATGGTGGCGGTCAGCATGGTGAGGGGGTCGGCGCCGCACACCGCGAACGAGACGAACCGGGCCCGGGGCACCAGCCCGAGCTCCACCGCCCGCTCCTCGCTCATGACCAGGACGGCGGCGGCCCCGTCGCTCAGCTGGGAGGAGTTGCCCGCTGTCACCGTTCCCCCGACGGCCACGAAGGCAGGCTTCAGGGCGGCGAGGGCCTCAGGGCCGGTGTCGCGACGGATCCCCTCGTCGACCTCGAACTGGCGCTTCCCAGTGCCCGACTCCACAGTGACCGGCACGATCTCACCCGCGAAGCGGCCCTCGTCGGTGGCCCGAACCGCCCGTCGATGGCTCTCGAGGCTGTAGGCGTCGAGCTCCTCCCGGGTCAGGCCCCACTGCTCGGCGACCCGCTCCGCGGCCAACCCCTGGGGGATCAGCCCGCCGGCCCGCAGGTACCGCTGGCTCACGAGGGGGCCGAAGGGCTTGCCCGGCCCGTTCAGGATGGTGGAGCCCAAGGGCACCCTGGTCATCGACTCCACCCCGGCGGCGATCACCACGTCGTAGGCGCCGGCCATGACCCCCTGGGCGGCGAAGTGCAGGGCCTGCTGGCCGGACCCGCACTGGCGGTCGACCGTGGTGCCGGGCACGGACTCGGGGAACCCCGCGGCCAGGGCCGCGCTGCGGGCAACGTTGAGCGCCTGCTCGCCGGTCTGACTCACGCAGCCGGCGATGACGTCGTCGACCAGAGCCGGATCGAGGTCGTTGCGCTCGACGAGTGACCGCAGCACGTGGGCGGCCAGGTCGACGGGGTGCCATTCGCGCAGCGCGCCGTTCCGCCGGCCCAGAGGCGTGCGGACGGCGTCGACGATCACCGCGGTGGCCATGCCGCCATTCTGCCGCGGCGCCGGCCGTACGCTCCTTCGTCAGTGGAACTTGCCGCGAGAGTCGTCGTTTTCGCCGTAGGGGCGATGGCCGTCCTGGGGACGGTGGGCTCGGCGGTGCGTACCGTCGTGTTGCCCCGCGGCGTTCCGGCGAAGCTGGGAAGCCTCGTCTTCGTGGTGGTCGGCCGCTTCTTCCGGCTGCGACTGGGGCGGTCGCCCAGCTGGGAGCGCCGCGACGCCGTCATGGCCGGCCTCGCCCCCACCGCGCTCCTGGCCCTGGTGGCGGTGTGGCTCATCGTCACCCAACTCGGCTACGCGGCCATGTACTGGGCGTTCGGCGCCGAGTCCGTGCGGGAGGCCTTCACCGACAGCGTCTCGTCGCTGACCACGCTCGGCTTCGCCCAGCCCCGCGACCTTCCGTCGGTGGTGCTCGCCTTCACCGAAGCCGGCATCGGCCTGACACTGCTGGCCATGCTCATCACCTACCTCCCGTCGCTGTACCAGGCGTTCGCCCGCCGAGAGGCCGCCGTCGCCCTCCTCGAGGTCCGGGCCGACTCGCCCCCCTTCGGGGCGGCCATGCTCGAGCGCTACGCCCGCATCGGGTGGCTCGGCGGGCTGCCGGCCATCTGGGACCAGTGGGAGACGTGGTTCGTGGAGGTGGAGGAGAGCCACACCTCCTTCGCCGCCCTGGTGTACTTCCGCTCCCCGCAGCCCGACCACTCCTGGATCACCGCGGCCGGAGCCGTACTCGACGCAGCGGCGCTGTCGGCCTCGACGCTCCGCGAGCGCGATCCCGACGCCGGTCTCTGCGTCCGGGCCGGCTACGTGGCCCTGCGCCGGATCGCCGACTACTTCGGCATCCCCTACGACCCGGACCCCGGGCCCGACGACCCGATAAGCGTGGCCAGGGAGGAGTACGACGCCGTCTACGACCGCCTGGCCGCCGCCGGCATCGACCTGAACCCCGATCGCGATCAGGCCTGGCGCGACTTCGCCGGCTGGCGGGTGAACTATGACGTGGTGCTGATCTCCCTGTGCGGCCTGGTCATGGCCCCGTATGCGCCATGGTCATCGGACCGCTCGGTGGCCCCGTTCCGCATCCGCGTCCTGCGCCGGCCTGGCCTCCGCTCCGCCGGCCCGCCTGGCCCCGGCGACTGAAACGCGCTACTTGTACCAGCCAGGTGGCACCCACCGGGCCGTCGCCGGCTCCTTGGACTTGCGGGACTGGTGGATGAAGGCGATCAGGCCTCCACCGAACAGCGACATGGCCACCGCCCCGAAGGCGGCGGTGAGGACGACCCAGACCGTGGAATCGAGCTGGCCGGCGGCGGCGGTCTCGACCGGCTCGGTGGACGGTGTCCGCACCACGGGAACGGCGCCGGAAGCCAGCACCTCGAACGACGCCCGCGCCGGCGTTCCGGGCTCGGCGAAGTAGGCCGGCGCCGCATCTTCGGGCGCTCCCGGCGCGCGGCGGGGCGTCTTCTGTGTAGCCACGATGATGTAGGTGCCCGGACTGGTCTCGGGGACCTGGAAGGAAGCGGAGATGGTGCCGTACCGGTCGGGCGTGGCCTCGGCGATCACCGGTCCCTCCTCCCACTGCCAGTGGACGACCACCGGCGTCGGGGTGAGGCCGGTACTGGCGCGGGGAAAGGCGAAGGAGGCGCCAGTGAAGGTCACCGTGGTCCCCGGCCGGCCGGTACCGGTGCTCAGGCTGAGGGTGGCCAGATTGGCGCAGGCGAACGCCGAACCGCCGATCCCCGCGACCAGTGCGCCGATCGCCACCAGCACTGCCCACCTTCCAGGCGAGAGCCGCATCGGACCTCCGTCACGAACCGCTTTCCTGTCGACAAGTGTCCCACCCTGTGATTACCAGGACAATCCGCTCGTATGTCGAGATTGTGAACAGTCGGGATCAGGACCCGGATCCGACCGCGATCGGTTCCGACCAGTCGGTGCGACCCGCGCCGACCACCGCCCGGACCTGGACGGCGAGCTGGCGCTGCTTGGCAGCGAGAAGCTGCGCCCGGTCCCGGATCACTGCGCCGGGCTCGCTCGTCCCGGCCGCGGCCTCGATCCGGAAGCAGCGGTCAGGGAGGTCGATAGGGCTCGCCGTCGCCCCCTCGCCGGAGATGGGCAGCGTACGGACCTCATAGGAGGAGGCGCCGTCGTACGGAAGCCAGCAGAGGACCCAGAACGTGCGCCACGACACCGCCTGACCGGTGGGCGTCGCTTCGTCGACGAACTGGAACGACAGGCCGGAGGGCGCCGGCGCCACGGAATCCTCGGGCGCGGGCTGGCCGCCGGATGGCCCACGGAGCAGCAGGGCCACGAGCCCGGCCATGCAGGTCATGCCGGCGAGGAGGGCGACGACGGTGCGGCTGGGGGGTGACGGCCCTACCACTCCACTGCGGCCAGGACGCAACACGAATGCACGGTATTCGAAAACACCCCCGGGGGGTCCGCGGGTGAAGACGCCGTGCTGCCTACGATCTCCGACCGTGACGACCCCGGACGAGCTGACCCTCGCCGGACTGGGAGTCGACCGCCCCTTCGGCACGGTTCTGGCCGACCCGCCGTGGCGCTTCCAGAACCGCAGCGGCAAGGTGGCCCCCGAGCACAAGCGGCTCCGCCGCTATGAAACCATGGACTGGAAGGACATCGCCGCCCTCCCGGTGGCCGATCTCCTGGCGCCGCAGAGCCACTGCTACCTGTGGGTGCCCAACGCCCTGCTGGCCGAGGGCCTCTCTGTGCTCGAGGGGTGGGGATTCACCTACAAGGCCAACCTCGTGTGGGCCAAGCGCCGCAAGGACGGTGGCCCCGACGGACGCGGTGTGGGCTTCTACTTCCGCAACACCACCGAGCTGGTCCTGTTCGGAAGCCGGGGCAAGCTTCGCACCGCCGCTCCCGCCCGTCGCCAGGTCAACATCATCGAGACCCGCAAACGCGAGCACTCCCGCAAGCCCGACGAGCAGTACCCCATCATCGAGTCCTGCTCCCCCGGCCCGTTCCTCGAGCTCTTCGCCCGCTACGCCCGGCCGGGCTGGCACGCCTGGGGCGCCGAGGCCGCCGCCGACGTCGTCCCCGTGGGCCGGCCGCACACCATGTACCAGGGGACGCTGGGCTGATTTGCTGTCGGGCCGCCCGGGCCTGGCATCATCGACGACTCCCCTCATGGCCCGCACCGTCACCCTCCGACCCTGGCAGAAGGCCGCCCTCGAGCGCCTGGCGGCCAGCACATCGCCCGACTTCCTGGCCGTGGCCACGCCCGGAGCAGGGAAGACCACGTTCGCCCTCACCGCGGCCCGGCAGGTGCTGGCCACCGACCCCCGCCTGCGGCTGCTCGTGGTGGTGCCGACCGCCCACCTCAAGATGCAGTGGGCACAGGCGGCAGCCGGCTTCGACCTCCACCTCGACTGGCGATGGTCGGTGGCCGACGGCGGCCTGCCCCCGGACATGCACGGGGTAGTCACCACCTACCAGCAGGTAGCCACCAGCGCCCGTGTCCTCAGGGGACTGGCGAACAACGCCATGGTGATCTTCGACGAGCTCCACCACGCGGCCGAGGACCGGGCCTGGGGCGACGCGCTGCGCACCGGCTTCGAGACTGCGCCGCGCCGCCTGGCCCTTTCGGGCACGCCCTTCCGCTCCGACACCCACGCCATCCCGTTCATCCGGTACGAGGGTGACGAGGCGGTGCCCGACTACGAGTACGGCTACGGCGAAGCCCTGGCCGACGGGGGCGTGGTGCGTCCCGTCTACTTCCCCCGGATCGACGGGATGATGGAGTGGACCGCCCCCGACGGGAGCCACCACGCCCACGGCTTCGAGGATCCGCTCGAGGCGGCCAGGGCCAGCCAGCGCCTGCGCACCGCATACTCGGTGGCCGGCGAGTGGCTGCCGCACGTGCTCCGCCAGGCCCACGAACGGCTCCTGACGATCCGCCGCCACCAGCCCGACGCCGGCGGCCTGGTGATCGCCACCGACCAGGAGCACGCCCGGGGTATCGCCCGTCTACTGGCCGACCGCCTGGGCGTGCGGGCCGTGGTCGCCACCGCCGACGACCCTGACGCGTCGGCCCGCATCTCCCGTTTCGCGTCGGGGGTCGAGCCGTGGATCGTCGCCGTGCGCATGGTGGCCGAGGGGGTCGACATCCCCCGCCTACGCGTTGGCGTGTTCGCCACCACGACGACGACCGAGCTCTTCTTCCGCCAGGCCGTCGGCCGGCTCGTGCGCTGGACGCCCGGGGCCTCGGGACAGCAGTCGTTCCTGTATATCCCCGACGAGCCGCGGCTGCGGGCCCGGGCGTTCAGCATCGCCGAACAGCGCCGGCACTCCCTGCGCCACGAGGACCGGGACCTGGTTGACCGCCTGCCCCGGGAAGAGCCGGTCGAGGAGCAGATCTCTCTGTTCGCACCGATCTCGGCCGTACCGCTCAACGGCGGCGCCGATCCCGCCTGGCTGGTCGAGGGCGAGGTCTCACCGGAGCCGGTCGCCGACGCGGCGCTGACCATCCCCCTGCCACCGCTGCCGGCCGGCGGCGCCGTCGCAGCAGGCGCGCTCCACGACGGTCGGACCCGCCGGGAGCACAAGGAGCACCTGCGCCGGGCCAACGCCGAGACCGGCCGCCTGATCGCCCGCCACACCGGTCTCACCCATGCCGGCGTGAACGCCGAGCTGAACCGCATCACCGGGGTGAAGAAGATCAGCGAGGCCACCGTCGAACAGCTCCAGCGCCGGCTCGACAAAGCCGACACATGGCTCCGGCAGGCGTCCGGCCGGCGCGTGGGCTGAGCGGCGACTGACCCGTCAGCGGCAAACGGCGGTGATCCACTACATCATGCCGCGGCAACGTCGGCGAGGCGCCGTCCCGTCAGAAGTTCGATCGAGATCCGAATGAATCGGTCGCCGTGATCCGGGGCCCAGGACCGCAGTGGCACCGACCGCAGGCGCGCCACGTCGTCCGGGTCTGTGACCTCTTCGGCCAGCCCGGTGACGTGCACGCTCCAACCTCCACTCCAACCTCCACTCCAACCTCCACTCCAACCTCCACTCCAACCCACGCCGTCTCCCGGTGAGCGGTCGACCTCGAAGGCCACCACCGATCCCCGCGCCGCCCGGTACAGCAGCGCCGCCTGGTGGGTGCGGACCACCACACTGCCGTCCACCAGGGCGTAGGCCACCGGAAGGATGACGGGCAGGGCGCCGGCATGCAGCCCCAACCGACCCAACGATTCGCCGGCCAAGAGGCGCAGACACTCGGGGCGGGTCAGAACCTCACAGCCGCTGCGGTCGATCTCCATGCCGCTGATTGTGGGCTGAACCACATTGCCCGACCAGAGGCCTTCGACCCTGGTCGACCGGTCAGGAGACGACGAGACTGACGCCATGCAGAAGGAAGAGCTCGCCCAACGCACGGATGCCGGACTGACGTTCGAGGAGATTCCCCGCGAGGAGTGCCTGACGCTGCTCGCCAATCAGGGGCTGGGCCGGGTGGCCGTCGCCGACTTCAACGCCGCACCGCTCGTGGTGCCGGTGAACTTCCTGGTGGACGGGGAGGCGATCGTGTTCCGCACGGACTACGGGAGCAAGTTCCGCCTGGCCGTGCTCCGGGGCGCACCTGTCAGCTTCCAGATCGACGGAGTCGACGCCGGGCAGCGCACCGGATGGAGCGTCCTGGTCCAGGGGTCGGCCACCGAGGTGCCCGATGGCGACGTCAGCCGCCTGCGCCTGCAGCCGTGGGCTCCGGGACAGAAGTTCCACTGGGTCCGCATTGCCGCCGAGTCGGTCACCGGACGGCGGATACGGCTCTCGGAGCTGCGCCCGTGGGTCGACGGACGCAGCTATCTCTGAGCGGTGAGTTTCCGAACGGTTACGTGACTGTTAGCCGGCGGTGACGGGCGGCGCTCAGGATCGATCGCATGAACCACCTCACGGCGACAACGGTGCACACGACGGCAGGGAGGCGGCTCCTTGCCGCAACGGCGGCGGTCGTGGCAATCAGCGGGCTCGCGCTCGGTGCAGCCACGAGGTCCGACGGCGAGAACGCCCGGTCGATCACCTCCGCCGTCGGTCCGGCGCCGTCGACCACCCTCCTGGCGACGCCGGTGCCGGCCGTTGCCGACGCCCCTCCGGCTTCTCCTGCCACTCCGGTGACCACCAGGGAGCCGGTGGTCACCCCTCGGGCGCCCGCCACGACGGCGGTGCCGAAGCCGGCAGCCGGGCCCGAACGCTCACGGCCCGCCGGGATGAGCTACAGCCCGGAGACCGTGTGGCCCGAGACGCTGGCCGAGCTCGACCGGCTGCAGGCTGCGGCCGATCAGGGCCACCAGCCCTGGCGCAACGATCCCGTCGGCGTGGCCCGGGCGTACCTGCTCGACCGGGGACTGCCCGCCGTCGGTATGGCGCCCTTCCGGGCTACAGCCGACGGCGCCGGCAGCGTGGACTACACCGTCGCCGGCATGGGAGGACGGGTCGATCTCCAGCGGCTGCGCAACGGGTCCGTCTGGTACGTGGCCGGTTCCCGCAGCGCGACCTTCCCCGGCGTCCACGTGCAGCGCCGCAGCGGCTCGCTCGCCGTCACGGTGCAGGCCGGGGCCGACGGCACCATGACCGCCCGGCTCAAGCGCCCCGGTGGGGAGTGGGGCGTCGAGCAGAGCCGGCAGGCGTTCACCGGCGGTACCCGTTCCATCTCGTTGGAGCATGCGGCTTCGGGCGAGCTGATCGTGCAGCTGCGCCTCACAGGCGATGGGAGGGCCGGCGTCGCCGAGATCCACATCGGTCCCGGCACCGACGCCATGAGCTACTCGGCCTTGGATTCGGAGTCTCGCCTGCAGGTGGACGGCCTCGGACCGGTCCGCATCGGCATGGGGCTGGAGGAGGCCCGGGCCGCCTCCGGTCTGCCGATGGTCTATCAGGAGGCCCCGGACTGCGTCGGCTTCCAGACCGACGGTCCGCCCGCCGGCCTCGGCTTCACCAGCGCCGCCGGCAACCATCGCCTCGACCTCATCACCGTGTCGGAGCCGTCGATCGCCACCCTGTCGGGCATCAGGGTGGGCAGCACCCTGGCCGAGGTGCGCCGGGCGTACGGCGAGCGGGCCCAGGGCACCCTGCACGACGGCTGGGGCAAGCTGGTCGTCCGGCCCGACAACACGTCGCTGAGCCACGTGGCCCTGGGGCTCCTCTTCAGCGAGGGCAAGGTCGCCGGGATGTGGGCCGGGCTCCGGGTGCTGGTTCAGGCCGACGAGATCTGCGCATGACCCTTGACGAGCAGGCGCCGCGTCTGCTCGAATCGGTGCACCGGCCCCAGAGGCCGCTCGGCGGAAGGGAGGGATGCACATGTCCGACGTCATTGTCGTCGTCAGAACCATGGTGCATCCCGGTCAACTCCGAGGCTGACCTCGGCCAGGGCTGCACCTCCTGTTGCTTCCAACTGGAGGACGAGTTACGTGAAGAACGGCCCTTTGAACAACGACGGCCTCCTGGCCGCTGACGCCACCATCCGCTCTCATCCGGATCTGGCCCACACCCTCAACCTGCTCGTCGCCCAGCACGGCGAGATCGTCTTCGAGCGCTGCTACCGGGACAGCGGTCCGGCTGACCTGCACTCCGCCCATTCCGTCACCAAGAGCTTCATCTCCACCCTCGTCGGGATCCTGGCCGGCGATGGGCTCCTCTCCCTCGACGCGCCAGTGGCGTCGCTGGTGGACGCGCCGGCCTTCCGCTCCGATCCGGTGAGGCGCTCCATCACCGTGCGACACCTGTTGACCATGAGCTCGGGTCTCTACGGGCACGGGTGGTGGGACATCGACGAGCTCGAGGAGCGCAACGAGCCCGTGTTGGTGGGTGCGCTCGAGGCACCCCTGGTGGCGCCGCCGGGGTGGGGGTTCCTGTACAACAACGGCGCGTCCCATGTGCTCTCCGCAGTGATCGAGGCCGTCGCCGGCGCCCGCCCCGACGAGGTCGCCGCCGAGCGGCTGTTCGGCCCGTTGGGGATCGATCGGTGGTCGTGGCCGACCGACCCCCAGGGCCACCAGTGGGGATGCGGCGACCTCGAGTTGGCGGCTCATGATCTCCTCAAGCTCGGCCTGCTCTATCGCAACGGCGGCAGGTGGGACGGCACCCGGGTGCTGGACGAGGGCTACGTCCGCACCGCCACGTCGCCACTCATGGAGGGTGGACCCCCGGAGCATTGCGGCTACGGGTTTCTCTGGTGGGTGGCGGACCGCGCCCGCCGGCCCTCGTACTTCGCCGGAGGCTACGGCGGCCAGTACATCGTGGTCGTCCCCGGGCTCGACCTCGTGGTCGTCACCATGGGCGATGCCGATGCAATGGCCCGGCCGTCGATGGGCCTTGCGCTCCGGCGGCTCGTGCACTCACACGTCGTGCCCGCATTCGAACCAGAGGCGGACGCGGGGTGATCACCTTTCGACACCTTGTACCGACGCTTGCCGTCGCCGGTGTGCTCCTCGCCGGCTGCTCGGGCGGTGGTGGCGGCGCCACGACGTCGGGTCCTGTCCCCACCGCACTGTCCACCACGACCACCACGGTGGCCGGAACCACGACCATGGTGGCGCCGACGACGTCCACGACGGTGGCCGGTGTCACGTCGACCCGGCCGGTGGTCACCGCCGCGCCGCCGACGACCGACGCCCCGGCGCGGTCCGGGGGATCGCCCCAGATGACGGCTACCCCGTCGGGCGCGCCGGTCGGAGTCTGGGTGCGCCTCGAGGGGACGGGGTTCCAGGACGAGATGTGGAACACGAGCGGGGGCCGCGCTGTGGTTGGCCGGAGGCACGACGTGTGATCTCTACGCGCAGGCGGCGCACACGATCACGGTGTCGTCCGGTGGCCGGCTGACAGGGGAGTTCCGGGTCCCCGCCATGGGCAACTGCCGGATGACCAGCCTCGCCGACCGACCCGTCCCGACGGGCGCCTACCGGATCGTGTTCTCCTGCACCGCCTGCACCATCGGTGCGTTCGATGTGACGCTGCCGCCCGACCGCTGCGTCAACGTCGCCTTCGCTGTCAACAGCGACAACCTCGCCAGCGACATCGTCGCCTCGGGGTTGAGCTGCGCCGAAGCCGAAGCCCTGGTCCGCAAGGTCGGGGCGCAGGTGCGGTCGGTCGGCGGTCCGTCGCGGGTAGAGGCCGACGGATTCGTCTGCCTCCGCACCGCCGAGACCGACGTCGGCCTGCCGGCGTCGGACTTCGAGTGCACCAGCGGCTCGAAGCGAGTGACCTTCCACCGCACCTGAGTAGCGCTCACCCGTGAGGGCACCCGCGCTGGCCGTTCATGCCGTGGCGGCCAGTGCCGTGACCACAGGGCGGTCGCGGTCGCGGCGCAGGAGGCCGGTTGCCTCGGTGACGAGCACCCAGCGAACGTCGTCGACCTCCCGGGAGGGGGTGAACGAGCCGCTGATCGGTGTCATGGCCCAGTAACGGACGACCTTGGGCCGGTCGCGGCGGTCGGTGTAGGAGGTCGACGGCAACTCCCGGCCCATTGCACAACGCATACCCGTCTCCTCCTCCACCTCTCGGAGGGCGGCGGCGGCATGATCCTCGTGGTGGTTCAGCTTGCCCTTCGGCAGGCTCCAATCGTCGTATCGGGGCCGGTGGACCAGGAGCACTTCCAGCCCCCGATCCGAGTGCCGCAACACAGCCCCTCCAGCGGCTTGGACGACGGTTCGCTCCCCTGTGGAGTGCCGCCGCCAAGGCAGGCGCCAGGTGGTCACAGTGCAGGATACGCGCCGGCCCGGGTCGACACCCATCAGGTACGACGTCTGCTGAGCGACCCGCCTTGACCCGCCCGACCGCATGCGGGCGAAAGGGCGAGGCCGGCGGACTCGACGCCCATAGGCTCCACCGAGTGAAGGATCTGTTCAAGATCGTCCGCTACTCGTGGGACCTGAAGCGCTATTACCTGATCACTGCCGCACTGGTGGTGATGGTGGCGCTCCTGAACCAGGCCAACCCCTTCCTCCTCAAGTTCCTGGTCGACGCTGTCGTCAAGCGGGGCTCGGGTGGGTCGGTGAGCACCGAGCGGATCGCCGTGTTGCTCGGACTGCTGTTCGCCGCCGGGGTCCTGGTCTCCCTGGTCAACAATGTGCTGGGACATGTCGGCGATGTCCTGGCTTCCAAGGTCCAGACACTGCTGAGCCAGCGCTACTACGACCACCTGCTCGAGCTGCCGCTGGAGTTCTACGACAACGAGATCACCGGGCGCATCACGGGGCGGCTCGATCGGAGCATCGCCGGCATCTCGGAGCTGATCCAGGCCATGGCCAACAACTTCATCAGCTTCTTCCTGACCAGCGCCTTCACCCTCATCATCCTGGCCCGATACTCGCCCCTGGTCGCCGTGCTGCTCGCCTCGCTCTTCCCCCTGTACATCTGGCTCACGACTCTCACCAGCAGGCGGTGGCAGGCGAAGCAGGAGGCGATCAACGCCGACCGCGACTACGCCGGTGGCCGGTTCGTCGAAGCCATCGGCAACATCCGGGTGGTCAAGTCCTTTGTCAGGGAGGCGTCGGAGCGGCGCATTTTCGCCGACACCCGGACGGCGATCGAGGCCCGCACCAAAGACCAGTCGAGGGAATGGCACCGCTTCGACATATACCGGGGACTGAGCCTCAACGTCATCTTCTTCGCCATCTACGCCCTCATCATCGTTCAGGCCCTGAATGGTGACTTCGGGCCCATCCAGCAGTCGATCGGCACCGTCGTGCTCATGCTCCAGCTGTCCCTCCAGGCGCAGTTCCCGCTCTTCGCGTCGTCCTTCATCGTGGACCAGATCCAACGGGCGGCGGCCGACAGCAAGGACTACCTCGAAGTCATGGACCTGCCGCCGGCCATCCGGGACCTCGACGGGGCCGAGCACCTCGAGGTGGTTGCCGGCCGGATCGACTATCGCAGTGTCTCCTTCACCTATACGGGTGGCCAACAGGTGCTGGACGAGATCAGCTTCACCCTCGCGCCCGGCGCCAAGCTGGCGCTGGTGGGCGAGAGCGGCGAGGGCAAGACCACGTTGGCCAACCTGCTCCTTCGCTTCTACGAGCCGGAGCGCGGGTCCATCGCCATCGACGGAGTCGACATCGCGACGGTGACCCAGGCGTCGCTGCGCCAGTGCATCGGCGTGGTGTTCCAGGAGGCGGCGCTGTTCTCGGGCAGTGTGCGGGAGAACATCGTCTACGGCCGGCCCGAGGCCAGCACCGACCAGGTCATCGCCGCAGCCCGGGCGGCCAACGCACACGACTTCATCGAGCGTCTCGCCCAGGGGTACGACACCGAAATCGGTGAGCGGGGCGTCAAGCTCTCGGGGGGCCAGAAGCAACGCATCGCGATCGCCCGGGCGCTCATCAAGAATGCTCCCATCCTCGTGCTGGACGAGGCCACCAGCTCATTGGACAGCAAGGCCGAGCGGGAGGTCCAGGCCGCCCTGGAACGGCTGATGGAGGGCCGCACGACGCTGATCATCGCCCACCGGCTGTCGACTATCCGGAACGTCGACATGATCGTCGGTCTCGGTCAGGGCAGGGTGTCCGAGATCGGGACGCCGGCGGAGCTGGCGGCGGGCGATGGTCTCTACGCCGAGCTGCTCAGCCTGCAGGAACCCACAACCGCCAACAAGGCCAAGCTCAAGGAGTACGACATCGCAGGCACCTGACGGTCTACAAAGCGGCACACTGGCCGGTCTTGGCGGCCGCACTGTTGACCTGGCCCGCGTTCGTGGGAACGGAGCTGTTGGCGCTGCAGGCCAAGGTCCTGTTGATGGTGTTCGCCTTGATCACCGTGGTGCCGGCGTTGGTGTCGACGGTGACGTTGCCAGAGACGATGTTGGACCCGAGGGTCAGCCCTGCGCTGTTGCCCCTGAGCACGACGTCGCCCGCCACCCGGTTGGCTGCGCAGCCGTTGGCAGGGTCACCGATGCGTAGCGGCACCGGAGAGTTGGTGACCACCACGCCCCGGCCCGGCGTGCTCGCGGGACCTGAGACCTGGGAGCCGCACAGGCTGAAGAAGGCCGGCTCGTTGGCGGTGATGCCCCTGCTGATCTGAGAATTGACGACGACCAGGGCGCCACCCGGGTTCACCGTCACCGGCCCGACCACCCGGGCACCGGTGATGAGCACGCTCTGGCCGGCGTTCACGGTGACAGGCCCGGCGAAGTCACCGGTGATGGTCTGTGTCGCCGGCGGCGCAAGGGTGCGTACCTCATAGATGGTCGTGTTGCCGCTGACCTCGTTGGCCACCAGGAGGAGGGGGATGCCGTTCGGGCTGTCGGACGCCTTCACAAAGGCCAGGCCCTCAGGTGCGGCGTCACCGTCACCGGGCTGGGCGCCCGGCTCGAGCTTCGGGTTGGCGTAGTCGACCAGGGTGGGGTCGGCGGGGTTCGAAACGTCGTAGACGGCGACGCCGCCGATGCGTTCGAGCCCGAGGAAGGCCAGGTCGACGCCGCCCACCTGGCCCACGACGACCGACTCCGGCTCGGGGCCCTTGTTGGGACTCCGGCTGTCGAAGCCGCCGCCCTCGCCGTCGGAGTTGAAGGCGGCCGGGTAGAGCGCCTTGACGGTCTGCTCCAGCTCGTCACCGGTGTCGGCCACCAGGGTGCCGTCCGGAAGGAACACCGACATGGATCGGGTACCGAAGCTGTACAGCTGGTCGAGGTCGCCGTCCCCACCCAGGTCTCCGTCGGTGCGCGACACCCGCAGCCGGCCGATGCCTTCGGGCCCGTTGCCCTTCAGCGTCGTGGCGTTGGGGAAGGCCGACGGGTCGAGCGTGCGGCTGCTCAGGCGCTCGTCGTCGCGTCCGAAGCAGGGCGGGTACTCCCGGGCGTCGCCCTCGTTGGCGGTGAGCAGGTACGTCGTCGCGCCCTGGGTGAGGCTGGCGATGCCGTCAGGCATGGGGAGGCCGAGAACCGGGCGGTTGACGATCGCGATCACCCCGCCCGTGCCTGCGGCGTTGTCGCGGTCGGACGGGTCGAGTCCCTGGCCCGCCACGTTGTGGTCTTTGGCCCCGAGGGGCGCCACCGAGGTGACGTCGGCGGTGGCGATGTCCACGGTCGCTATCGCGTTGTTCTCCTGCAGCGTGACGTATGCAGTCCTCGAATCGGGCGAGATGGCGATGTACTCGGGCTCGAGCTCGTCGGCATCGGGGGTGGGCAGGTTCACCCTCACGCCCGGGACGACGTCCGCAGCGGTGAAGGTGGCGGTCGACGACGTCAGGCTGGCCACGTCGATGATGGTGACCGAACCGGGGACGTCGACGACTGTCGAGCCACTGCAGCTGGGCTGGCCCTCGTCGGCGGAAAGCACCTTCGTCCCATCGGGGGTGAAGGTGACGGAATCGGGCAGGTAGCCGGTGGGAACAGCGCCCAGCAGCGAACCGGCGGTGGTGAAGAGGACGACGGCGCCCTTGGCCAGCGGGTCGGCCGGCGCCACCGCAGCCGCAACGACGCCGTTGCGAGTCGCGACACTCTGCACGGTGTCGCCGTAGGGCGACAGGTCGAAGGTGGCCACGAGCACCGGCGCGGCCGGGTTGCTGAGGTCGGCGATGTCGATCTGGGTGAGCGACCCGCCGTCGTTGGTGGTGAACGCCCGCCGGGAGGCGGGATCGAAGGCCACGATCTCGCTCCGGGCCAGGGCCGTCGCCCCGCTGCCGGCGTAGCTGCCGACCGGCACGAGGTCGACCGCGGCAGCGGCCCAGGCGGGTTGTGGAAGACCGGTGACTGCCGCCGCTGCGGCCATGATCGCTGCTGTTGTCGCTGCTGCAGCCCGCTTGACGTGTCGCACGCGGTGACAGTAGAAGGCCAACGCGAACGGCAGATGGCCGGAGGCGAACAGCACCGGTCGGATTCGGCCCGCTTCACGACATCGACGAGGCCCACGGCCGCCGGGCCGCTTCGCCCCAAGGCCGCCGATGCCGGGTTTCGGTCAGTACACGCCCTGCCCATGCGGCTGCGGGGCCACAGCATCGGCGCGCTGAACCTGTTCGTCCGATGAGGGACAGTTGCGGTCCAGTTCATGGTTGGGACAGATTTCGCCGGCGCAACAGGCGGATGACGGCAAGCAGGCGGTCAGGCCCTGCGGTTCTTGCCCCCATTGTCTCGGCCACCCGAGGACCGAACGCCGCTTACCGTCAATGCCACCGACGCGCCTGAAACCCGCGTGACGACACCAGACCACAGGATGGCAACCCTCCAGGGGGACTGGCGGCGGCTGGTGGGTGTA
>Ga0136633_1000766_pt1 | contig 24278 bp, 21 predicted proteins | sample AntDrymeUQ832206_2_FD_105494 | JGI IMG/M metagenome (GOLD analysis project Ga0136633, IMG submission 105494) | Polar desert sand microbial communities from Dry Valleys, Antarctica - metaG UQ83 (22.06) | ecosystem: Environmental > Terrestrial > Soil > Desert | place: Antarctica: Dry Valley...
GATCTGACATCTTTGACCGCTCTTGCCGACGTGTGCCTTGACCTGCGCAGACGCGAACGACCAGAGGATTGGTCCCCCGATCAGCTTGACTTTGTCTGCTCGGATTTGACGGCTTGCGCTGGCGTTTTCGGGGAGTAAACGCGACACGACTCAAATCGAAATCGCCCTCACATGACGAACCCCGGAACTGGCGTCGTCCAGAGGCGTGCCGCGTTGTTTCAAGACGCCTCCTGGGTTGGCGGACGACCGAACGTCCGGACGCTCACGCCAAGCCGGTGCCGCCGTAACTACAGGAGCCACACCTGCGGACTTCGAGCTGTGCTACGACCTGTTGTCACTTCTGAACAAGAGATCGAACTCGCGCCGGCAGTTGTTCGGCGGGCATGCTGGCTCGCCGCGGACCGCCCCACGGGAACGTTCAGTTCAGATTCGTCAGCGATCGGTTGACGGCATTGGCGGCGGAAGGACACAGGGGTTTGCGGCCAAGCCTGTGGTCAAGAGTGCCAGTCGATGGCGGTGACGGTCGCGTCGCAGAGCCGCCGCGATGTGTCGGCGCATTCGGTCGTCAGCTGAAGCTCGTCCCGACCACGAACGACGAGCTCACGGATCTCTGACCAAGTGATCCACGCCGCGACTTCGGGTATCAGTTCGACGAGCTCCCTATCGGTCAGTCCGAGGTTCTCTCGTGCAGCGACCTTTGTCAGGCGCGCAGATATCGCCGTGGAAATCTCTATGGGTTCGGCGAACCCCCGCGCCCTGACCGGCGGTGGAACCCCCAGGACGAGCAGAAGCAGTGGGGTGCGGCCTCGCGCCTCCTGAAGCGCTGCTACGAACTCCCGCGCAAGTTGGTTCTCTTGAAAGGAAGAGGGCCTGATGCGCTTTGCCTCCAAGAGGACGTACGTGGTGGGAGTGAGGATCGTGGCGCCTGGCTGAACATGGACTCCGGTACTTTCGAGGAAGACGTCGCCGGGAAGCAGCGAGAGCTCTGCCTGCTCGATTTCCGCCGCCACGCGTCGACGGGCCTCCTCTGCTCCATGGGCGCTACGGATCACCTGGCCCAAGAAGCGAGTCCGCGGAAGGTAGTCGAGAGGTGTGAAGGCCTCGACGGTAAGAACGTTCTCCCTGCCGCGACCCCCCTCGCGGTAGGGCCTCGCGTTCCCCTCCCAGGAAATCTCTTCAAGGAGGCGTCCCACTGGTGAAGAATTTTCGAGCTGCGGCATAGCGACATTGTCGATCACAGGGGCCTCACCGCACACGACGGCTTGCGGCCCTGTGGCGGTGGTAGGACGCAGCCGCATTCCGCGTCGTTTTCCGTGATCCGCCGAACGTCAGTTGGGTGAGCGGGGGCGCTCGGTGACGAGCAGGGTTGCCCCGAACGCCGCCCACAGCACTCCCACTCCGGCGTAGGCGATGCCTCCGAAGATCCGGAAACCTCCGAAGCCATCGGAGGTCTCAAGCGGGATCATCGCCACGGCCAGGGCGGCGCAGTATGCGGTGGCAAGCAATCCCAGGACAACGCGGATCGGTCCCCTCCGTGGGGTGGTCAGCGCGGCGACCACGGCGGCAGGCGCAAGCAGGAACAGATCGAGCGGCGGCCCCATCGCGCGAAATGCGAGGTTCATGGCGGCGAAGAGGAACATCGCCACGCACATGACGGTGAGGGCACGGAAAGCGGCGCGACGTCCGCAGGCGACGAGCGCGCGGAGCGACCAAAGCCCGGCTCCGACCAGTAGTGGGGGGATTGTGCCCATGAGGAACCCCCAGTCATGCATGTCCCAGCCCAGGACCTCATGCCCGAGGTTGTACGACGTCGGGCCATGGGCAATGGTGAAAGGCGCGAAGGCTGCCCCGGCGATGATGCCGCCAACGACCATGGCCGTCGCTGCCACAGTTGATCTAGAGCTGTCCACCGCAGCCTCGACCTCTCCGTGAAGGTGCTCGGATACTAGAGCCGCCACCGTTGCCCGCAGGGAAAGAGCGACAGCCAGGAACGGGCCCCGGGGACATTGCCACTTCCGAGCGTGTCGCCGTCATCGTGCGCCAATCCCGACTCGCTGCATTCTGGGCTACTGCAACCACGTTCGCGGTCCCGGTGAGGGATCGGCATGCGGGACGCTTCCCGTAGTCTGCCCGGACCTGCTGCACACCCCAGATTGACGCTGATCGCTGACACCAGCGTCGCGAAGTCGCAACTGATCAAACCCAACGGACGCGCCCCTCCCACAGCCAAAAGTGGCAGCGGCGTTCGCCCTTGCATTCGATCGAAGGTGATAGCGACGGAGCCTTGCCGTCGGCGGAGAAAACACGGGCCACCTTCTCCAGCGTGGGCCGGAGGAACGGTGTGAAACCACGGCGTTGACAAGAATGGCCAAACACATCACTCTCGACCTACCGCAGACAATCAATCCATGACTGCGACAGGGGAGGGGTACACAATGAGAAGCAAGCTGTTAGTGACAGGTATCGCGGCGCTTGGACTCACCGCAGCTTTCGCGTGCCCGCCTACGCGGTGGTCGAGAAGAGCGGAAGCCGCTCATGCGGCAGCAACCAGCACATCGACCTTGAGTCGCTAGGCTACGGGACCGTGAAGCACTACGCACCCACGGGCAACTTGCAGGCCACCTACCAGACCGTCAACGCGCAGTACCGTCGCACCCACACGAACCAGACCAGTTCGTCGTGGCGGATCACGTCCACGGGGGGACTTTCCAATGACTTCACCGGAGCGTTCTGCGACAACGTCGCACCCTGAGAGGCATTGCAAAGTGCCGCAACGTCCTCGGGGACTGTTCACGTCAGCAGTCCCGGGTCGGTCGACCCGGGCCGCAGGCTTGGCTGCAGGCCTGATCCTTGCCCTGCCGGGGTGCAACGTGAACGCCGACGTAAGCGAGAACCCCGAGCAGGGCGGCTCGACCACCGTCGGACAAGGGGCACCAGTCCCAGGAACGGAAGGCCAAGCCCACCCCACGTCGGACTGGACACCGGACGTTCCACTGGACAACGAAATACAGATGAGCCAGGCAGAGAAGCTGCAGGCACGTGCCGAAGAGCTGCGCACCCAGGCTCAGACCGCCGGGATCGAGGACCCACCCGAAGTTGAGCTCGTCCGATGGATCAAGCCCGAGGAATTCGCTCCCACCAACGTCCGCTGCCTCAACGAGGCAGGCTTTGACGTCGGAATCACCGACGACGGCACCGGAATCGACTCCCGAACCATCCCTGGCGCACAGACCGAAGCGCTGGAACTCGCCATCTACACGTGCACCGCGCAGTACTCAATCGACCCCCGCTACGCGCATCCTCTCAACGACGCGCAGCTCGGCATCATGTACGACTACCTCGTCGAGTCGTACGTGCCGTGCATCGAAGCCCTGGGGTACCCACTTGCCGAACCGCCGAGCAAGCAGGTGTACGTCGGCTCTCCCGCCATGGACCGCTGGATGCCGATCCTGGAGCTCCGCCGCCTCCCCCAGTCACAGTTCAGCAGGGTCGTCATGAACTGCCCGGAAACGCCGGCAAGCGACGTTCTGTATGGCTCCTAGGGCCCCAGGCGAACCAGCTCCCGCAGCCGCGAGACCCAGGGCTCGTTCGACCCTGCTCACCGGGTTGCTCATCGTCATCGTCGGACTGGGCGCCTACGCCGCCGGCCGGGCGACCATCGCGCCCGCGGAGATCGCGGACGACCTGAGCAGAAGCGCACTCTCGGTCGAGGTCACATCAGTGAGCGTGGGACGCGAACTGACGCTCAACGTGTCCCAACGTCAACCCACCGGGCCCCTCTCAGTGAACAGTCTCGCTGGAATCGTCACCTCCGTCTCCTCAAGGCAGCGCACAACCCCCGGGCAAGTCGTCTACGCCGTCGACGGAATCCCAGTGCGAGCCATCGAAGGTCAACTCCCCTTCTATCGGGCTCTCACACTGAACGATCAGGGACCAGACGTCAGACAGCTCAAGGACGCAATGCTCGAACTGGGCTACGCCTCAACACCGGGGCCGACTTTCGACTCGACGACCCAAGAAGCCGTTCGCGCGTGGCAGTCAGACCTCGGTACCGAACCGACAGGGACCGTCCGCCTAGGAGAACTCGTCGCCGTACCGCAACTCCCAGCCAGCATCGAAATGGACACCTCCATCGCATTCGTCGGTGCGCATCTCAGCGGCGGAGAAACGCTCCTGTTCGGAACGCGAGGCGATCCACAGTTCGACCTGATCGTGTCCGCCGAGCAAGCCCGACTCATCCCCGAGACAGCTCGGGTGACCATCCCGCTCAAGGCCCGAACGTTCCCAGCCGTCATCGCCGACTCGAGCACCGCAGCCAACGGCCAGGTCAGGTTCCGACTCTCCGCCCCGAACGGCGCGCCAGTGTGCGGCAACAAGTGCCACACGATCAATGAGACCCGGTCCTCGATCCTGGCCCAGGTCCTCATCGTCCCCAAGATCACCGGGCCTGGAGTTCCGGTGGCCGCCATCTCGACGTCCGCGGACGGCACCACTGCGGTCGAAATTGTGCTCGGCGACACCATCCAGCGCCGCGAAGTCGAGGTCCTCGCCTCGCAAGATGGCGTAGCCGTCGTGCGAGGGGTGGAGGTGGGAGACACCGTGCGCGTCTTCTCCGAGGAGGCGTCACAGGACTCGGCGCCTTCCCCGACGGCCGCTGCGACACTCACGCTCTCCATCGACGATCGAGGGTGAGGCGACGAATGTGACCCTCGCTGTCAAGGATCTGACGTTTCGCCACCCTCGCAGCCCGGACGAACTGTTTGGCGGCTTGGACCTGACCTTCGCTGCCGGAGCACTAACGGCCGTCACCGGCCGATCCGGCACGGGCAAGTCGACACTGCTCTTCATCCTCGGCTTGATGCTCACCCCCACGACAGGCACTGTGCTGCTTGAGGAGCGCCCTGTTTCCAAGTCCAGCGACGCGACCCGATCTCGACTGCGGGCACATCGGATCGGGTTCGTCTTCCAGGACTCGGAACTCGATCCGTCACGCTCAGTTCTCGACTCCGTCATCGAGCCGGCCCTGTACGCAGGCCGACGGCGACGAGACGTAGTGACAGGTGCGCAAGCCTTGTTGAGCGAGCTCGGGCTAGCACAGCGAGCCCACCACCGCCCGGGACAAATCTCGGGTGGACAAGCACAGCGAGTGGCGTTGTGCCGGGCTCTCATCAACGAGCCCGTCGTCATCCTGGCTGACGAGCCGACGGGAAACCTCGACCGAGAGAACGCCGCGTCAGTCGTGTCGTTCTTGCGCGAATCTGCCGCTCAAAGGCACGCCACCGTCGTCATCGCGACACACGATCCGTTCGTCATGGATCGCGCAGACCACGTGGTCCAGCTGTGAGGCCGTGGGAACTGCTGCGCGAGTCGCTCGCCACGGCGATGGCCTCGCGAGTCACCTCCATCCTGATGAGCCTGGTAGTTGCCGGCATGTGCTTCGCCAGCATCGCCACAGTCGGCCGAACGGCCTCCGCAGCCGCCGACGTCGCCGGCCGACTCGAAGAAGCCGGGGCGCGAACCCTGCGAGTGGTGGACACCGCCTCAGTGGGCATCATCAACCCAGCCTCGGTTGGGCTCATCGAAAACATCTCGGAAGTGACGTCCGCACACGCACTGAGCGTTCCGTTCGACACGGTGAACGGAGCCATCGGCGCCGGCGGCGAGCGAGTCCCGACGTGGGCGGTCACAGGAGACCTGGAGTCGAGCGCAACTCTTGCGCAGGGCCGCTTGCCGCAGCCCGGCGAGGCGCTGTTGTCTGTCGAGACGTTGCGCCGACTGCGGCTCGAGCACCCTATCGGCTTCCTCACCACCACGGACGGCACAGAACAGTTCCCGGTCGTCGGCGCCTACCGCGCGAGAGGTGGACTGTCGGGTCTCAATGCCGGAGCGGTCGTCAACGAGCCGCAACCCGCGGCGGGAAACGAGCTCGTCGTGATCATCAACGACACCAGCGCGGTGGCAGCAACCGTGCAGGCAGTGCTCAGCATCCTGGCTCCCCCGCCCTCAGCGGACCTGCGAGTGGAGTCCCCGACATCACTCGCCCGCACCGCGCGCCAACTCGAGCACGACCTTGCAAAGCAGGGACGGTCCCTACTCCTCCTCATCCTCGGTATCGGTGGAACGCTCATCGCCGTGGTCGTGCTGGGTCAGGTGATGATCCGGCGGCGGGACCTAGGACGCCGACGGACCCTGGGAGCGAGCCGTGGCAACCTGATGATCCTGGTCGCCGGCCACTGCGCGCTCGCGTCGGTGCTGGGCGCGATCACCGGCACGACGGCGGCGCTACTGTTCAACACCGCCGCCGGACAGCAAACCCCCCTCCAATTCGGCATCGGCATAGCAACGCTGGGAGTTCTCACCGCCACCCTCGCTGCCCTGCCCCCGGCTGCCTTCGCCTCACGCATGGACCCCGTGACCGTCATGAGAGTCCCGTGAACCAAACTGCCACGCTCGCGAGTCGTTAACCACCCAAAGCTCGTGGGTGACCACTCAACGCCTCGCGCGCACGGCAGACTGAACCGCCCCGGGATGTCCGGAGACTCGCGACGTTAACCGCGAGCGAGCACACGACGCACTGTCCGTTCGAGGGCGACGCGTCGTGGCCAAGCCACCGGATGAGGTTCCGCTATCGGGACGTCAGCCGTTCGGTGAGGCGCCCACTCATGGCACCCCTCTGTGTCAAGAAGCAGCCGGGAGTGGGGTTCTAGGATTCGTGGTGACGGGTCCGGGAAGTGGCTTGTCCGAAGAGCCGGCGTTGGGATGTGAGCCGGTCGCGCTGGAGTCGGAGTCGTGTCCCGTTTGCCCTCCCGGGCCCGTCCTCATGCCGTTTGCTGCTTGCGCGATGGCGTCGTCGAGCATGGTCCGATAGACGATGTTCGACAGCCGTCTCTTTAGCGCGCGCATGGCTTCCATCGAGGTCTTCCCGTCGGCCTTGCGTCGGTCGTAGTAGGCCCGGCCCTCGGTCGGGTTGCGTAGCTGGACGGTGGCCATGATGTGCAGGGTCCGGTTGATCTGACGGTTCCCTTGCCTCGACAACCGGTGCCGGACCTGGTCACCGGATGAGGCGTCGATGGGTGCGGTGCCGTTCCAGGACGCGAAGTGGTCACGGTCGGGGAACCGGGTGATGTCACCGACCTCGACCAACAGCCTGGCCGCCCCGGACGGTCCGATGCCGTTGAGGTCCATCAGGCTGGTCCCGGTCGCTGCGACCAGTTCCTTGAGCTCCTTGTCCGCGGCCTTCTTCCGGACGTAGATCCGTTCCAGGTCCGCGATGAGCTCCGCGGCCACCCGGCGTCGCGTTTTGCCAGCGGCATCCCGTGGTCGAACCTTGGCCAACAACGCCTTGGCCTGCGCCGCGGACAGGTCCTTCTTCGCTCCGCCCGGGATCAGCTCGAGCAGCAGGTGGTGCAGCTGGCTCACCATCCGGGTGTGGTCCTCACCCAGGGACCGGCGCCGGTCGCCCAGGACCCGCAGCACCGTGAGCTGCTGGTCATCGACCACCGGGCGCAGTCCGGCCATCCGGGTGCCGACGAGCGCGATCGAGTGCGCGTCGGTGGCATCGGTCTTGCGGCCCTGACCGGTCGAGAAGACTCTGGCCCGCGCCGACAGCTTCGGCGGGACGTCGACGACCTCCTGCCCGTCGGCCAGCAGCCGCAGCGCGACATGGCGGCCGATACCCCTGCAGCCCTCGACCGCCCAGACCCGGTCCGGCCAGCGCCGCACCACCTCCAGCATCGAGCGGTAGCCGGCGATGTCGGTGCCGAACCGGCCGCCACCGACCACGGTCTCCTCGCCCGTCATGACCTCGATCGTCACCGACCTCTTGTGCGGGTCCATCCCGATCACGACCCGCTGTCCATCTTGCTCCATGCCGTTCTCCCAGCACTCGATCCGATGTGGTTGTCGAGCCGGGAGGGCACAGCTACTTCGAGCTGAGCAAACCCCTCTTGAGCCTCTCCCGCTCATAGGTCGGCACCCGGGTCACGCAGGCCAAATGAGAGCCACACGACGAATCGAGGGCAGCCGATGTGAGAGCGACGACCCGGGCACCTAGACCGAGCCTCGCCAGGCCCCGGTCATGAGGCAATAGAACAAGTAGCCGATGAGCGTGCGAGGGTGTTGGTACAAGCGGCGCCCCTCTCTCGTCCTATCAGGGTCCTGCGGAGATGCTGGGCCGGAGGCGGGATGAGCGAGCCATGATCGAGGCGGCAACAGCCAGCACCAGTCCAAGGAGGATCACCGGCAGGGCGACCCACAGCACTGTGGGTCGACCGCCTTCAAGGAGCAGCGCGCCGAACTGGGCGGCATCGCTGGAGCTGAGTCCCCGCGCCGTTCCGGGCAGGGCCCAGTAGACGGCGCCGACGACTGCGCCGCTGAGGACCGCTGCTATCCCCAGCGAGCGGCATGTCGTCAGACGCGCCCTGGAACTGAGGATCGCCACGACCGCCAGAAGCAGGATTGTCAGTGCCCCGATCATCGTGACTTTGGCGGCCAGGTCCTGAGCGTCGCGATAGCGGTCCAGGACGTCTGCGGGCAAGCCGACCACGGTGTCGCGCCGGTCTCGAACGACGCGCTTGGCCAGGGCGGGTTGGTCTTGGCTGCGCAGCGCGGTGACCAACCCGGCCCTCAATGGCTGGAGATTGATCTCGCCGGTCGACTCATCGAACGTGACCTGCTGTGTGGCTTCGCGTACGTGCTCGTCAGAGGTCACCCGACCGAGCGTGGCTCGGTCGGCCTCGTTGAGCGAACTGTAACCCGGCACCAGCCGACCCAGGATCCGTGGTGCCAAATCAGTCTCGCCCAACGCGTCGTAGAGGACCTGCTCGACTCGGGTGGGGTCAAGGACGACTTGCTTCACCACGACTGAGCACAGGGTCGCTGTGCCGATCAGGAAAGCGAAGAAGACCGCAATCGCAGCGATGAATGAGCGCACGCCCTTAATCATGCAGCACGGGCTCCCCAGGGGGTCGATCAAGCTTCTCTCTCAGACGCGACGCAGATCTCGAGCAATCTCATGCCGCGTAGTGTGCGCGTCAGCGCACGCTCATCAGCGTGAGGCGTGCTGCGTCAACTGTTGGGTTGGGGTCCCTGGCTCGTGTCGGTCCCTGCATAGGCGGTAACGGAGCTGGTGCTCGGCAGCGTGTGATCGGGTTGTGGCGACGACGAGCCGGGGCGGCCTGTGATGAGCGACGAGATACCTCGCAGGGTTCTCAATGCCGCGGAAGGCTCGCCCCGACCCAGCTGGTGGACGCGCGAGGTGTGAGGTCAGGCAGCGACCTCCGTGAGCGTCGTTGTCGCCTTGTGGCGGGTGCCGTGAGTGGCGATATCGGGATCCCAGACCTGGCCGGTGGTGATGACGGCGTGGAGCTGACGCAGGATCGCGCCAGCGAGCACGGTCTGGGCCTGGGTGGGCTTGAGCTTGTTGGTCTCGCGGGTCGTGAGGTGCCGGTAGCGCTCGGCATAGACCGGGTTGCTCTTCACCGCACCCCAGACCGCTCGCCAGGCAGCGGTTCGTAGGTGCGGGCGGCCGGCGCCGCTCAGGTGGCTGCGTCCGGTGAAGGCCCCGGACATGCGTTGTCGCGGTGCGAGTCCGGCGTGCTTGACCACCGCGCGGGAACTGGTGAAGCGGTGCAGGTCGCCGGTCTCGGCGAGGATCGCGGCCGCCCCGACCGGGGAGAGTCCCTGGATCGAGCAGGCCAGCTCGGTGAGTTCGAGGTCGTCGAGCACCGCGACCATCCTGGCTTCGGTCGCGGCCAGCTTGGCCTGGGCGGTGTCCCAGTCATCGAGGATCCAGCTGATGCGTTCGAAGGCACCCAGGCGGTGCGCGAGTACCCCAGCGGGGTCGGCCATCGCGGCATAGAGGTTCCGCAGGATCCGCAGGCAGGGTCGGGTCTTCCCGCGGCGGGTGAGTTCCTTGCGGACCGCGTGCTCGAACCGCGCCGGCCCCAACCGTCGGGTCCGGGTGAGGTCGCCGCCGTCGCGGGTCATCAGCACGTGCATGCCAGCGCGCCAGGTGTGGGACTTGAAGGGCTGCTGGGCAGTGGTGATAGCGGCAGGCCAGACGCACTCGAGCAGGTCGCGGATCTGTTGGACGCAGGCGACGTGCTCATCGAGGAGCTGCTCGCGGCGGGTTCCAAGGTGACGTAGCCGACCCCAGGTCTCATCGACCGGTTCGGGCAGGTAGCAGCGCAGCTGCGCCGTCAGCCGGGCGATCAGGACCGCGTCCTTCTCGTCGGTCTTGTCGGTGGTCAGGTCCTCGTCCTTGCGGGCCCCGGAGGTCAGCATCGGCTGCACGCACACGAACGACATGCCCCGCTCAGCAGCGAGCTGGCCAAGTACCCGCCACCGGTGTCCGGTGGGCTCACATGCCACCGTGACCCCGGCATAGCCGGCCCCAGTGCTGCGCTCGCCTGCCCAGTCCAGCGCAGCACCGAGATCCCAGGCCTTGCACCTAAAGGTCCGCCGAGCCAGGACCTTGGAGTCGTGGTCGGTCACGACCACCATCTGCTTACGTTCGGCAAGATCGATCCCGACGATCGCGTTCGTCACCGGCACCGCTGCCCGCAACTTCTGGAGCCGTGCGTTCCTGTTGCGGTCACCTCGTGACACGCCATTACCGTTGGTCATGAACGTCCTCCTGTCTTCGATGGGACACCAAGCCCGTCAAGCGCAGCAGGGGGACGTTCCTCCGTCCAGACCCTGCGTAGAACGTCTTCCTATGCCGCGATCCGTGCACCGTCCCGCTCCGCGATCGGCTCGCGCAGCGTGCCAGTACGGGATCGATCACCGGGAAGAGCCTTTTGGGCGGGGACGATCCTCGCCGAGGAACGCCGCCGCCTGGCGCACGATCAGTAGCTCAGTCTCGAGCCACGGATTCGACGGCGTGCTGCTCGCACCTCGACGGACTCGGCGGTGCTGACGCCGGGGACCTCGCCACGGTCGACTCGGTCTTGCTTGACCCACTTCGACAGCGTGACGGGATGGATGTCGAGCTCAGCCGCGGTCTGGTTCTGCGGTTTGCCGGCACGGACCAGGGCGATGGCTCGAGCGCGGAACTCGGGTGGGTAGGCACGGGGCACGGTGTTCAGCCTTCCGGTGAAGGCAGTCACTTAGCCACCAGAACTGGAACCTTTCTGGTGGGGCAGGTCACAGATGTCACCAATCCGTGCAGCAGTCCCTCCCACCCCGTTGAGGAGTGTGGAGTAGCCGTCCGAACCTAGATCCGCGGTCTGCAGCATGGCCACCCCGACTCCGAGCACGACACAACCAACGACGAGCAAGACGATCCGCGCCGGTGAGAAGGCCATGTCGACGCCAACCCACTGGCCCGCGGCACCATGGTGGAGCGGAACGTCGCGACGTCGCGACCGGGCAGATGGTGACCACTTGGCGACAAGGGTGCAGTTCAGCGTCAGACGATGTCCACGACTGCTGTGAGATGGGGCGCGACGAGTGCCAGGATTGATCGGTGTGTCACTTCGTCGGCTGAGACGATGAGCCCGCCCTGGGGACCTCTTGCTCGCCTGACTCTCACGCCTCCAGACGGCCGTCTCTAAGTCGCAGGATGTGGTCGCATTGTTGGGCCAATGAGGGGTCGTGTGTCGCGAGAACGACAGTGAGGCCGTGGCTGTCCCGCAGGCTCAGAATGAGGTCGAACACCTCCTCGCCTGTCGACGTGTCGAGGTTTCCCGTGGGCTCGTCGGCGAGCAGCATGCGGGGCCGGTTCATCAGCGCCCGGGCGATGGCCACCCGCTGCTGCTGCCCTCCGGAAAGCTGGTGCGGGAGCGAATCTTCGCGTCCCGAAAGACCAACATCGGCGAGGAGTTCTCGCGCGCGGCTTCGGCGATCCTTAATGGTTCGCTTCGGAAGCACCGGCAACATCACGTTGTCCTCGGCCGTCAGCGCGGGTAGCAGGGCGAATTGCTGGAAGACGAACCCGATGGTGCGCCGGTAGGCGACCAAGTCCTTTCGCGACATGGCCCCCAGGTCTTGATCAGCAACCCAGATCGTGCCAGCGTCCAAGCGATCCATGCCGCCAATGAGATGAAGCAATGTGGACTTACCCGAACCGGAAGGGCCTGTCAGCGCTGTCACCGAACCTGGAGACAGCTCCAGGTCGACGCCGTCCACCGCTGTGATCGATATCGCGCTGGAACTGGAGTACTGCCGAGTGACGCCGGATGCGCGAACGGAGTATCCGGCGCCCTCCTCGCTTTCCGAAGTGTGGTGCCGTGGGTTCCCTAGCGGCACGGCACGTCGAAGCAGTTCGGCCGACTCTGTGGGAAGCACGCGCAGTAATAGGACTGCGAGCACTGGTCAAAGCAGCGGTACCTCTGCGGCCCTCCTGCACAGACGGGACAGAGACCCTGAGTCTCCCGACAGCAGGACGACACGGCGTAAGCCGGAGCTGCCGTCAAAGCCGTGACCCCGAGGCCTGCGCCCATCAGAGTTGCGGTGGTTCGTAGAAATCCCCTCCGGCTGGTTCCTGTACTCATGTTGACCTTCCTCTCTTCCTTCACTGGTGGTGGTGCTGAGCCTGACGTGCCGTCTCGATGAGGCGCACAACGTCTTCTGCGGTGTTGGGGATGGTCTTGGCAACGAGGGTGCCGACGTCGTCCACGGCGTATGCCAGCGGAGTGATGTCCGCTTCGAGCGAGTGTTCCGTCTCGTTGAGGAGTGTCCAGCCGGGCGGGATCGGCTCCAGCCACGCAGGGTCGTCTTGTGAGATCAGGAGCAGTCGGGTGTCACCACCTCGCGGCACGCCCTCTCGCAGCGAGGTGATCAGGTCCCGGCACGGCGTGCATCCTGACTCGACGAAGACCAGCACGGCACCCCTGGCATGGCCGTCGATACCGCGGTCGGCGAGGACTGTTCCAATCGGGAGACCGACGGTGGTGCCATGCGGACTCGCGGCACCGCGTGGATCTGCAATCAGGCTCCGCATCTGTTGCGCCATACCGAGAGTGAGGAGGGCAAGTAGCACGACGGCGAGCGCAAGGACGAGATACGCGATCACCCACCCTGTACTCATGCCGTGCTCCGCGAACCGCTAGACGGGATCGGCCTGAACGGACCCTCCCACACTGCCATCGCCGACCGTGCCACGAGAGGACCGACCAGAGCCACAATCAGATATGCCCACACTTCCGACGGTGCCAACCGAGCCTCGGACACGATGCCCACGATCGAGGCGGGCTCCGTTACGGCGATAAGTATCGCTAGCGACGCCAGCCCGACGTTCTGACCGACGAGGCGCCAACTGATCTCCGTGTCGGAGCCGCGGCATCCGCAGGAGATGCGCCTGCCTCGTCGTAAGTTGATGGCCATGGCGACCGAAAAGGTCACGAGCAGCATCGCGGCCGCAACGTAGGCCAAGCGCGTCCAACCACCCGCTAGCAACCCCAGAGCGATGGCAAGTTCAATGGCAGGCAAACCTGCCGCGACCGGCACGGTGAGCGGACCAGGAACGAGTCGGTAGGATTCGACGTCTCGCCGGGTGCGTTTCTGGTTCCTCAACTTCGCTAGCGCGCTTATGACGAAGGTCGCGGACAGCCAGACGCCGGCAACGAAAGTCAGTTCGACCAGATCGTTTGTCACCTCGACCGTCGCCTCCCCGAGACAGCTCCTTGTCGCAAGGTACGCCCGCAAGGTATGGGTTGACAAGGATCCGAAGTAACCCTGCGATCGTTATTCGTTCGTGCTTGCTCGGCCACGCGAAGCCGACCCAGTGTGTGACCACGATCAAGAATCGGGGGCCTCGGGTGTTGCGACTGTCTGTCAGCCAGATGCGTCACCGTCCCGGACGGACGGTGGCCGTGGTGTTGGCCATTGTGACGGCCGCGGTGTCGTTCTCCTTGCTGACGTCGGCGGTGGCGACCTCGCGGGTCGAGGTCACCGGGACGGTGGAGGCGAACTACCGGTCGGCGTACGACATTTTGGTGCGTCCGCCGGGGTCGCGAGGCGAGTTGGAGGAGTCGCGGTCGCTGGTGCGCAACAACTTTCTGTCCGGGATCGACGGCGGCATCTCGATGCGCGAGTACCGGCGAATAGCGGAGATCCCAGGGGTGGAGGTAGCGGCGCCGATCGCGATGGTGGGGTACTTCCTGCCGAGCCAGTTCCTGCAGGTGGGGTTGAACGACCTGGTCACCGACGACCCCGAGCAGGTGTTCCGCATCTCGGCGACGTGGGTGACCGACCGCGGCCTGTCCAAGATCCCGGTTCCCGATCGGTACCTCTACGCCTCGAGCCGAGACAACGGACGGGACGAGTGCCGCGCGTTCGACCAGCGGTCGCCGATCCAGGAGTCGGCCTTCGGGCGGTCTGAAAGAGTCGACTTGAGCTGCTTTGGGCTGGGGGCGGTCAAACGCGCCACCACTCGCTACGGCAGCTTGGGAGAGGGTGTCCGTCCGTTCATCGATGATGGCGAGCCAGCTGACGGCGCCTTTGTCACCTCCGACTACCAGGTCCCGCTGCTGCTGGCCGCGGTGGACCCCGTGCAGGAGGCGCGCCTGGTAGGTCTGGACCAGGCGATGACGAACGGCCGATACCTGACCGGCCTGCGGCCCCGGATCGAGCCAGCGAGGCCAGACCTCGAACGCAGCCTCCGCTACCGGCAACTGCCGGTGATCATGCCCGAGGAGGTCGAATCCGACGAGCAGCTGGTCGTGGACGTGGAACGTCTCGACGCCGGGGACCCGTCCGAGGTGTCCGACCTTGTCAGTTCGCCACGGGGCCGCCAGTGGCTGGAAGGACTGTCGGGACAGGTCGTGCGCTCCACGACGCTGACCACCGACCAGATCTATCCGAAGATCCGCGCGCGGTATGAGTCACGCATTTTTCAGCGGGACAGTCCGTACTGGACGGTGGGACCCGTCGACTACGTCGAGGGCGACGACGGACACCTGATCCCCCGCGAACGTCACGTCGATAAGGGGGAGTGGTACAGCCCGCTGTTCGGAACCTATTTCGGACCGTGGGTCTCCTCCGACGTGGGCTTCCGGCAGATTACCGGGCACGCGGCCAGCAACGAGTTCACCAGCCTGGGTGGGGTCTACTCGTCCCCGCTGCTGCGGTCGGTCGGCCGCTTCGACCCGAACCTGCTGCCCGGCTTCGCGGAACTGTCGCAGGTCCCGCTGACCACCTACGCGCCACCAGCCGCGGCCCCCGGTGACGAGCGAACCGCTCGGCTCCTCGGCGGCCAGGACCTGTTGCCGAACGCCAACTTGGGTGGCTACCTCCAGCAACCACCGCTGATGCTGACCAACCTGCAGTCGCTGCGGTGGCTGAACGACACGAACGCGTACAGCGACCTGACCACCACTCTGACCGACCCGCTGAGCGTGATCCGGATCCGGGTAGCCGGGGTGACCGGCCCCGACGAGGCGTCGCAGGAGCGGGTCCGTCTCGTGGCCGAACGCATCCTGCGTGACACCGACCTCGACGTCGACATCACCGTGGGGTCCTCCCCCGAACCGCAGCTGATCGACCTTCCGGCCGGCGAGTACGGCCGGCCCGCGCTGACGCTGGAGGAGGGGTGGTCGCGCAAGGGCGTGGCCGTCTCCCTGCTCGATGCCATCGACCGCAAGAGCCTGGCCCTGTTCGGCCTGGTGCTGGTGGTGTGTGTGTCGTTCCTGCTCAACGCCACCGTCGCCTCGGTTCGAGGTCGCCGTCGTGAGCTAGGAGTCCTGTCCACCCTGGGTTGGCCGGCGCGGCGCATCTTCGCGCTGCTCGAGGTGGAGCTGTTGCTGACCGGACTCCTCGCAGGTCTGCTCGGCACCGGCCTCGCGGCCGCCCTGAGCGCCGGGTTCGACCTGAGCACCCGGTGGTGGCATCTCGCGTTGATCACGCCGGTGGCTGTGCTGCTGGCAGGTCTCTCGGGAGCGTGGCCAGCCTGGCGCGCCTCCCGCGTGGTACCTATCGAGGCGATGCGGCCCGCCGTACGAGCGCCCCGTCGCGCCTCCCGGATCGACTCGGTGAGCGGAATGGGACTCTCGGCGCTACGGCGATGGCCCGGGCGTACCGCACTCGGTGCCCTCAGTCTGGCGTTCGGCGTCGCCGCGCTGCAGGTCCTCCTGTCCATCCAGACCGGCTTCCAGGGCGACGCAGTCGGCACCCTGCTCGGCGACGTCGTGGCCGTGCAGGTGAGAGGCGTCGACTACCTCGCCGCCGCCCTGACCATCGCCCTGGGTGCGTTCACCGTCGCCGATGTCACCTACCTCAACATCACCGAACGCACCAGCGAGATCGGAGTCCTGCGTTCCTCTGGGTGGGGCGAGAGCCAGGTCCGGCAACTCTTCGCCACCGAATCGGTCGCCACCGCGGCCCTCGGGGCGTTCGTCGGGGTGGCCGTGGGGGCCACCGTGACCACCCTGGTGGTGCCGATCGGTCTCACCACCGGATTGCAAGCGGCAGCCCTTGCTTTCGGTATCGGTCTCCTCGCCGCACTCGTCGCGATCACCGTCCCACTCCTGCGCTCGAACGGCCTCGCACCCGCCGCCGCGATACGCGCCGACTAGGACGGACCCCATGGCCCCTTGCGTGAGGCTCGATCGGGTCCTAATGGGAAGCCAACTGACGCTCGGGCCTACGGGACTCCGCTGTGAACCGGACAGGTCGGTCCTGCGGTCAAGGGCCTCTACACCGCGGTGCGATCGAAGCTCCCGCGATGAGAAGGGAAGTTGCCGAGATCGCCAACCTTCGGGCCATGACGTCCGTCGAGGTGGAAAGCAGGAAGACAGGAGGCAAGGCGTGTCACAAGACGAGGACTCGGCGCGTGGGTCGCTGGGCGACGGCCGCAGCTCTGCCGGAGGGCTTGGCTGCTCTGCGGCGACCCACACCGGGCCGAGGACCTCGTCCAAGAGGCGTTGACACAGCTCCATGTCGCCTGGCCCGGCCCCGGTCTCTTGGTTCGGCAACATCGACGACTACGGCGGGCGGATGCTCGTCAGCGGCCACATTGACGACAGCCGTCGGACATGGCGCCGCGAACGCCCGACCGCACAGCCCCGGACACAAACGCAACGCCCGGGCCGGGCGAGAAGTCCGACGAGCTCTGGCTCGCACTTCGTGCGCTCCCGGCAGGACAGCGCCGAGTCGTCGTTCTGCGCAACTACCGGGGCTTGTCCATCGCAGAGACCGCCAACGACCTCGGAGTTGACATCGGCACCGTCAAGAGCCAGACCTCAGCGGCACTCGCCTCTCTGCGCCGCATCCTCGACCCGACCCTGCTCTGGCCCGCGTCGCGCGCCGTATTACGCAAGCCGTCAGAAGGCACGACCACGCGTGCTCACGTCGACGGCGAACGCGTCTCGATTGAGGAACCTCTGACGGCAACGGCGCTCATCATCAGCCGCGTGAGCATCCGGACGTCCCGATAGACCCGTCCGGAGGCGGTCGCCGGGACCGGGACCTTCTGCGGGGCCGACAGAAGTCCGAAGGGCTGGAGGCAAAGCTCGCGGCGACGGCCGCGAATCCAGCGCGGGCAAGGGGGGCTTTTGGGACCCAGAGCGCGCCGTAAGCCTTCATGGTTCAAATCTCAAGTTGCCCTCTCCATTAGAGCAGCACCACTTCGCCGCATGTGCCGCAGAGCCGCGACGCTCTCACATGGCACGCCGAGGAATTTGAACCAGCGACACGAGGTCGCAACGGATGAGTCATCCGCCCCATTCGTGGTGCTGCGCCGCGCCTGAGTGCAGCGTACGAGCCAGGCTTCAGGTCAGTTTTCGGGGAGCAAAGCGCGACACAGGTCGAAATGGTTCAAGAAACCAAGTGGCCCCTGATCTGCGTTTCCGCAGTTCAGGGGCCACTTTCTTGGTAGCGGGGGCAGGATTTGAACCTGCGACCTCTGGGTTATGAGCCCAGCGAGCTACCGAACTGCTCCACCCCGCGTCGGTGATCAGAACCTTACGGGACCGGTGGCAGCGGACTCAAATCGGGGCCACACCTGTGGCCCTCACTCCTCGGTTGCGCCCCCGGACTGGCCTGCGTCGAAGAGGCGGACGGCGCGGTCGAAGAGCGTGCGGCCCTTCTCGGTCTGCTCGGCCCAGGTGATGGTGTCACCCTCTTGGAACGCGGCGTCGGCCTTCTCGAAGGCGGTTTGGGCGCGCTGCAGCAGGGAGGCGATCTGCTCCTGCGGCGTCCCGGGGTCGCCCCCGTTGCCGTCGCCGTTGCCCTTTCCGTCGCCGTCGCCGTTGCCGCTGGGCGGGATCTCCGGCGGTGCGTTGGGATCAACACCCAGCACGTCGCCGAGCGCCTCGAGCAGGGTGCTGCCGATGCCGACCTTGTTCCCGTAGGACACGATCACGAACTGCAGGATCGGGTAGGTGGAGTCGGAGAGTTGGCGAACGGCGTAGACCGGCTGGACATACATCAACCCGTCGCCGACCGGCAGCGTGAGCAGGTTGCCGAACGTGGGCTTGGCCTCGCCGGCGTTGAACGCCAGCAACTCCTGCCGGACGTTGTCGCTGTTGGCCATCTGGTTGGCGATCAGGCCCGGGCCCGGCGTCTGCTCGTTGGGCAGCTGCAGGGCCTTGATCTGGCCGTAGTCCTCGCTGGTCGCATCCGAGTTCACCGAGACGAACGCCGCCAGGTTGTCCTTGTCGCGTGGCACGTAGACCGAGGTCAGCGACCAGGCCTCCCCACCGGGCACGGTCGGGTCGTCGACGAAGAGCCGGTACGGCGGCTGGTAGGTGCCGGCGACGTACGGGTCCTCGGGGACCAGCCACCGGTCGTTGGCCTGGTAGAAGTCACCCGGGTTGGTCACGTGGTAGCGCGCGAAGTGGTAGCGCTGCACCTTGAACAGGTCCTCGGGATAGCGCAGGTGCTCCAGCAGGGAGTCCGGGATCTGGTCCCGGTCCTGCACGGTCCCCGGGAACGCGCTGCGCCACGCCTGGAGGATCGGGTCGGCCTCATCCCACTCATAGAGGGTGACGGTGCCGTCGTAGGCGTCGACGGTCGCCTTGACGGCGTTGCGCATGTAGTTGATCTCGTCAGTCGGCAGCGTGCCGAAGGTCGTCTCCGGAGTCAGAGAGTCGTCGAGCATGGTGTCGACGGACTCACGCTCGGACAAGGGGTAGCGATCGGTCGTGGTGTAGCCGTCGAGGATCCACTGGATCCGGCCGTCGATCACCGCCGGGTACGGGTCGGCGTCGACAGTCAGCCACGGCGCGACCTTCTCCACCCGCTCGCGTGGCGTGCGGTTGTAGAGCACCGAGCTGTTGTCGTGGACGCGCCCTGAGAGAAGGAAGTTCGGCTCGCCGTAGCGGACCGCGAACATCACTTTCGAGAACAGATCACCGACCGGCACACCTGCTGCACCGTCGTACGTCGTGGTCTGGCCCTCGTCGTCGCTGGCGGCATTGCCGAGGTCGAGCTCGACGCTCGGCGCGTCCTCGCTGGGCTTGCCGACCACGGAGTAGCTCGGGCTCAGCTCACCGAAGTAGACCCGGTCCTCGTAGCCATCGGGGTACAGGCTGTCCAGCGCGTCCTCACCGGCCTGCTGGCCCTCGGCCCACTGCAGGTCGGTCCGCTCGCTCCCGTCGTCCTGCCCACGCTGGTTGGCGTAGGCCGCGATCACGCCGTTGCCGTGGGTGTAGACGGTGTGGAGGTTCGACCAGTTCTTGCTGTCGCCCGAGATGCCGTCCTGGTCGAGCTCGCGGACGCCGAGCACGAGCGCCCGGTCGGTGCCATCGATCTCGTAGCGGTCGACGTCGAGCACGGGAGCCACCGAGTAGTAGGCGCGCACCTGCTGCACCTGCTCGAAGGTCCGGTTCACGATCTGCGGGTCGACCAGCGGCACCGTCGCCGTCTCACTCGCCAGCGCCGAGAGCTGGCTCGTCGCAGCCGAGCTCTGGCTCGAGAACGGTTCGACCGAGATGTCCTCCAGGTCGTACGCGGCTCGCGTGGCGTCGATGTTCGCCGCGATGTACGGCGCCTCCCGGTCCGGCTCACTCGGGTTGACCCGGAACTGCTGGACCAGCGCCGGCCAGATCATGCCGAGCAGCACGGCGCTCAGCGCCAGCAGCGCGAGGCCGACCGACGGCAGGATCCAGGTGCGACGCCAGACGTTGAGGAAGAACAGCACCGCGCAGATCACGGCGATCCCCATGAGGATGTTCTTGGCCGGCAGCACTGCGTTCTCGCCGGTGTAGGTCATGCCGGTGATGAGCGAGCCCTTGTCGTTGACCAGGTCGAAGCGGTCGAGCCAGTAGTCGGCCCCCTTGGCGAGCACGAACAGGCCCAGCAGCACAGACAGCTGCACCTGAGCGGCACCGGAGAGCCGGTCGCCGCGGGTCTGCAGCTGGATCCCGCCGTAGAGGTAGTGGACCAGCGCCGCCATCAGGAACGCGACGACGGCGAACGCCATCGCCGAGTCGACCAGGTAGTGGAACCAGGGCAGGTCGAAGACGTAGAAGCCGATGTCACGGTTGAAGTAGGCGTCCTTCGAACCGAACGGCACGCCGTTGCGCCACAGCAGGAACTCGCGCCACTGACCTGACGCGGACGTGCCTGCGAAGAGGCCCAGCAGGATCGAGACGGCGATCGTCAGCCACACGCGGATGGGGGTGACCACCTCGCGGTAACGGTCGAGCCCCGACTGCTCCGGCGACGGCAGCCGGTAGAGCGGGCGGAACCGGAAGGCGAGGTACATCGTGGCGCCCGCAACCAGCCCCATCAGTCCACCGAAGGCCAGGAACAACCCGATCCGGGTCCACAGCAGGGTGGAGAACACGTCGCTGAAACCCGTGGTGTCGTACCACACCCGGTTGGTCCAGAACGCGGAGAACGTGGTGAGCGCGAAGAAGCCCAGGACCAGGATCCCAGCAGTGATGATCAGCGCGCGAGAGCGACGGGGCTCGGCCACCGTCTGTCGCTGCTCACCACCTTCGTCGAACAAGTCGCTCACGGGGCCTCCTCAGGCTCATCAGGTTCGTCAGTGTCGGTCGCGTCGTCCAAGGTGGACACCAGCAGCTGAAGCAACGCCGGCACCAGGTCGATCCCGGCCACCACCGACTGTGCGTCGTCGTGGGCACGGAGCCTTAAGGCACAGTACGTCGAACCGGTGCGGGTCGCACCAGCGACGATCCTGACCTCTTGCCGGTCGGGGTGATCGCGGGCGAACTCCTCGGCCGCCACCGGGTCCTCGGGGATGTCTCCGTCGGCGTCGGGAGGCAGCACCAGCCGCTCCACGACGGCGGCGCAGCCAGTCACCTCCGGCGGCCACACGATCTGTTCCAGGACGCTCTCCAACGGCTGGTCGGGCCGCAGCTGGTCCTGTTCGATGGACGTGAACGACCCCTGGGCGGAAGGCTCGCTGAGGCCCATGGAATCGGCCAGCGTCGGCTCCTGCGCGGCCAACCGGGCGGTGTCGACCAGGGCGTAGAGGCGCGCCGGCTGGTCCCAGCCGGCGTCGGCGACGTGCGTCTCGAGCTCGAGCACGGCGGCGGCGAGGGCGGGATCGGCGTCCAGCCCGGCCAGCAGGTCACTCACCGGTCACCGCCTCGTCCGCGCTGCACTGCGGCAGGTCGGCGTCCGGGTCGGCGGCCCACGCCTCGATCGCGGCGACGGCCTCGCTCATGGTGGCGACCCGGGTCAGCCGCATGTCGCCGTGGGGCGACTCCAAGGCGTCGTCGCAGTTGTCGGCCGGGACCAGGAAGAGGCCGGCGCCGTCATCGCGGGCGCCCGCGATCTTCTGGTCGATGCCGCCGATCGGACCCACCGCACCGTCGGCTGCGATGGTGCCGGTGCCTGCCACCGACGCGCCGCCGGTCAGGGAGCCCTCGGTGAGGGTGTCGTAGATGGCCAGCGAGAACATCAGGCCGGCGCTCGGCCCGCCGATGGCGGGGTCGACGCCCACCTCCACCTCGACCGGGAACTGGTAGGAGTTGCGCATCTCGAAACCGAGCCGCAGCTGGCCGTCGATCTCCTGTCGCGTGATCGAGGTGGTGCGCTCCTTCTCGCCGCGAAGGATCCGCAGGTCGACCGGCTCGCCGTCGGGCGCGTCGTCGACGGCCTGTCCGGCATCCTCGATCGAGGTCACCTCGACCCCGTTGATGGCCAGCAGGTGGTCGCCGACCTCGAGCTCCCCGTCGGCTGGGGCGCCGTCGATCACGCGCGACACGACCGGCGACGGGTCCACGTCGTACCCCAGCTCGGTCAGCGCCACGGCGATCGCGGTGTCCTGGGAGGTCGCCATCTGGAAGGCGCCCTGCTCGTCCTTCGAGGTGTCGGTGTCCTCGGGCGTGTAGACCGCGTCGTAGGGGTAGACCGCGTCGTCGCCGTCGAGCCACGCGCCGACCAGCTGGAACAGGTTGACGTCGGTCTCGGGCTGGGTGACCAGCACCGTGGTGAAGCGGAGCTGCCCGTCGTCTCGGTAGGTCTCCACCCCGGACACGGAGATCAGCTCCTCGCCGTCGGTGGTGCCGAGCACGTCGACGGTCAGCCCGGGCGCGTAGATCACATAGGGAAGGGGCTCGCGCAGGACCTGGAACCACAGCGCGACCAGCAACGGCACGGCCAGCAGGCCGGCGAGGGTGCGCTGGGTCATGGCGCCAAGCCTCTCACCCAGTGGAAATCAGGAGGTGCGTCGGGCCCGCGAGGGGCGTACGGCGATGCCGGTGCTGCGGTCGCGCGGAGCGACCGGTCGAGGCGTACGGGCGGCGGGGTGCTCACGCTGCATCGCACCGGCCAGTCGCTGCACAGCGACGTCACGGTCGACCTCGCCGCGGCCCTCGCGGCCGAGCCAGGCCACCCAGAGCATCGCCACGAACGTCACGACGCCGGTCGGCACCAGCCACAGCAAGATCTCCACGGATCGAGGGTAGGCACGACCGGGCCGTCGCCACTCACGGCGCGCCGACCCACTCCTCGGTGCCGTCGCCGAACCGCTGGTGCTTCCAGATGGGAACCTCGGCCTTGAGTGTGTCGATGAGGGTGCGCGAGGCGTCGAACGCCTCGCCCCGGTGTGCGGTGGTGGTCGCCACGACGACCGCGATGTCCCCGATGGCGAGCGTGCCGACCCGGTGAACGGCGGCGACCCCGTGCACGTCGTACTTCTTCGCGACGCGGTCGCACACCTCGCGCAGCTTCTCGAGCGCGGTCGGGTGGGCCGTGTAGTCCAGGCCGTCGACGGACTTGCCGCCGTCGTGGTCACGCACCCGCCCGACGAAGAGGGTCAGTCCGCCGGACGCGTCGTCGTCGAGCGCGGCGACGACCTCGGCCACGTCGATCGGGGTCTCGCGAAGGGCGACCAGCCTGACCTCGGGCTGGTGCGGGGAGTCGGTCACGCCCCCGAGCCTAGCGGCGCGGCGGGTTGGCGCTTCCGCGTACCGTGGGCCTCATGAGCAACGATCCCGACGAGGGCCAGAACCCCTTCAAGGGCACCCCGTTCGAGCAGTTCTTCAACGCGCTGGGCGGCGGTGCCGGCGGCACCGGTGGACTGGGTTTCAACGCCGTTCCCGGTCAGGGTGGCGGTGGCGCCCCCGACCTCGGCGCTCTCTTCAGCCAGATCCAGGCCATGATGCAGCCGCATGACGGCCCACTCAACTGGGACCTCGCGCTCGACCTGGCCCGCAAGCAGGCGGCCGCGACCCCGGACCCCACTCCCACCCAGCGCCAGCAGGACCAGGTCGCCGACACCGTCCGACTCGCCGACCACTGGCTCGACGAGGCCACCGACTTCCCGTCCGGCGTGACGTCGACCGCGGCGTGGAGCCGGGCCGAGTGGATCGTCGGAACCACCGACGTCTGGAAGGGCCTGGTCGAGCCGATCGCCGCGTCGTCGGTCAACTCGCTGGGTTCCGCGATGCCCGACGAGGCGAAGGCCATGGGCGGTCCGCTCATCGGCATGCTGCAGCGGGCCATCGGCGCGATGCTCGCCTCCCAGATCGGGTCCGGCCTGGGCGCGCTCGCCGGCGAGGTGCTCACCGCCTCCGACATCGGGCTGCCGCTCGGCGCACCCGGCAAGGCCGCGCTGGTTCCGGTGAACGTGGCCACGTTCGCTGAAGGTCTCGACGTCTCCGAGGACGACGTCCTGCTCTACCTCTCCCTCCGCGAGGCAGCTCACCAGCGGCTCTTCGCCCACGTGCCGTGGCTGCGCGACCACCTCATCGGTGCCGTCACGGCCTACGCTCGCGGCCTCGAGGTCAACACCGCCAACCTCCAGTCGAGCATCGAGGAACAGATGCGCGGCATCGACCTCACCAATCCCGAGTCGCTCCAGAAGCTGACCGAGGGCGGCCTCTTCGAGATGGACCAGAGCCCCGAGCAGGTCGCCGCGCTCC
>Ga0136633_1000767_pt1 | contig 24264 bp, 31 predicted proteins | sample AntDrymeUQ832206_2_FD_105494 | JGI IMG/M metagenome (GOLD analysis project Ga0136633, IMG submission 105494) | Polar desert sand microbial communities from Dry Valleys, Antarctica - metaG UQ83 (22.06) | ecosystem: Environmental > Terrestrial > Soil > Desert | place: Antarctica: Dry Valley...
CGCGCGACCTGCGCGGCCGCGCGGGAGACGTCCATGCCGGCGTCGCGCAGCGATCGCCAGGACCCGAACGAGGTGAGCGCAGTGCCGATGGCCACCGAAACGTCATCGGCGGCTGCCCCGAGCGCGGTGGCCACGAGGGCGCGGTGGCGGGCGTCGACGTCGCGCAGCCAGGCATCGACCTCGGGCAGCGTTCGACGGTCGATCTGGAGATGCTCCCAGCCCGATGCCATCTCCTCCCACCAGGTGAACAGCGCCTCCGCCAGGAGCCGGACGCGCTCGCCACGGTCGCGCGCGCCGACGAGCACGGCATCGGTCGGCATCGGGAACAGGTTGTCGCTCAGCTGGCCGCATGCCTGGATGAGGTCCCCCATCCGGGGGAAGTGATTGAGGACGGTCGCCGGCGACACCCCCGCGCGCCCGGCCACGTCCCGGATGCTCGTGCGCGTGATCCCCTGCTCGTCGTGGAGGGTCAGCGTCGCCTCGAGGATCCGGCGGCGCGTGGCCGTCGCCGAATCGGCTCGCTTTCCGAGCCGGTACGGACGCCGCTTCACCATTTGCGTGAACGCATCGTTCATCCAATATAGAGCGCTCGTCAAGCCCGGCGGCATCGTGTTACAACAGCGCTGAGCCGGTGTCCCCCTGCACGCCGGCCACGTAGCGAGGAGGCACCTCACCGATGCCAAAGTTCATGGACGTCCACCACGGGATGCACGGCATCACACCCCAGGCCCTCAAGGACGCTCACCAGGCCGACCTGGACATCCAGGGCGAGGAGGATGTCGACTTCCAGCGCGCCTGGGCCGATCCGGATTCCGGGATGGCGTGGTGCATCTCGGAAGCGCCCAGCGCCGAGGCGGTCAAGCGCATCCACGATCGCGCGGGCCACCCGGCCACGGAGGTCTATCCGGTCCCCGTCGAGGTGTGACGCCGTTCGAGCAGCTCGACTTCATCCACCTGCCGAGCCGCGACGTTGCCGCCGACGTCCGCTACTACACCGACGTGCTGGGAGCGCAGCTGACCTTCGCAGTGGAGGGCATGGGCACGCGCGTCCCAATGGTGCAGCTCACCGAGCAGCCGCCGCGCCTGGTCCTTGCCGGGCACCTGGAGGGCGAACGTCCGGTGGCGGTCTACCGGGTCGCGGACATCGAACAGGCAGCCGAGGAGCTGGAGGCGCGGGGCCGGGAGCGCGGGCACATGCTCGAGATCCCGCACGGCCCGGTCTGCTCCTTCACGACCCCTGGCGGCCATCGGCTCGCGATCTACCAGCTCACGCGGCCAGAGGCAGGCGAACACTTCGTCGGTCGCCGCGACTTCTGAGATCGCAATGAAGCTGCTGCTCTCGTCATTCGGCCCCTCGCCCGAGCATGACACGGCGCTCGCCGAACTCGTCGGCAAGCCGCTGGGCGAGATCCGGGTGGGGTACATCGAGAACGCGCACGACGTCTACGACGATGCAGGCTCCCTGGCCGAAGGCCGGGAATCACTTCGCGCCAAGGACTATGCCTTCGAGCTGGTGGCCTGCGTGAGTGGCGAACCGATCACCGCGGTCTCCGGGCGCTGCTCGAGCGCTTCGACGCCTTCCTCCTCACCGGCGGCAACCCGTACCACCTTCGATCGCTCATGAAGGTCACCGGGGCGGACGAGATCATCACCGAGCTGGTCGAGGGCGGAGCCGTCTACGCCGGAGCCAGCGCGGCGGCCGTCGTCGCCGGTCCGACGCTTCGACACTTCGACGAGCTGGACGACCCCGCCGAGGCGGAGGAGCTCATCTGGGATGGCCTCGGGCTGACCCACGTCGTCGTCGCCCCGCACGTCGACAACCCGGAGTTCGGCGAGGGGTGCCGCAAGGCGGGTGACCTGTGCGAACGCGACGGCTACACCGTCCAGCGGCTGACCGGCTCGCAGGCCCTGGTCATACATGGCGACGTGCTCCGCACGGACGGGGGCGCCTGAGGCTCAGCCCGCCGGGCCGGTCGCACCAATCACGAGCTGGGCAGCGAGCGCGGCGGCTTCGCGGGTCGAGAGCCCGTGGTCGATGGCGAGGGAGCGCCACGTCCAATAGCTGACGGCGTGCCCCGCCGCGGCGCGCAGGCGACGCGTGGTCGCGCCGGTGGCGTCCGCGTCGGACAGGAGTGCCCCAACCATGCGATCGCTGTTCGCCCGGCGCGCGCGCTGGTTGGACTCTGGCGTGTGGGCGACATCGCGGTAGATCGGGTACAGGTCCTCGCCATTCTCGTGATACCAGCGATAGAGCTCGCCGAGCGCCCGGTGCACGCGCGCCCCGAATGGCGAAACGTCGCGCCATGCCGCCGGGTCGGGTGGCGGATGCAGGGAGCGCCAGTGGCTCATGCAGGCACCGAACAGCGCGTCCTTCGACGGGAAGTGGCGATAGAGAGTGATCCGCGTCACCCCCGCCTCCTCGGCCACGGCGCTGAACGATGTCGCGGACGGGCCGACGGTGGTGTGCAGCCGCACGGCGGCCTCGGTGATGCGCTGCCGCGTCTGACCGATCAGATCGGCACGCCGGCGCATTCGGTATGGCCGGGTCATTGATGAACGGACCTGTTCTAACACCTTGACATCCCTGACGTGCTGCAATCAGTATACGGTACTGTTCACTCGATATGCGGGCATTGCTCATGACCGTCCACGAAGCGCTTCCGGCCGCCACCCTCAAGGTCGTTCATCCAGGTGAAGGACGAGCCGGCCGCCTGGGTCCGGGCGTCGGCGTGCACTTCAAGATCGAAGGCGCGGATACCGGCGGAGCGTTGTCCATCGTCGAGCACCCCTTCGCGGTCGGCGCCCTGGTGCGGCCGCACGTGCACACCCGCGAGGACGAGATCTCGATCGTGCTCGAGGGCGAGATCGGCTTCCGATCCGAGGACCAGGAGGTCGTGCTGCGCCCGGGCGGCTACATCATCAAGCCGCGGAACCAGGTCCACGCCATGTGGAACGCCGGAACTACGCCCGCCCGCATGATCGAGATCATCTCCCCCGCCGGATTCGAGGGGTTCTTCCGTGGATTCGCGGACCTGAACGATGCCGGACCGATCAACCTCGCCGAGGTCGCATCCCTCGCGGGGCAGTTCGGGCTGCCCTACGCCGATCCGGCGTGGCTCGCCGACGTCATCGCGCGATACAACCTCACTCCGCCCCCTCCCCGTCCGCCCTCCGACTGACCGACCCCCTCGGTCACCGCGGGGTTGCGTTGCGGAGATCGAGAATCCACACTCGGGCACATGGAGCTGGAGCAGCTCCAACGCATCGTCTCCGACCGCGCTCCGTGCGGCGTAGAGCGGCGTTAACGAACGAGGGCGGCGAGGCTCCTGCGGCCGTCGATGCCCCGAAGCTCGACCTCTCCACGATCCTCGAATTCGACGCCGGATCCGGCGAGCAGGTCCCGCACCGTCCCCGACACGAGCACATCGCCGGGCCGGGCGATCCCCAGGATGCGTGCCGTCGCGTGCACCGCGATCCCCCTGACCTCGTCACCCTGGAGCTCCACCTCGCCCGCGTGGACCGCCGCGCGCGAGGTCAGGTCGAGGGCTGCTGCCGCGTCGATCATCGCCGCCGCGCCGCGGACTGCGCGCGCCGGACTGTCGAAAAGTACGAAGAAGCCGTCGCCCGTGGTCTGCACCTCGCGGCCTCCGAACCGCTCGATCTCCGACCGGACCGCCTGGTTGTGCTCCGCCAGCAGGGTCCGCCAGCGTGCGTCGCCCAATCGGTGGAGCGTCTCGGTCGATCGCGACAGGTCGGTAAAGACCAGTGTGGCAAGCAGCCGGTCGGAGACGGCCATCGGCGACTTTGCGAAGAGGCGTCGTCCGGCATAGTCCACCGACACCCAGGGCTCATCGCCGACGACCCAGGCATCGTGGCCCGGAGGGATCTCGAACGTGTCGCCGCCGCTCAGTTCAATCGCGGCGCCGTCGACCATCTCGACGCGCAGACGTCCGGAGACGACGTAGCCGATGTGGTGCACCTGGCAAGAATCGGTCCCTACGATCGGCTTCACGTGCTCGGACCAGCGCCACCCCGGCTCGAAGATCGCGCGCCCGACCGCAAGCTCTCCCAGCTCGACGAGCTCGATGCGGCCCTTCTCGACCGTCCGCACCTCGTCAGGCCGATCGAATCGCTTCCGGCGCAGCTGCACGAACGGATCGTACTCGTACGCGCAACGACGCCGGCGAAGGTCGACGTGCGCTCAGCCGGACGAGAGGAGCCGGATCCGGTCGTTCCGCCCTGGGATGCCGACCTCGGCCGGCGGATGAGGCTGGTGAGATCGAGGTCACGCTGATCCGCACCGATGGCCCCGGCGTCAACTTCGCCACGTGACCGAGACCGGACGCGCAGGCAGACTAGCCGCAGGACACGATCAGGAGTACAACAGGCGGGAACCGGCGACGTCCCAGGAGCCGGCGACCGCAATGAGGAGGCGCCCCACTATGCCCAAGTTCATGGATGTCCACCACGGGATGCATGGCATCACCTCCGAAGCGTTGAAGGCAGCTCACCAGGCGGATCTCGACATCCAGGGCGATGAGGATGTGGACTTCCAACGGGCGTGGGGCGATCCCGAGTCCGGCATGGTGTGGTGCGTCTCGGAAGCGCCGAACGCCGAGGCGATCAAGCGCATCCATGAGCGCGCCGGCCATCCTGCCACCGAGGTCTACCCGGTCCCCGTCGAGGTCTAGCTTCTGAGCAGCCCGTTCGCCTCTGGCGGTCTCTGAGAGAATCTGCTTCGAGTGGGACCAGGCGGCGCACCTGCGAGCGCAGGTGATCGAGCGCCTCTCTTGGGCAAGCGTGGCAGGTCGGATCTGCGCCGGCGCGCCTCTCGTTCGAGAGGTTGGGCCTGTTGGGTGGCCTCCGGCACGCTGCACGGCGGCCCGCAGGCGCTGCCGATCCGGCGTGGCTCGCCGACGTCATCGCGCGATACAACCTCACTCCGCCCCCTCCTCGTCAGCCCTCCGACTGACCGACCCCCTCGGTCACCGCGGGGTTGCGTTGCGGAGATCGAGAATCCACACTCGGGCACATGGAGCTGGAGCAGCTGGTTCCCGGCATCATCGGCGCATTCGTCGGCGTCATCGGCTGGCTGTTCGTCGGGGTCTACATCCAGCGGCGCCAGTTCATGAGCCAGGCGCGCAACGCGGCCCGTGCGGTGTACTTCGAGGTCGACGTGAACCGGGTTGCGGTGACCGTCGCGCGCGACTTTGGCTCCTTCACCCCGCTGGACCGCACCTCGTTCGAACGGCTGCTGCCGGAGCTGGCCACGCTGCTGAAACCGGCCGAGCTCCAACGCATCGTCTCCGCCTATATGTCGCACGCCGGATACCAGCAGGCGTCCTCCGGCGCCGATGAGCTGCCGAGCGAGGTCCGAAGGCGGATGCTCGACAGCATCCTGGCGGCACATGAGCAGGCGCTCGAGACGCTCCGCACTCGCGCGTTTTCCGCGAGGGAGGCACGCGCCCTGGGCGTCGCGCCGATAACGGCCTCGGCGCCCGCCGCGGCAGAAGCGGAGCGCACGAGGGCCTCCTGAGCATGGCGAAGACCTCGAGGGAGATCGTCGAACGGTTTCTGCGCGGACTCAACGACCACGACATGGCCACAGTCCGCGAGCTGGCCCATCCGGACTTCGAAGACTTCTACCCGCAGTCGGGCGAGCTCACGCGCGGGGCCAAGAATCTCGAAGCCATCATGACGAACTACCCGGGAGGGCTGGAGGGACTGGGGCAGGATCGGATCATCGGTGGGGAGGATCGGTTCGTCAGGTCACCCCTGTTCACGATCATTCGCGTCGAGGGCCACGACGACGTCTTCACCGGCATCCAGCGGGCCCGATACCCGGACGGTTCGGTCTGGTTCGTCATCGGCGTGGTGGAGCTGCGGGACGGGCTCGTCTACCGGTCGCAATCGTTCTTCGCGCCGGCATTCGATCCGCCCGCGTGGCGCGCTCCGTGGGTGGAGATCCGGCCTCGGCCGGGCGAGTAGCGTGGCGAGCTGCCGGCGGTCTACGCTTGGTGGCCGATGGCGAGCATGTATACGGCGGCCTCCTCGACGCCATCGACCCCGATCATCCCGTTGATCTGGTCGTCCATGAACGCGCCGACCCCGCAGGCTCCAAGCCCGAGTGAGACTGCCGCGAGGTAGCCGTTCTCGCCGATGTGACCTGCCTCGAGCAGCCCGTAACGATAGCTGCGGTCCTGGTACTTGGGCCGCATGCGCTGCAGGATCTGGGTCAGAAAGACCACGGCCCCGCACTCGCCCAGGAAGCCCTGCTCGATCCCCTGGTCGACGACCTGCTCGCGGAAGTCGCCGGCCCGGACCTGCTCGAGTGCGTGATCGCGAATCGCGTAGTGGTAGACGCCACGCTCGACACCGTCGACGTTGTGCACGACGACGTACGTCTCTATCGGGTACAGGGCCCCGGAGGACGGCGCGGTGCGCCGGGCGTTGCCCCAGCGATCGGCGCTGATGCCGGTCATGAGGAACAGGACGTGCGACAGCTCCTCCAGCTTCAGCGGTTGGTCGGAGTAGGCGCGGGTCGAGCGACGATCCGCGATGGTCCGCGCGGTCGGCCGGCCCTCGTCCAGCCGCGCTTCCGGAAGAACGATGCGCGCGGAGCCCGGGTACGACTTGTACAGGTCCGGAAACTGGCCCCAGTTCGCCACGGATCCGAGCGCGTCGAGCACTCCGGGCTTGCTCCACTCGTGATACACGACGCCGACGTCGGAGCCGCCGGCGATCGGAGGTGGCTGACGCAGACCTCGTCCGAGCAGCCATCCGAGCCCGCCGCCGACGGCGACGCCGATGAACCCGCGCCGGGAGAGCAGGCCCCGGCCAAGGCTCCCGAGTGTCGGTCGCGGCGCTTCGACGTTCACGGGCCGGCGCCCCCGCGTGGACGGGACCGCCGGGCCGAGGTCGCTGCGTGGCTCTTGGCGCAGCCGGAACCGGCCATACGAGACGAGGCGCCCCCAGTTCAGGACCACGTGCGCTACAGCCAGGACGCCCATCGCGTACCCGGCGACCGTGTGGTACCAGAAGTCATTCAGGTCCCACAAGTCCGCGATCAGGCCGGTGACCGCGGTCACGAGCGCCGCCAGCAGGAGGCCGGCGCTCACCAGCCAGTCGAAATCCTGGCGCAGCCGCCTCATGGCGATGGCGCGCTGCATTCACCGCGCCAAGGCGATCAGCGAGACGGCTTGCCCTTGACGTCCACTGGGACCGACGAGGCGTTGTTACCCGGGGCCGGATCATGGTTCGGCGACGTCACGCTCCCCGAATTGATGACCCGCGTTCCGCCACCGCCCGTCATCTGGGCCCGGATCGTCACCGTCGCGGACGCTCTAGGCAGAGACGGCTCCGGACCCACCGCACCCCACCGCACCGCACCGCCGGTCCTAGACTTGCCGTCGATGGACATGCCACTGCTCGAGGGAATCGACGACAGCTTCCTCGCCGAGCTCATCGCCGAGAGCCGCGACGATTCGGAGACCGTCGGGCTGCTCCTTCACGGGTCACGGGCCCTCGCCACGCACCGCGACGACTCGGACTACGACCTCATCCGGATCGTGACAGAAGACGCGTATGCCGCCAGGCGAGATCGTAATGCGCTGGTCGAGAAATCAGCCGCCGTTGGCCTGCCGAAGCTGGACGTGCTTTACCAGTCCCAGGCGCGAGTCGAGCGCTACGTCGCCGATCCGGGTTGGTACACCGCGACCTATCTGTCGGCCAAGGTTCTCTTCGTACGGATCTGGGTACATGCCCGGTGTAGAGTCAATACGTCCACAACTCGAGGAGACCGCGACATGCCCGACAAGGGACCTGGCTCGAAGAGCAAGGGCAAGAAGGAAAAGGGCGGAGCCAAGGCCGGCGGCAAGAAGAAGAAGTAGTCGCCGAGGTCGCCGAGGTCGCCGAGGGACGAACGTCTTCGTATCCTCGGGGAATGAGCAGGGCATAGGATCGGACGGATGGATACCAACGATGCCCTGCGCACCGCCGAACGGCTGTACGCGGCACTCGAGGCCGATGACATTCCTCGGTTCCTGGAGCTGTGCGCCGAGGACGTGAGCTTGCGATATCCGGCAGAGGGCCGGCTCCCCTATGGCGGGCTCTGGGAAGAGCGCGATGGCGTGGCTCGGTTCATGGACGCTCACGAAGCCGCTGAGGAGATCCTGACCTTCGAGGTGCGCCGAATGCTTGCCGAGGGCGACACCGTCCTCGTCCTCGGCGACTTCAAAGGTCGGGCGAAGCCCGACGGCCGCGAGTGGTCCACCCGGTTCGTGCACCACCTGACGATCACGGACGGCCTGCTTCGCCGCTGGGAGGCGTTCTTTGATACCGCGGCCGCCATCTACGCCCGGGGACCGTGATCGTCGTTGCCGGCGAGAGTCTCGTCGATCTGCTTGTTCGAGCCGATGGATCCGTCCGCGCGGTGCCGGGAGGGGGTCCGTACAACACCGCTCGAGCGCTGGCACGTCTCGGTTCGACAGTCGCCTTCGCGGGCTGCCTCTCGGACGATCGATTCGGACGCATGCTCCGGAGCCAGCTCGAGCGCGACGGCGTGGCCCTCGACCTCGCCATTCGCACCGATGCCCCGACGACGCTGGCCGTCGCCGAGATCGAGGCGGACGGCACGGCGCATTACCACTTCTACCTGACGGGAACGTCCGCATCGGGACTTCTCCCCAGCCATCTCGCTCGGCTCCCAGACGAGACGACCGTGCTCCACATCGGCACGCTCGGCCTGGTGATGGAGCCCATCGGCTCGACGATCGAGCTCCTGGTCGGGAGTGTGGCCGACAGCGTCGTCGTGTTCGCCGATCCGAACTACCGTCCGGCTGCCATTGCCGACGCGCCGGCGTACCGGGATCGGCTCCATCGACTCATGCCGCGCGTCGACGTGCTGAAGGTGAGCGTCGACGACCTCGCCTGGCTCCACCCCGGCGCGGAACCGCTGGCGGCGGCGCGCACCATGGTCGCTCGCGGCCCCGTTGTCGCGCTCGTGACCGATGGCGATGCGCCGGTCCGCGTCGTCACCAGGTCGACGGTGGTCGAGCTGCCCGTCCCGTCGGTGGCCGTCGTCGACACGGTGGGCGCGGGCGACGCGTTCGGGGCGGGGTTCGTGGCCGCCTGGACCGATGCCGGCCACGGCCGGACGGACCTCGGCGACCTGGACCAGGTGCTGGCCGCCGCGGTATACGCGATCACGGCCGGCGCGATGACCGCGACCCGCCACGGCGCCGACCCACCGACACGGGACGAGGTCTCCCAGGGGACGACGACGCTCTCCAGCCCATAGGCCGAGCAGCGGTCGCGTGACCAATCCGATCCGCACGGCCCCGGGCGACTCGCGCTTGAACACGGCCGTATTTGTTGCGATCGCCCTGATCGGCGGCGGCAACCCGGTTGGCGTCGCGGTATCGGTGGACGAGCTGGATCCGTTCTGGGCGGCCGCGACGCGCTTCATCGCCGCGGGGGCGATCTTCGCCACCGCGATGGTCGTGCTGCGCATCCCCGTCCCGCACGGAAGGGCGCTCCTCGGTTCGTTCGCCTACGGAGTCCTCGGCTTCTTCGCCGCCTTCGCCCTGCTCTTCTGGGGCTTTCAGGAGACCCCGCCTGGAACGGGCCAGATCATCATCGCCCTGGTTCCGCTCCTCACGCTGCTGCTGGCGGTGGCGCACGGGCTCGAGCGCTTCAGCCTGCGGGCGCTGGTGGGAGCGGTCATCGCAGTGGGTGGCCTCGTCTTCCTCGTCGCCGACCGCATCGATGCGAACGTCCCGCTTCCCTCGCTGCTGGCCATCGTTGCCGCTGCCACGCTCCTGGCCGAGTCGGGCATCGTGGTCAAGCTCACCCCTCGCGCGCACCCGGTGGCCAGCAACGCGGTCGGGATGCTGGGAGGCGGGGCGCTCCTGCTGGTGCTGTCGGGCATCGCCGGCGACACCTGGGGAGTGCCCGCGCAGTCGGATACCTGGGCGGCGATGGTGTTCCTCGTGGTCGGCGGCTCCGTGGCCGTCTTCGGCCTCTATGTCTTCCTGCTTGGCCGCTGGACCGCCTCGGCGACCTCGTACATCCTGCTGCTGCAACCGATCCCGACGCTCGTGTACTCGGCAGTGCTCACCAACGAAACGCTGACGCCGGCGGTCTTGGTCGGAGCCGCGATCATCCTGCTCGGCGTCTACATCGGCGCCTTCGCGACCACCGATCGATCGGTTCCCGACGAGGATGCGGCCGGTTCATCCCTCTGAGCCTCAGCCGCTGCCGGTTTCTCCCAGACCGACACGTGCTTGGTGCTCTCGCTCGTGAACGGCTCCCGCTTCCACCCGCTCCAGCGGTCGCGCAGCGTCAGCCCGGCGAGCTGCGCCATCAGATCCAGCTCCGACGGCCACACGTAGCGGAAAGGGCCCGATGAGCGCTCGATCTTCCCGTCGGTGAGCGAGAAGTGATGCGAGATCATGCCCTGACGCGCGACGTCGTACTCGTCGATGCCCCAGTGGGTCTCGCTGAAGTCGAAGACGACGTATGTCTCGCCACGTGGGAGGCGCTGGAGGTCGGGAATGCCGACCTCGATGACGAACGTGCCTCCGGGCCGAAGGTGCGCGGCAACGTTGCGGAAGCAGGCGACCTGGGCGGCCTGCGTCGTCAGGTTGCTGATGGTGTTGAACACCAGGTACGCGATGGAGAACGAGCCGTCCACCCTGGTTGTTGCGAAGTCGCCGATCGTCACGCCGATCGCTTCGGCACCAAGCTTGGCGCGAAGCCTTGCGACCATCGCCTTCGACAGGTCGATCCCGTGCACCCGCACTCCGCGCTGCGCGAGCGGGAGCGCAATCCGGCCGGTCCCGATCCCGAGCTCGAGGGCACGTCCGCCATCCGCCAGCTCCGCGAGGAGATCCACGACCGGATCTACCACCGCCGGGTCGAACATGGGGTCGGATGAGTCGTCGTACCTGCCGGCGATCTCCTCGCCGAAGTAGCCGTCCTCGTCCACGCCCCGAGTCTAACGGTCGATGGGTGGTCAGCGCACGAGCGCTGCGAGGCTCCTGCGACCTTCGAGACCCGCGGACGAGCGCCAGGATCCGGGCCGCGGCGCGGACCGCGATGCTGCGTACGTCGTTTCCCACGAGCTCGGCCCCGCCGGTGTGAACGCCGTCTCCCCGGCGACACGGCTCCGGTCCGGTCGTGCTCACGTGCGCGGCCGGACCGGAAGACGAGGCCACTAGAACGGGCTCTGCTGCCGGCGCTGCTCTTCCCAGGCATCGCCAGACTGGATGACCGGCTCCATGTAGCCGCTCTGGGCCCGCCGCTGGATCTCCCACTCCCGCCCGGCCTCGAGGGCCAACGGGCTGACACCGCGGTCATCGACCGGGGGCATCTGAACGTTGAGGGGACCGAAGGCGGAGAGCGCCACGACCCCTGCCACCAGGAGTGCCGCGGCGACCGCGGCGATGTAGTGGATGGCGACCGGCGGAAACGCGCCGGCTGCCTGACGAAGATGGGACATTGTTTCGCTCCTTCTCTGTCGCCGGATTTGTCCGGCGATCTCTGCGTCGAGCATCGGCTCTGCAGGCGGCGAGCGAAATTCCGCGATTCCTCGGATCTATGACGGTCCCGAATCCCGTGATCCGCCAGCCGAATCCCGGGTTGCGGTGCGGTCGGCCGTCGTCGCTGCACCGAGCTGTGCGCGCGAGTTGATGCCGAGCGCCAGATAGATGGCCTTGAGGTGCGCGTCCACTGTGTGTGCGCTCATGGACAGGCGGTCGGCAACCTGTCGGTTCGTCAGGCCGCTCCCAACCAGCTCGGCGACCCTGCGTTGGGTCGTCGTGAGTCCGCCCTTCTCGCGCCGCCCAGCATCGATGCGTGAGAGCTCCTCCCGGGCATGCCTGGCCCACAGCCGGGCGCCCAGGAACGCGAAGGTCTCGAGCGCCTCGCGAAGTGCCGCACGGGCCCTGGCTCGTCGGCGCGAGCGCCGGTGGACTTCGCCCGCCACGAGGAGCGTTCGCGCCAGCTCCCACGGATCCTCGATGCGCCGATGGATCGCCTCCGCCTCCGCGATGGCCGCATCGGCTCCGTCCACGTCGCCGTCCGCCGCCAGCAGTCGTGCACGCGCGCGGAGGCCGTCCGCGATGAGCCGCGGCGATCCATGCGACTGCGCATGAGCCTCGAGCACGGTGAGCACGGAGCGCGCTTCGTCGATCCGTCCCAGGGCGACCAGCGCGTCCACCGCGACTGCCTGGCCCCAGTGGCGGCGACCCGAGTCGTCTGGCTTCGTCGAATCGACCGCATCGGCGACGAGGTCCAGGGCGGACGATGGGTCACCGCGGCTCAGCTCGAGCAGGGCAAGGTCGGTCCGCATCCCCCACTCACCGGCCCGCCACGAGGTGGCCACCATGAGGTCGAACGCTTCACCGCCGGCCGCGCTCGCTCGTTCCACGTCGCCCAGCCGTGCCGCCAGCCGGGCCTGCCAGACGAGCGTATGGACGTGCGCCACGTGCTGATCGGTCACCTGGGAGAGTCGCGCCGCCCGATCGAGCCGCGCGCGGGCGACGTCGCTGCGGCCTTCGATGAAGTCGCCGAGGGTCACGTTGCCGAGCAGGAAGGGAAGGCTCGAGTAGTCGCCATCGGCCTCGGCGCGCTCGAGAAGCTTCCGCAGACGGGCGAAGGCCGACGCCGTCTCTCCTTCGGCGAGCCCGATGTTCGCGAGGTCGAACTCGGGAAGGTCGAGCGTTCGGAACTGCCCGGTCCACGGTTCGAGCTCCGCGGCCCGTCGCGCCAGGTCCGAATCGTGTCCGTGCCCGGTGGCGTAGCGCCAGCTTGCGTAGGCGCCGATGGCGGCGGCCAGGAGACGCGGATCGCCGGACTGCTCGGCCAGCTCCATTGCCTCGAAGGCATGTTGGGAACCCGAGGTCCAGTTCAGGCCGGTGATGTATGCGTTCCCTGCGAGCAGCAGCTTGATCCGCACGGTCAGGGCCAGGTCGTCGCCCGCGTGGCTCAGCGCTTCCCGACCGAGCTGCTCCGAGGCACCGAAGTCGTCCATGAGCATCCTGACCCCGGCGAGGCGGAAGAGCAGCTCGGCGCGAGCCGTGCCGCCCTTCGCGACGGGCTCCGCCAGTGCTCGCTCCAGCAGCTCGCGCGCGCGGCCGACGTCGCCCGCAATGAGCCGATAGCGCCCGGCCGCCGCCATCCGGCGTGCGCGCCGTGGATCGAGTGCCGGCGTGAGGCCTGCGGCGAGCTCGGTCAGCTCGGCCGCGGCATCGGGCGCCCCGCGAAAGTGCGCGTGGGTGGCGGCTGTATCCAGCGCATCGGCAACGGCCGCGTCCGGCCCCGTTGCGCCGAGCGCCAGGTGTCGGGCCAGCTCTTCCGGCTCGGCCACGATGGCGGCCAGCCGCCGATGCAGGTCGCGGCGGTCCGGCTCGTCGAGCAGGCCATACGCCTCCGACGACAGCAGCGGGTGGGTGGATCGAATCGGGTCATCGCCAGGACCGAGCACGGCGGCCTCCCGCGCCTCGGCGAGACCGGCCCGCGCGCGCTCGCCGCCCAGGGCCGCTTCGAGAAGCGCCGCGGTCGGATGCGACAGTGCCGCGACATGGACGACGACATCCCTGGCATCGGCGGCAAGTGACGAGAGCCGGGCTCGCACGATTCCAGCGAGCGACTCGGGCAGGTCCACCTCCCCGGTTGCCGGATCTCCACCGCCGGACCGGAGAGTCCTGCCAATCTCAAGGGCGAAGAATGGGTTCCCGCCCGCCAGGCGATGCACCCTCCGGAGCATTGTCGGAGCCAGGTGCAGGTCCAGAGAGCTCGCCAGCAGCCGGTCGATCTCGTCGGTGCCGAGTGCAAGCACGGGCACGCGGACGACCCGATCGGCAGGCAAGTCCGCCACGATGGTTGGCGCCACCGTCGTGGCGATGGTCCGCTCGGTGACGATGACGATGATCTGGGCGCTCTCGAGGCGGCGCAGCGCGAAGCGCACGACGCCGGCCGATGACTCGTCAAGCCACTGCACGTCGTCAATCCCGAGCGCCAGCGGCTGGCTCGACGACGCGAGGCGCAAGAGCTCGAGCACGGCCAGGGAGAGGGCCAGCGGCTGCAGCGGCTCATCGACGCTGGCCCGCATGAGCGCGACGTCCAGGGCCGTCCGCTGCGGTCGGGGCAGCTCCGAGCCGGAGGTACCCACCAGGTCCCCGACCAGGTCGTTGAGTCCGGCGAACGGGAGGCGCGCCTCCGCCTCGGTCGGTCGCGTGACGATCACCCGGTACCCGCGACCGCCGGCGGCGTCCAGCGCGGCCTGCCAGATCGTGCTCTTCCCGATCCCCGCCTCGCCCTGCAGCACGAGGCCCTGCGTTCCGGGGCCGGCGTCGGCAAGGAAGGACTCGACCAGCCTCAGCTCGCCCTCGCGGCCGATCATCCTGCGTCTCTCACCCGCGGATCTTAGGGTCCCGGAGCGCGTGCGTGGCCGTGGCCAGGTCGTTGCGTATTGACAACAGGGCCTATGGTGGCAATCCACCGCGGTGCCCCGCGCCTGAATCCCCGCAACGTGCCCGGGAGCTGATCGTGGAAGCACCTCTGCCCGTCTTGGCGGTCCTGGCGACGATCGCCCTGCTGTTCTTCGCCGTGGTGCAGGTCATCGTGCTCGCGCGGCAGCGACGGGAGCTCGAGGCGCACCTGATCCGGACGCAAGCTGAGGTGAAGGCCCTCCGCCTTCGCCTCGCCGACGCAACCCGTCCACCGACGCAGTTCGCGCGCATGCGTCTCCGGGAGCGCGCGATCAGCCGATTCGGGAGGCTGCGCCGAGCGGTCCCACGCCGGAATCGGCCGCAGGACCAGGACGTCCATGTCCTCAGCCTGCTTGCGGATCCGCCTGCTGGAAGAAGGGCCGGGCGCTGACGAGCAGGATGACGGCCGACAGCACCGCGAAGATCGGTCCCGACAGCATCGGTGGCGGAGGTGGCTGTCCGGGCGCCAGACCGGCGACGACGTAGAACAGCGCCGCGCCCGCCGCCCAGCCCGGCAGGACCCACATCGTCCACCACGCCCACCGCCGATGCCGCCGATACGCGAAGACGATCACCGCCGCCGCCAGGAGGCCCAGAACGACCAGGCTGAACCCGTTCACCCGCGTGAAGAAGTCGAAGAGCCGATAGGCAGCCGCGCTCTCGGACTCGAGCTCAGCCAGCGTCAGGCCGGTGAGGCTCATCGGTATGGCGACGTCGGCCGGCGCTCCCACCAGCACATCGGTCGCCCCAAAGAGGACGACCACCACGGCCATGAACGCCAACCCCCACCAGACCTGCCCTCCATCCATCTCATCGACGTATTGAACAGGCGGGCCGCAAGCCCCAGCTGGATGAACCTCGCGTGCAGCAAAAGGTACCGGTCAGGAACGCCACTGGGTCGATACCGGCCCGACGCTGACAGACCTCACACTCGTCCTGGAATGACGCAACTCGATTTGGAGCTCGCGGCCCTCCGTGCGCGGCGGCGCAGCCCTGGCCTTTTGGCATGGTTGCGCGGCCTACGAACGTTCGATCGTCGCGCCATTCGGGACCCCGACAAGCGCGACGTGTACTGGCTCACCGTGCAGCGGCGCCTGGCCGAGAGTGACGCGGACTTCCTCCTGCGCCACGCCGACACGGAACCGCCCCATCCGCCAGCCCTGCGGCACACCATCGGGTAGGCGCAGGTCGGCGTCCGGCGTGCTCGCGGCGCACCCTAGGCTGGACGGGCGCCGACGTCGGGTGATCACCTCGCGTCGCGGAGCCGAGCTGACATGAGCCGATCGAGCTCCGCCGGATACGCGATGCCGTGCTCGGCGGCGACAGCCCCCGCCAGCTGCCGGTACAGCTCAAGCAGCGCCAGCGCCGCGTCCCGCATCGATCCGATCTCGGGTGGGGCGACGGTGGCACGCAGCGCCGCGAGCCTGTCGCCCGGGAGTGCCTCGTCGACCTTCCAGTACGGCTCGTCGTCCGCCTCGACGCCGGCCTCCAGCCGCGCGAGCGCGATGCACGTGCTGCGCAACTCCTCCAGCTGGCCGTGGGCCCACAAGATGTTGCCGCGACCGAGCGCGGTGATGACGTGGCCGACGTCGCGCCAGAACCCATGCACGAGCTGCCGCGTCTGCTCGGAGTCGGCGGGTCTCGATGGTGGCGGCGGCCGTTCACGCGCCCGGTCCTCCACGCCGCCCTTGTCGAGAAGGACCCGATACGGCCGCTCGAGCGTCAACTCGCCCTCCCGGTGGATGATCAGCTCGAGGTCCGCGCCATCGGACAGGATGACGTGCAGGTTGGCCGGGTTACCGAAATCCTCCAGGAGGAGCGACTCACCGATCGCCCGCACCAGCTCGTCCGGGCGGGCGAGGACATGCTCGTAGGCGACATCCGTGATGACCAGGCCGATGTCGAGGTCCGAGAATTCGTCGGCCGTACCCGTCGCGTGCGACCCGCAGACGAGGAGCGCCCGGATGCGATCGTCCCCCTGGACGATTGCCATGAGGCGATCGGTGAGGACGCGGAACTTGCTGAACCTCACGCCCCGTGCTCCTTCATCCACGTAGCGACGGCGCGTGGACCGGCACGCGACAACCATGCGCCCTCGACGAACCCGGCCAGGTCGTCCCGGCTCAGCTCGCCGATCCGCGACCCGCGGAGCATCACAGACGGGTGGCCGTCGAAGTGCGACGTCGTGAAGAACGGCAGGGATTCATCGGCCAGGATGGCTTCCTTCTCGAGCTCCGATTCGACCCAGAACACGATGACGTCGGTGTACCGCTCGCCCGTGTCCGGATCGACCGCGTCCGGGCGCGGGTTCCGGAAGAACAGGAAGCTGCGGCGGCTAACCTGGTAGACCGTCGGAGCGTTCCGGCCGCGGGCGCCTCCCAGGGTGACGCCCGGCAGCGCACGCACGATGTCGTGAATGTCCTCCACGGTCGCCGGCCGCGTGCCATCGGCAGCCTTCGGCCGGTCATCTCCCATGAAGGCGATGCTAGGCCACCGTGCGGCCCGCCGCGGCCTGTTCCTCCGCGTAATTGATCAGGTCGAGCTCTCCCGGCGATTGGCCCTCGGCGGTGAGCAGCGCCGCTGCCTCCGCGCGGTACTGCGTCCCGTGATTCATTGACGTGCACGAGCATCTGCCACACGGGCACGCCCTCGAAGACATACCCGATGAAGCCGTCGGTCAGGGTCGGCAGCCAGGCATCGACAGCCGCCCACTCGGCTTCCCAGCGTTCGCGCAGTTCATCGATCGTCGGCAACGGCTCGCGCTCGGGCGCGGGGCCCTCGTCGGCCCCCCGTGATTGGACCTCATCGGATGTTGCCGACCAGCCGACCGAGGATAGCCGTCAGCTGCCGACCAGACGACGACCGAACCAGAGGGACCAGACGGGATAGAACACGTACGTCCCGAGCCAACCCAGCCCGAACAGCCAAAGCCAGGCAGGCACGTCACTGAAATCATCGATGCCCATCAGCGCGCCCGGTACGGCAGCGATGCCGCCGATGACCATGGCAGCCGCCGTGACCCAAGCGAACAAACGCAGCCCGATCGACCAGTTCGCCGCCATCGGCGAGCGCGCCACCAGCGCCAGCCATGCGCCGATCAGCCCGAAGCCGATGGTCATCACGAACCCGGCGAGCAAGAAGCCGGTGGTGTCGGTGATCACTAGCCACGATCCCCACACCGCGACCGCCGCACCAATGACGGCCACGACCACTCCCACCGGACCACCCGCGCGCCCAATCAGCAGGAGGGCCAACACGGCGCTCAAGACACCGATGAGCCCGTTGCCCAGGTCGTTGATGCGCCCGAACGGCCCTTCGGCGATGAAGAAGATGAGCAGAGCGAAGAACGTGGCCAGTGTGGCGATGGCGAGCACGATCGCCACCCAGCCGGCCACGGAATCGCGAGGACCGATGCCTACCATGCGCCGATCATCTCATTCGCCGTCAGGTCGAGGGCGGCCCCGGTCGAGTCACGAGAAGGATGGCGGCGCACACGATTGCGATGACCGGCCCGGACACCATCGGTGGCGGCGGCGGCTGATCAGGCTGGACCCCGGCGACGAGGTAGAAGGCCGGTACCACGGCCGCCCAGATCGGTAGGGCCCAAAGAGTCCACCACGCCCACCGATCGCCGCGCCGGAACGGGATGAGCACGAGGACCGACAGCAGCACGCCCGACATGACGAGGCTCCAGCCGTTCACGCGGGCGCCGAAGTCGAACAGCCCGTAGGCATCCGCGCTCTCGGCTTCCAGCTCGGCGATCGTCCGGCCCGTCAGACCCTGAGGAATGCCGACATCGGCGGCGGCGCCGGAGACGATGTCAGTCACCCCGAAGAGGGCCAGCATCACGCTGACGGCGAGGAGTCCCCACCAGGAATGCCGGCGTAGCCATGACATCGCGCGAGCTTCCTCCGTTGGCTGGACGATCCGTTCGCCGATGCTACAGGGCGCGGCGTCGTACGCTTCGTGTAATGACAGGCAATCTGCGGGTGATGCTCGAGATCGGCAAGAAGCGCAGGGTCGTGGCCGGTGCCATGGATTGGCCCGGACTCGACCGATGGGGAACCTCGGAGGACGATGCGCTTGCCAAGCTGACCACCTACCTGCCCCGCTATGCCGGCGTCGCCGAACGGGCTGGCATGGCGAGTGAATACAAGCGGGCGGGAGATGCCGATGTGGTCGAGCGCGTTCCCGGGTCGAGCTCGACCGACTTCTGGGGCATCGCCCACATCCCGTCGGAGATCGAGCGGGAGGTGCTGTCGCCGCCCGAGCTCGAGCGGCGGCTCGACCTGCTCCGGGCGTGCTGGACGTACTTCGACGACACCGCGGAGCGAGCCCCAGCCGAGCTTCGTCCAGGCCCGCGCGGTGGTGGCAGGACCCGCGACGAGATCATTCGCCACGTCCACGTCAGCGAACCCGAGCAGTTGACCCGCAAGGTCGAGGTCCGCACTCCGCGCGAGGTCGTGCTCACCGCCAACGGCCGCGCGGCCCATCGCGAGGCGACCCTCGACGCCATCCGCGCATACAACGCCGAGGGCAGGATCGCTGGCCGGACGTGGCCGATCCAGTTCCTCATCCGCCGCATCGCGCACCACCTCATGGACCACGCCTGGGAGATCGAGGACCGAAGTGGCTGACGAGCCAGGCACGCCCAGCACCGTGCTTCCAGCCCCGGGCATCCCGCTGGACAAGCTGCCAAAGGCCGCGCGCACCGCGTGGCTCGCCCTTCGCGATGAGCTCCAGGACCTGCTGCAGGACGATCTCGTCGCCATGTGGGCATACGGCGGGACGACCGCCGTCGACGACCCGGCGCACAAGGCCGACCTCGATACGTACGTCCTCCTCGCGCGCCAGCCCGACGAGGCGACCGCCCGCGCGATCGCGGAGGCACAGGACGCGGTCGCGAGCCGCCACGGCGTCGAGTGGGATGCGTGGTACGTGCTCGCCGAGGCCGCGCGCAGTGCCGAACCGCCGCCCCACGCGTGGCGCGAAGGGAGCCGCGACACGTCATGGGCCGTGAATCGGGCGCACTGGCTGGCCGGACGCTACGCAAACCTCCACGGCCCTGAACCCGCCGAGCTGGTGAGCGCTCCGGCCTGGGAGGAGCTGGAGAGCGAGGTCAGCAGGGAGCTCGAGCACATCGAGCGACACGTGGTCGAAGGCGACACCGATCCGTACGAGGCGACGTACGCGATCCTGAACGGCAGCCGCATCCTCCACGCGGTCGAGACCAGGGGCGTCGCCATCTCGAAGTGGGACGCGGGCAGGTGGGCGCTCGAGCACCTGTCCGCCCGCTGGCACGCTGCGCTGAGCGCCGCCGTGCGCACCTATGAGGGTCGCCCAGGCGACGGGGATGTTGCCCTGCTGGCGGAGGAGATGGCGCCCTTCGTCGCGTACGTCAGGGAGCGCGTGCCGTCTCGCGACGACGAGGCGCAGGATGCGTTGCCCCGCTGGTCGGGCTAATAGCCGCAATCACGCGGTCACGCGGCATCCAGGAATCGGCGCACTGTTCCGCCCACGCCGGCCGGGTCGTCCCAGAACAAGTTGTGGCCCCCATCAGGGACGAGCTCGAGTCGACCGTCTGGGAGACGATCGACGAAGCGCTGCCACACGTCGGTGGTACCGGTCGGATCGGCCGTCCCGAACAGCATCAGGGTCGGCTGCGCGATGTCCGCCAGCCCAGCCGCGCCGAGGTGGACGCCGGGACGGAAGCCATCCCCCGCCGTGATCGCCTGCACCATGGCCCGTTCGTGACGCATCGACGGGGTATGGCGCTGAAAGTCCAGTCTCCATGCCAAGAAGTCGCGCATGCCGCCGCGCGCGAGGGTCGCGGCGTGCCCGAGCGCCTCGAGCTGCTTGTGGAGCATGCCCGGCTTCATCGGCGCGCGAACCATGATTGCGCCGATGGGCGACCGCAGCAGCTTGATGAACTTCGGCAGCGGCACCTCGGGATTCGGAGACCCGCCGAGGAGCACGAGCGCACCGATGCGGTTCGGAACGATGCGCGCAGCGTGGAGCCCCCAGAGGTTGCCGATCGACTGGCCAACGACGTCGACCCGGTCGATGCCAAGCTCGTCGAGCACGCCCCGGATGATCTTAGCCGCGACCTTGCCGTAGTCGGTGCGGCGGTAATCGATCGGTGAGCTCAGACCCCAGCCCGGGCGGTCGAGCACGATCGCGCGGCGGCCGGGAAGCTCGCGGATCAGCGGTGCCCAGTACGCGCCGGTCCCGGCCGAGCCGCCGATGAAGAGCACCGGGTCGCCCGGACCGGCCTCCTGGCCGGTCTCCGGGCCGGTCTCCTGGACCCGCAGCCGGACGCCCGGCTCCGAGAGGTCGATCGTTCGCTCCGTTGGCTCGAGGCCGTACGCCGTCCACAGCGTGCGCTCGGCGTGGCGGAACCGATCGGCCGCGCCGCCCGTCGATGCAGCTTGTCCTACTGCGCTGACCATCGGTCTCTCCTTCGTGCTTCGGTACAACGCACCTCATTGTGAGCACGAGCGAGCAACACACCAGACCAAAAAATGGACTGGTCAGGCCGCCGGCGAACCGCGACACTCTGGGTCATGAAGTCGTACGGCCAGTACTGTCCCATCGCCAGGGCCGCCGAGATCCTTGCCACGCGCTGGACACCGTTGATCCTTCGGAACCTCCTGCTCGGCGCGCGGACGTTCAACGAGATCGCCGACGGTGCACCGGGCATCCCGCGCAGCCTCCTCGTCTCGCGTCTGCGCGAGCTGGAGCGGACCGGGGTCATCTCACGCGATCCGCATCCGACCGGCCGAGGCTCCGTCTATGCCCTGACCTCCGCCGGCGAGGATCTGCGCGACGTCATGCTGGCCCTGGGGACATGGGGCGAGCGCTGGATGGAGCTTGCCCCCGAGCACATCGATCCCGGCGTCGTGCTCAGCTCGTGGGTGCGCTGGTACCTCGCCGTGGATCGGCTGCCTGAGGAGCGCGTCGTGGTGCGCTTCGACTTCCCGGATCGGACGCGCAAATCGAACCAGCTCTGGATCCTGTTCGATGGCCCGCGCAGCGAAGTGTGCCGCACCTTTCCCGGCTACGCCGAGGACGTGATCGTCTCCATCGACTCACGCACGCTCGCCGAATGGCACCTCGGTCGCCTGACCTGGACCGATGAGCTGCGCGCTGGACGGATCACCGTGTCCGGCGTGTCCCGCTATGCGCGCGCCCTCCCGGGATGGAACCGCCAGAGCGGATGGGCCCATCTCGAAAACGTCCGCCCCATGCGTCAGCCAACCGCCTGAGACAAACGTCGGACCGAATGGCGCGTCGGGGCTGGGTCGTTCACTCGTCCCTGATGTCGACGCCGCGCAGGCGGCGGGTCGCTGGTCCCTCGATGACACGCCCATCGGTGTCGAAGCGTGAGCCGTGGCACGGGCAGTCCCACGTCCGCTCGGCCGCGTTGAAGGCGACGATGCAGCCCAGGTGCGTGCAGCGCGCGGAGACTGCGCTCACCGTCCCATCCGTGTCGCGATAGGCGGCCACGTCGCGGCCGTGGAGGCGCACGACGGCGCCATGGCCGGGCCGGACCTCGCCGAGGCTCGGCTTCGAGCGCAGGCGGTCGCCGAAGAACCGGCGAGCGACGTTCAGGTTCTCCCGCGCGAAGGTCGGAGCGCCGACAAGCGGCCGCAGGCGCGTGGTGTCGAAAGTAGGAGCCAGGGCATGGCTGCGCCCGAGCACGCGCTCCGCGAGCAGCACGCCGGCGGCGGTGCCGTTCGTCATCCCCCACTTCCGAAACGCGGTCGCGCCCAGGATCCGATCCGTGCGCGGGTCCAGGCGGCCGATGAAGGGCAGGCCGTCCGCGGACCGGTAGTCCTGCGCCGACCACCGATGCTCCGGTTCCACCCCGAGCCGCTCGCGCGCGAAGCTCTCGAGCGCGTCGAAGCGCTGCATCGGCTCCGGCTCCTGGCCGGTCTTGTGCTCCTCGCCGGTCACGATCAGCTTCGTGCCGGCCGGGTCGGGATGGGGACGCACCGAGCGAGTCGGGGTGTCGATCGAGAGGTACATGGCGGCGATCGAGGTTCCCGGCGCGGAGGCACTCAGCGCGTACGAGCGGCTGGGCGCGGTGCGGGCGAAGAGGCCGATGCGATCCACCACCGGCAACAGCGTCGCCACGATCACTCGCTCGGATCGGACGCTGCCGTGCCCGGTGCGAACGATGCAGCGGTCGCCTTCAACCGCCACGTCGAGGACGCGCGTCGACTCGTGCACCCGGCCGCCGGCCGCGTCGAGGGCGTCGGCCAGCCCGAGGGTGTATCGGCGCGGATGAAACAACGCCTGGCCGGTCAGACGGACCGCCCCCGCGACCGGATACGGCAGCGTGACCGCCTCGGTGTACGAGGCCGGGAGACCGAGGTCACCGGCCACCTCGACCTCGCGCTCGATCTCGCCCCGCCGCTCTGCCTCCTCGGTGTATGTCACGGCGTCCATCTCGCCGAGGTCGCAGCCGATGGCCAGCTCGGTCGCCAGGCGCCGGACGGTGTCGAGCCCGAGCTGGTTGAGCTGCGCGTAGGCCCGTGCGGTCTCCCGGCCATGCCGGCGCTCGAGCTCCGAGTACACGAGGCCGTGAAGCACGGTGACCTTGGCCGTCGTGTTCCCGGTCGTCCCGGTCGCCAGCCGGCGAGCCTCGAGGAGGATGACCCGCACCCCGCCCTGGGCGGCGAGCAGCGCCGCGGTCAGGCCGGTGATGCCCCCGCCGACGACCACGAGATCCGCTTCCGCCTCACCCGATAGCGGCGGTCGCTCATCCGCCTGGCTGGTGGCGATCCAGTACGAGACGTTCGCGTTCGAGGGCGGCTCCATGCCGCACCTGATGCACGCGCCGTGCCTCGTGTCGCCCGGGAGCCCGTGAAGAGGCTCCGCGCGCGGCGACAGTCAGAAGTCGATCCGGCCATGCTGCATCAGCGCGTGCTAGCGTCTGACAGGCGATGAACAGCAGGAGTGGGGACGCGTCACGCGAGGGCGTGCCGCTGACGAACCTCGACCAGGCCCTGTTCGACGGAGCGGACGCGACGAAGCGGGACCTGGTTGAGTACCTCGACGCGGTCCGTGACCGGATCATCCCCGTGCTCGAGGACCGGCCACTGTCGGTGATCCGCGTCCATCGCGGCCAGGAAGCCTTCATGCAGAAGAACGTGCCCAAGTACACGCCGCCCTGGGTGCGCACCGTGCGGTGGTGGGCGGAGTCGTCGAAGCGGGATGTGTCATACGCGTTGTGCAACGACCGGCGGACACTGCTGTGGTTCGCCAACCAGCGCGCCATCGAGTATCACCCCGCCCTGGTCCGCGTCGATCGCCCCGATCGCATGACGCACCTGGTGCTCGACCTCGACCCACCCGACGCCGACGCGTTCGCGATGGCGGTCCGGGCCGCGAAAGCGGTTCGACAGGCGCTGACCGATGTCGGACTCACCGGGGCGGTGAAGACCAGCGGCGCCAAGGGACTGCACGTGTTCGTGCCGGTCGACGACCAGGCACCGCTCGAGGACTCGGCCGCCGCGACCCGAGCCATCGCGGCGCGGGCCGAACGCCTCGATCCCGACATCGCAACCACCGCCTTCGTCAAAGCCGAGCGTGGCGGCAAGGTGTTCGTGGACTCCACGCGGGTCGGCGGCGCCACGGTGATCGGGGCCTACAGTCCACGCGTCCGACCGGGCGTCCCCGTCTCGTTCCCGGTCGCCTGGGAGGACCTCGACGACATCGTCCCGGCCGATTTCACCGTGCACACCGCGCTCCGCCAGCTCGGCGACCG
>Ga0136633_1000768_pt1 | contig 24263 bp, 21 predicted proteins | sample AntDrymeUQ832206_2_FD_105494 | JGI IMG/M metagenome (GOLD analysis project Ga0136633, IMG submission 105494) | Polar desert sand microbial communities from Dry Valleys, Antarctica - metaG UQ83 (22.06) | ecosystem: Environmental > Terrestrial > Soil > Desert | place: Antarctica: Dry Valley...
GCGTGAGCGTGGGCGTGGGTAACGCGTACACCGCCACCGGTGCCGCCTGGCAGCACGGGCCGGCCCGCATCTACGACGAGCTGGCCGAGGTGCTCGTGGCGGCCTCACCGATCACGCTGGCGAACCGGGTTGTGCTGGACGTTGGAGCGGGCACCGGTGCCGCCAGCCGCGCCATCGCTCGAGCGGGCGGGCACCCGGTCGCGGTCGACCTCGCCCTGGGGATGCTCGCCGTCGACCGAGTCCGGCGCCCGCCGGCCACGGTCGGCGACGGACGCCACCTCCCGGTGGCCAGCCACACCTGCGGCGCTGTGGTGGCCGCCTTCTCGTACAACCACGTGCCCGACCCGCACCTCGCGCTAGTCGAGGCCGCCCGCGTGGTGATCCCCGGGGGGGCCGTGGCGGCGTCGTCCTACGCCGCCGATGACGACCACCCGGTGAAGGCCGCGGTCGACGCGGCCGCGGCCGCCGCCGGCTGGCGTCCCGAGCCCTGGTTGGCCGATCTGCGCGCTGGATCCATCCCCGTGCTGGCCACGGTGGAAGGAGCCGCGGCCGTCGCCGAACGGGCAGGCCTCGCCGCGCACACCCGCGTCATCGAGGTGCCCTTCCCACACCTCACCGGCCAGGATCTGGTGGCCTGGCGGCTCGGCATGGCCAGCCTGGCACCCTTCGTCGCCTCCCTCCCCTTCGCCCGCCGGCACGCCCTCGAGGCCGACGCGCTCGACCGGCTCGGCGATCCGCCGATGCTGGTGCGTCGCATCGTCGTCCTCACCGCGACGACCTGACTCAGCGGGTAGGGCGTCCCAGGCGGGCCAGCTCAGCCTCGATCCACTCGCCAGTTCGTGCGGCCTCCTCGCCACAGCCCTCGAGCAGGCGGGCGGCGCCGCGCTCCGCTCCGTCCCAGAGCGCCGCGCGCCCGGAGGCCGCCGCCAGCCTCGCGGTGAACCGCCAGCCCTCGAGGCGGGCCAGCTCGTCGAGGCGTGCGACGGTGGCATCGACCGCGCCCGGATCTGGGGCGGGATCGGCCAGGTGGGCCAGAACCTCGGCCTGCAGCGCCGCTCGTGGCGCGCCGCGTCGCACCGCGTCGAGGCGCACCTGCTCGGCTCGCTGCGCGGCCGTCGCCGTGTCGCCCTGAAGGAGTGCGACGCGACCCTCCAGCAGCCACCTGCGCTGCCGCTGGTGCCACGCCATCGCACCCGCTTCGTCAGGCGGCACATGGACCTGCGCGAGCCAGCTGACCGCGGAAGCCGGGTCCTCCCGCTCAATGGCCGCCAAGGCCAGGTCGAGCAGGGCATGGTGCTTGGGCTCTGAGAACCGACCCGCCCCCTCCAGCGCCGCGTGGCTGCGCGCGTCCGCCTCCTCGATCCTGCCGATGGCCCCCAGGATCCACCCGAAGCAGGTGTCGACCGCGGGGCGAAAGCGGCGGCCGGCCGGACCCAGCTCCTCGGTGGTCGTCTCCCAGATGTCGAGGGCGACCAGGGCCTCCGCCACCTTCCCCTGGATCCCAAGGGAGTACACCCGCGAGAAGAGGGCGTGCGGGATCACGAAGGGGTGACGCATGGCAGCCGCGTCCACCGCGCCACGCGCCGACAGCTCGAGCGCCTCAGACAGACGGCCCTGGTGCGCCCGTAGGGCGCCCAGCCACACCTCGCCCGTGCCCCGCACCCCCGGCACCGTGCTGCGGACGGCCGCCTCGAGGGCCTTCTCCGCCCCGGCCAGGTCGCCACGCGAGTGGCGAGCCCTCCCCGCCAGGGTCAGGCTGCTGGTGCGCCGCTCCTCGTCGCCCGCCGCGGCCTCGGCCGCCTCGGCCCACCGCAGGGCGGCATCGATGTCACGGTCGTAGTAGGCCACCCAGCCCGCCAGCTCCAGGGCGCTGGCCCCCGCCCCCCGGCGCACCGCCTCCTCAGCGTCCCGCCGCGCGGCGTCGATGTCGTTGGCCGCCAGCTCGCCGCGGGCTCGCTGCACGAGCGGGTCCCACCGTTCGGGTACGGCGGCCGGCGCCACGACCGCTGAACGCTCTGGCTCTGCCAGCAGGACCTGGTCGTGCAGCGCCTCGGTCTCGGCCGTGGGCGAGACGCCCAGGTCCTCGGCCAGCCGTGTGCGCGTGGTGACGTACGCGGCCAGAGCCGAGGCCGGCCGGCCCGAGGCGACGTGGCCCCGCATCAGCGCTCGCAGCGCCGCCTCGTCGTAGGGGTCGTAGTCGAGTCCTCCGGCTGCCAGTGCCACCGCGCCGGCGGCGTCACCGGACACCAGCGCCGCCTCCGCGGCAAGGAGCCGGGTGGCCGCCACCGACCTCGCCACCGATGCCCGCGGCCCGTCGAACCACGGCGATCCCTCCTCGGGCAGGAGCGGACCGCGCGCAAGGTCGAGCGCCAGGGTGGCGGCCAGTCGGGCGGAGAGGGCATCGCCGGTGGCCACCGCCCGCTCGGCGGCGTCGATCCCTTCCTCGAGCTCGGCGAGGTCGACCCAGTCAGGCTCCAACGCGTAGCCGGCGTCGAATCGGGGGAGCCGCTCGGACCCGATCACGCCGCGCAGTCGGCTGACGAGCACGCCCACCTGTTCAGCCGGGCGAGCCGGCAGCTCGTCGCCCCACAGCACCTCCGCCAGCACGTCGACGGCCACCGGCGAGCGGCGCGCCACGGCCAAGGCCGCCAGGAGAGTGCGCGCCTTGCGGCTCCCCACCTCGTTCGGCCGACGCCCCTCCACCAGCAGGCCGCCCAGCAGCCGGACGCGCAGGTCGCCCACACCGCAAGCGTAGGTCCACCGGCCTGCCCTGGTCCGTCTCAGCCCGTCAGGACCCAGGGCACGGTCGGGACCGCGGTGGGGTCGAAGCGCTCGAGGAGCTGGGCCATCGTGACGGCCTCACCGTCGGCCGCCAGCCCGAGGCTGACGGCCAGCCGGCTCCGCACCCCATCCGCATCAAGGCCGACCACGGCCAGGTCAGCCAGGGTGACGGCACCGTGGCGCTTGGCTAGGCGGTCACCGTCGGGTCCGAGCACGAGGGGAACGTGGGCCCACACCGGTCGGGGCAGATCAAGCAGATCGAGCAGGTGGGCCTGGCTCGGGGTGGCATCGAGCAGGTCGTCGCCCCGCACCACCTCCTCCACCCCCTGGTCGGCATCGTCCACGACGACGGCCACGTGGTACGCGGGAACGCCGTCGTTGCGCCGCAAGACGATGTCGTCGGCGGGTCGAGTGACCGCACCCCGCAGCCGGTCGACGATGCTGACCGGCTCCCCCGACGCCCGCAGCCGCAGGGCGGCCGGGCGTCCCGTTACCGAACGAGCCGCCGCCTCGTCGGCGCTGAGGAGGCGGCACGTCCCGGGGTACGTTCCCGGCAAGACGTGGGGCGCCGCGCTGGCCTCTCGCACCTCCCGCCGGCTGCAGTAGCAGGGGTAGGTGAGGCCGCGTGCGCTCAGGACCGTCAGCGCCGCCTCGTGGGCCGAGCGCCGCTTGGATTGCCACACCACCGGCTCGTCCCAGTCGAGGCCGAGTGCCACCAGATCGGCGATCTGGCCGGCCTCGTGCTCAGCCGAGCTGGTCCCCGGATCGAGGTCCTCGACCCGCAACAGGAATCGGCTGCCCTCCGCTCGGGCGAACAGCCAGGCCAACAGCGCCGTCCGCAGGTTGCCCAGGTGCAGCGCCCCCGACGGGCTGGGAGCGAACCGACCGACCGCCATACCACGATCCTCCCACCTCGGAGGTCTCCCGGCCTGTTGGCAGAATTTGTGGGGGATTCGGCATTGCTGCCAGAGCGTCGATGACGCAGGATGACCGACGTGGAGACCCGCGACGTCGTCCTCATCGTGTTCCCCGGCCTGCAGGGGCTCGACCTGATCGGCCCGGCCGAGGTGTTCGCCGCGGCCAACGAGGCGGTCGGACACGTCGCCTATCGGGCTCGAGTGGCCGCCGCCGCGCCCGGCCCGTTGCCCTCGTCGGGATCGGTCACCATCGTGGCCGACGAGGCCATCGCCACCGTGCGAACGCCCATCGACACCCTCATGGTCGTCGGCGGCGACGGCACCTCCAACGCGGTCGCCGACGCCCACCTCGTGGATCACGTGGCCCGGCTCGCCGCCGGCGCCCGGCGCGTCACCAGCGTGTGCTCGGGCACGTTCATCCTCGCCCAGGCTGGGCTGCTCGACGGCCGGCGGGCGACGACGCATTGGCGCGTCTGTGACCTGCTGGCCCGCTCCTTCCCGTCGGTCACCGTGGTGCCGGACCCGATCTTCGTGCAGGACGGCAACGTCTTCACCTCTGCCGGGGTGACGGCTGGGATGGACCTTGCCCTCGCATTGGTGGAGGACGACCTGGGGCGCGACGTGGCCCTAGCCATCGCTCGTCGCCTGGTGCTGTTCCTGCGCCGGCCGGCCAACCAGTCGCAGTTCAGCGCCACCCTCGTCGCCCAGATGGCCGAGCGAGATGGGCTGCGCGAGGCACAGCGACTCGTCGCCGACCACCCGGGCCAGGACTGCAGCGTGGCCGCCCTCGCCCGCGCCGCCGTCATGAGCGAGCGCAACTTCGCTCGCTGCTTCACGGCGGAGGTAGGCGTGACCCCGGCCCGCTACGTCGAGCGCGTGCGCATCGAGACGGCCCGCCGGCTGCTGGAGGACTCCGACGACGGCGTGGAGGCCGTCGCCGCCGCCGCCGGCTTCGGCACGGCCGAGACCATGCGCCGCACCTTCCTGCGCGCCCTGGGCACCAACCCTACCGAGTACCGCCGGCGCTTCCGCGCCGCCTGACCCAGGAGCTTCCATGGACATCGCCATCCTGCTCTTCGACCGCATCACCGCCCTCGACGCCGTCGGCCCCTACGAGGTGCTCTCTCGCCTCCCCGACGCCAACCTCACCTTCGTGGCCACCAAGGCCGGACCCAAGCGCACCGACACCGGGGCGCTGGCCCTGGTCGCCGATGCCACCCTGGCCGAGGTGCCCCACCCCGACATCCTGCTGGTGCCCGGCGGGCCCGGACAGGCCGAGGCGGAGAAGGACGAAGCCATCCTGGACTGGCTGCGCACCGCCCACGAGACAACCACTTGGACCACCTCGGTGTGCACCGGATCGCTCGTGCTCGGCGCCGCCGGTCTCCTCGAAGGGAAGCGGGCCACCACCTACTGGCTCGCCCTCGAGGAGCTGGCCCGCTACGGCGCCACGCCCACCAACGAGAGGGTGGTCATCGACGGCAAGGTGGTGACCGCCGCCGGCGTCTCATCCGGCATCGACATGGCCCTCACCCTGGCCGCTCAGATCGGCGGCGACGACCTGGCCCGGATGCTGCAGCTCGGCATCGAGTACGACCCGCAGCCGCCCTTCGACTCGGGGTCCGAAGCCAAGGCCCCTGCCCACATCGTCGACGTGTTCCGATCCAACTCGAGGTTCATCCTCGAAGGCGGCTGAGGAGCCCGCCGCCTCAGCGAGCCCCGGCGGCGGTAGCACCCATGATGCGCCCGATGTTCGCCGGATCGAAGAACTCGACGGGCGATACTGTGCCGGTGGTGACGCTGACGAAGGCGTCCATGTCGTCCTGGTTGCCGTACACGGCGCCCAGCAGCTGCTGCATCTCGGGGGGTGGCGCCTCCAGGGTCGCGAGCTGCGTCGTGAACTCGTAGAGCGGGAGCACCGACGCGTCCCGGTGCTCCTGGTACGCCGACATGGCGGCGTCGAACGAGGCGGCACCGCTGCACCACTCGTGGATGGCGGCCGAACACCGCTCGGCGTCACGGAAGGCGTCGCCGATGCCCTGCGCCGTGATCGGATCCTTGGTGTACCCGGCGTCGCCGACGAGGGCCCAGCCTGGGCCGAAGGGCTTCCGGAAGAAGTTCGGCACGGCCCCACCGTGGAAGCGGTCCTCCCGCGCCGCGCCGCGGACGCGCTCGGCGAAGGCCGGGGCCAGCTCGAGGGTCGTGAGGTAGTTGGCCTCCACGTCGGTCTTGTACGCGGAGGCCTCCGCGTAGGGCCAGCCGACGACCAGCATCGTCAGCCCGTCGTTGGTGGGCAGCGCCGCCCAGCCCCGATCGGGTCGGATGAAGATCTCCATGCCGTCGACCGGCAGGCCGCTCCAGTAGCTGTAGAAGCTCCACTGCAGCTCGGGCTTCTCGTTGTACGCCTCGGGGCGAACCGCGTTCGCCACGTGCGAGCTGCGCCCGTCGGCACCGACAACGATGCGGGCCCGCTCGACCACGGAGGCCCCACCCGCACCGTGGCCCCGGATGCCCACGACGGCGTCGCCCTCCATCTCGACGCCCTCGACAGTGAACTGCTCCCGCACCTCGGCGCCCGCCTCGGCGGCGGCGTCGACGAGGATCTTGTCGAGGACGGTGCGCCGAGGCGCGTAGGCGGTGGTGCCCACACCCTCGCTCGGCCGCGGCGTCCCGCCGATCGTGATCGGTCCGAAGTCGTACGAGTAGCGATCGATGGGCGGGCAGCCTGTGGCCACCACCTGGTCGAGAACCCCCCAGCGGTCGAGGGCCGCCACGCCCGGCGCGTGGATCATGTGCGTCGACAGGGTGTCGCTCGGGAACGAGGCACGGTCGACCACCAGCACCCGGTAGCCCTGTCGGGCCAGCAGCATCGCCGTCGGTGCGCCGGCGCAGCGCGCCCCCACCACGATCACGTCGTAGTCCTTGGCCATCAGTGGTCCTCCCAGCTCGGTGTGGGACCACCATGCGCCGCGACGACGAGGCCCGCATCCGGGAGGTCCCCTACACGGCCCCTGGTTTCGCTCGAACGGCGTAGGCCGCCGCCTCGGCCCGGCTGCGAAGCCCAAGCTTGGCCAAGACGTTACCGACATGGTGCTCGGCCGTCTTGCGGCTGATGTAGAGGCGCTCGGCGATCTCGGGGTTGGACAGGCCGTGGCCGAGCAGCTCCAGCACCTCGCCCTCCCGCTTCGTGAGCACACCGTCGCCCTTGCCCGGAGCTACCCGAGCGCCCAGTGACCGCAAGACGGCGCCGGCCGCATCCACGTCGCGCGCCGCCTGGAGGCGCTCGAAGGCTTCGAGGGCGGCGCGGGCCTCGGCCAAGGCCACCTCGGGGCGGTCGGTGCGCAGGGCGTTGGCCAACGCCAGCCGGGCATGGGCCAGCTCCATCGGCATCTGCGCCCGCTCGAACCCGGCCAGGGCCTCCCGCAGGCAGGCCGGCGGATCACCGTGGCCCGACGCCAGGCACACCCGCCCGCGGGCGAGCGCCGCCGCCGCCCGGAGGTACTCGTTGGCATGGATGGCGGCGCACCGGGCCACCTGATCGGCCGCGGCGTCCGCATCCTCGATGTCGCCGGCCGCCAGGTGGACATCCACCAGGAGGGCCAGCGTCGGCACCGCTGCTGCGCTCGCGGTGTCGATCTGCTCGAGCGATCGCTCGAGGACATCCCTCGCCCGGGAGGTCTCGCCGCGGGCCAGGAGGACAGCGGCCCAGGGTCGGCGGCCTCGACATCGCCGCCGAGCCCCACCAGGAGCTGCTCCGCCTCCTCGTACCGGCCCTGGCGGACGCGTAGATCGGCCAGGCGGACCAGGGCCCCGCTCCGCAGCCCGGATCGGCGGCCCAGGCCCCACAGCCGCACCGCTTCCGTGAGGGCGGCGTCGGCCTCGGGCCAGCGCCCAGCGGCGGTGAGCACCCCGCCGTAGTGCGTGCGACAGAAGGCCGAGACGGCCGGCAGCTTGCGCTTGGCGGCGATCGCCTCGCCGATCCGGATCCACTGATCGGCCCGGGTGACGTCATGGGCGTGCTCGCAGGCCGAGAACAGCTGGCAGAAGATCTCCTCGAGCACGCTGAAGTCGTCCACCTCCTGCCCGGCCACGGCAGCCAGCGCCTCGTCCAGCAGCAGCATCCCCTCCTCGGTCCTATCGGCATGGACGAGGCTGGCGCCGAGGTAGGCGAGCGTCACGAACTCGAGGTCGGTGTCACCGAAGCGTCGCGCCAGCTCAAGCGCCTCGCGGAAGCGCGCCTCCTTCGCGACCCGGTCGGGTTCGAACATCGCGCGGTGCTGCAAGACCCACCCGGCTTCCGCTGACTCCTCGCCATCGCCCAGCAGCGTCTGCGCCCGGGCCATCCACCCACTCGACACGGCCCAGTCTCCGACGACGGCACCGTGCATGTACGAGAGCGTCCGAGCGACGCGGACCGCGCCCAGCCGCTCGTCGACGTCACGGTGCCCCGCGTACGCCCGCTCCCACAGCTCGATCGCGGTCGGGAAGTCCAGGTCCAGATAGGCGGCGCGGGCCAGGCCCTCCACTGCCGCGCCCGACGGCGCCTCGGCCAACGCCTCCTCGAAGGCCCGCCGGGCACCGGACGCATCACCGACGCGCAGTGCCGCGGTGCCTTCCTCGATCAGCCCTCCGATCGGTCCAAGCACGCGGCGAGCATCCCACAGCCGCGGTCAGCTCAGTCTTTGGTGGCCGGATCGTCCTCGAACATCTTGAGGCCCTCCCCTACGTGGTCGTCAAGGACCTCGTCGGGACCATGCTCGTCGTTCCGGTCGAGCTTGATCGACGCCACGATGGCGACGGTCAACACAAGGGCGATCACGCCCAGGGAGGCGAAGGTGGGGATGTGGTACCACTCGGCCAGGATCATCTTCACGCCCACGAAGGCCAGGATCACGGCCAGCCCGGGCTGCAGGTAGTCGAACTTGTCCCGCAGGTCGGCCAGCAGGAAGTACAGCGCCCGCAGCCCGAGAATGGCAAAGGCGTTGGAGCTGAACACGATGAACGTGTCGCGACTCACGGCGAGGATGGCGGGGATGGAGTCGACGGCGAAGATGACGTCGCTCGTCTCGATCACCACCAGCACCGCGAACAGCGGGGTGGCCAGCTTCTTGCCGTCGATCTTCGTGAACATGGATTGGCCGTGGTACTCGCTGGTGGACGGCACCACCTTGCGCACCAGCTTCAGCACCGGGTTGTTCTCCGGGTGGATCTCCTCGTCATCGTGGCGGAGCAGCCGGATGGCCGTGACGATGAGGAAGCCACCGAACACGAACAGCATCCACTCGAAGCGCTCCAGCAGGCTGACGCCGGCGAAGATGAAGATGAAGCGGAGCACGAGAGCCCCAAACACGCCCCAGAAGAGCACCCGGAACTGGTACGCCCGCGGCACGGCGAAGTAGCTCATGATGATCGCCCACACGAACACGTTGTCGACGGAGAGGCTCTTCTCGATCAGGTAGCCGGAGATGTACTCGCCCGCCGCCTGACCACCCCACACGCCCCACACCACGAAGGTGAACGACACCCCGATCGAGATCCAGATGGCGCTCTCGACGGCTGCTTCCTTGGTGGTGATGACGTGGGCCGTCTTGTGCACGAGCAGCAGGTCGGCCACGAGGAGGACCACGACGACGGCCAGGAAGGTTGCCCAGACCCACGGCTCGACGTGGAGGTCAGCGAAGTTCTGGTCATTGCCGCCCTCGGAGGCGAGGACAGAGACGGGGATGGTCAACGCGGCAAGCACACTTGTCCTTCGGACTCCTAGTGGGGGTCAGATGCTCCCGCAAGGATGGCCTGCGCAGCGGCCAGTCGAGCAATCGGCACCCGGTACGGCGAGCACGACACGTAGTCGAGGCCCAGCCGGTGGAACAGCCTGATCGACTCGGGGTCGCCACCGTGCTCCCCGCACACGCCGACCTTAAGCCTCGGCTTCGTCGACCGGCCCCGCTCTACTGCCAGGGCCACCAGCTCCCCCACACCCTCCTGGTCGATGGTCTCGAAGGGGTTGTGGTGCAGCAGCCCCTGGGCGAGGTAGGCGGGCATCATCCGGGCCTCCACGTCGTCGCGGCTGAACCCGAAGGTCATCTGCGTGAGGTCGTTGGTGCCCAAGGAGAAGAAGTCGGCCTCTTCGGCCAGCTCGGCGGCCCGAAGGGCGGCGCGCGGCGTTTCGATCATCGTGCCGATGGAGATGGCCAGGCCCTTGGCGTCGCTCCCCGGCACGCGCGCGATGGCGTCCTCCACCCAGCTCCGGGCGAGCTGCAGCTCGTCCCGCGTGACCGTCAGGGGGATCATGATCTCGATGACAGGCGGCACCTCGGCGCTCTGGTGCAGCTCGACCGCGGCCTCCATCAGGGCCCGCACCTGCATGCCGTAGAGGCCTGGCTTGAGCACGCCGAGGCGGACACCCCGGGTGCCGAGCATCGGGTTCTGCTCCCGCCACGCCTCCGCCGCCGTCAGCAGGTCGGCCTCCTCGGCGCTCAGACCGGTGGTGGCCTGCTGCACGAGGAGCTCGTCGACCGACGGGAGGAACTCGTGCAGCGGTGGGTCGAGCAGGCGCACCGTGACCGGCCGGCCGTGCATCTCGCGCAGGATCTCGACGAAGTCGGCCTTCTGGACGATGCGGAGCTGCTCGAGGGCCGCTGCCTCCGCCTCTGGTGTGGCCGCGAGGATCATGGCCCGCACGATGGGCAGACGGTCCTCGGCGAGGAACATGTGCTCGGTGCGGCAGAGCCCGATGCCCTGGGCGCCGAAGCCGACGGCGGTCTTGGCGTCGGCACCGGTGTCGGCGTTGGCCCGCACGGCCATCTTTCCCTTTCGCAAGCGGTCGGCCCACCCAAGGATCACATCGAAGGCCGGCGGGGGCTTGGCGTCAGCCAAGGCCAGCTCGCCGAGGACCACCTCACCGGTGGTGCCGTCCAGGGAGATGACGTCGCCCTCGTTCACGGTGACGGAGCCGATGGTGAAGTGGTGGTCGGCGATCTTCAGGGCGTCGACTCCGACGACGGCCGGGATTCCCCAGCCCCGAGCCACAACCGCGGCGTGGCTGACGAGCCCGCCGCGCGCGGTGAGGATCCCCTCGGCCACCTGCATGCCGTGCACGTCCTCGGGGGAGGTCTCGTTGCGCACCAGCACGACCGCCTCGCCCCGCTCCACCGCGTCCACTGCGGCGTCGGCGGTGAAGTACGCCCGGCCCACGGCGGCCCCCGGCGACGCCGCCAGGCCGGCCGCGATCACCTGCTTCTCGCCGCCTTCGAACTGCGGATGCAGGACCTGGTCGAGGTGATCGGCGGTGATCCGCTGCACCGCCTCGACCTGAGTGATCCTCCAGCCCCGGCCCTTCTGCGTCGTCATGTCGACGGCCATGCGCAGGGCGGCGGCGCCGGTGCGCTTGCCCACGCGGGTCTGGAGCATCCAGAGCTTCCCCTGCTCGATGGTGAACTCCGTGTCGCACATGTCGTGGTAGTGCTTCTCGAGGCGAGCGAAGATCGCCAACAGCTCGCCGTGGATCTTCGGGAAGGTGCGCTGCAACCCATCGAGGTCGTCGGTATTGCGGATGCCGGCCACCACGTCCTCCCCCTGGGCGTTCACGAGAAAGTCGCCGTAGGGCGCGGGCTCGCCGGTGGACGCGTTCCGGGTAAAGCCCACCCCGGTGCCGCTCTGGTCGTCGCGGTTGCCGAACACCATCGTCTGCACGTTCACGGCGGTGCCGAGATCGTGGGGGATGCGCTCGCGCTCCCGGTACGCGATGGCCCGGGCGCCGCCCCAGCTCCGGAACACCGCCTCGATGCTGCCTCGCAGCTGGTCAGCCGGGTCTTGCGGGAACGGCCCGCCGGTCGCGTGCATCACGAGATCCTGGTAGCGCTGGCAGAGCCGCTGCAGCGACTCGGCGCTGATCCCGGCATCGTCGCTGACCCCGTCCCACTCCTTGGCCACCTCCAGCAGCCGGTCGAAGTCTTCGCCGGCCAGGTCGAGCACGATGCGGGCGTACATGGAGATGAAGCGCCGGTAGGAGTCGTAGGCGAACCGCCGGTCGCCGGTCTGAGCAGCCAAGCCCTCCACCGACTCGTCGTTGAGGCCCAGGTTCAGGACGGTGTCCATCATCCCCGGCATGGAGAACTTGGCTCCCGACCGGACGCTCACCAGCAGCGGCTCGGCGGGGTCGCCGAGTCGCTTGCCCATCGCCTTCTCCACCTTGCGGGTGGCCCGGGCCACCTCGGCGTCAAGCGAGCTGGGCCAGCCATCTTCGAGGTAGGCCCGACAGGCGTCGGTGGTGATGGTGAACCCCGGCGGCACCGGCAGGCCCAGCACCGACGTCATCTCGGCCAGGTTGGCCCCCTTGCCACCGAGCAGGTCCTTGCGGTCCATGGGGGGCTTCTTCGCGCCGTAGGCGTGGTCGAAGGCGTAGACGTGGCGCACGGCCCGCGAGCCTACGGCGGTCCGATCAAGCGATCAGACCAGAGCTGAACGCAAATGGGTGAGCAGATCGTCGATCTGCACCCGTTCCTGCGCCATGGTGTCACGGTCACGCACGGTGACGGCGCCGTCCTCCAGGCTGTCGAAGTCGACGGTGATGCAGATCGGCGTACCCACCTCGTCCTGGCGCCGGTAGCGCCGTCCGATGGCCTGTGTCTCGTCGTAGTCGCACATGAAGTGGGGGGCGAGGAGCTGGAACACCTCGCGCGCCAGCGGTGTGAGGGTGTCCTTCTTGGAGAGCGGGAGCACGGCCACCTGGTAGGGAGCGATGCGGTGGTGGAGGCGCAGGACGGTGCGGGTCTCGCCGTTCACCTCTTCCTCGGCGTAGGCGGCCATGAGGAAGGCCATCATGGTGCGGGTGGCGCCGGCGGCCGGCTCGATCACGTGGGGCACGTAGTGCTCGTTGGTGGTCTGGTCGAAGAACTCGAGCCGTTCGCCGGAGGCCTTGGCGTGCTGCGTGAGGTCGTAGTCCCCCCGGTTGGCGATGCCCTCCAGCTCGTCGAAGCCCCAGGGAAAGAGGTACTCCACGTCCGAGGTGCCTGAGGAGTAGTGCGAGAGCTCGTCGGTGTCGTGGGGGCGCAGGCGCAGCTGGTCGGCCGGGATCCCGTGCTCGAGGTACCAGTCGTAGCGCTGCTGGCACCAGTACTCGTACCACTTCTGCGCGTCGGCCGGCGGCACGAAGAACTCCATCTCCATCTGCTCGAACTCGCGCGTGCGGAACACGAAGTTCCCCGGCGTGATCTCGTTGCGGAACGACTTGCCCACCTGGGCGATGCCGAACGGCGGCTTCTTGCGCGAGGTCTCGAGCACGTTCTTGAAGTTGAGGAACATGCCCTGGGCCGTTTCGGGCCGCAGGTACACCTCGTGCCCCGCGCCCTCCACTGGCCCGGCGTGGGTCCTGAACATGAGGTTGAACTGACGGGCCTCGGTGAAGCTCTCCTTGGCCCCGCAGCTCGGACAGGTGTGCGGGTCCTCGAGCTTGTCGAGCCGGAAGCGCTCCTGGCAGACCTTGCAGTCCACGAGCGGGTCGGTGAAGTTGGCCAGGTGCCCCGACGCTTCCCACACGGGCGGCGGGCTCAGGATCGACGCGTCGAGCCCGACCACGTCGTCGCGCAGCTGCACCATCGACCGCCACCACGCGTTCTTCACGTTGCGCAGCATCAGGACACCCAAGGGCCCGTAGTCGTAGGTGGAGCGGAAGCCGCCGTAGATCTCCGCCGACGGGAACACGAAGCCGCGGCGCTTGCAGAGGTTGACGATCTTGTCGAACAGCTCGGGGTCGGGCGTGGCGGCCATGGACGGGAAGGCTACCGGTCGCCCTCGGCATCAAGACCGCCAGATGGGCTAGAACGACGCGATGGCGTACCCCGTGCAGACCGATCCCACCGCCGTCTTCGGACGCCGAGTCCTGGCGGCGCTCATCGACGCCGCTCTCGTCCTCATCCCGGTGATCATGCTCGTGACGGCGAGCTTCGAGTACTTCACCACCGAGACGCTGCAGGAGCGGGGCATCACCGGCGAGCAGTTCTGCGATCAGGTGCTCGAGGGCAACGGGGTCTGCGCCGACCTCAGCGAGATCGACTCCGTCGAGCGCGTGTACTTCAGCGACGGCCTCAGCGGCTCCGGCACCGCCTTCTACTGGATCGCCACCTTCGCCATGCTCGTCGTGCTGCAGGGGTTCACCGGCTGGACCATCGGCAAGCTCGTCACCGGCATCCGGGTGGTGCGCGAAGACGGTCGTCCGCCGGGCTTGGTGAAGGCGCTCGTGCGCTGGCTGCTATGGGTCGTCGATGCCTTCCCTTACTTCCTGCCCTTGGTCGGCTTCATCGTGGGCCTCACCACGGTTGGCCACCGCCGGGTGGGGGACATGGCGGCCAAGACCTTCGTGGTGCGCTCCTCGGCAGCCGGCTCTCCCATCGTCGTGCCAGGGCTCACGGCGCCGCCGCCCGTGGGGTCGGCCGGTGGCTGGGGCGCACCGCCGCCTACGGCCTCACCGACAGCGGCGCCTGCCGCCAACGCTCCCCAGTGGGACGAAGCCCGCGGCACCTACATCCAGTGGGACCCTTCCCATGGCGTGTGGATGCAGTGGAACGAAGGTCTCAAGACCTGGTCGCCCATCCCGAGCCAGTAAGCCGTCGCTAGCCGCGATCGAGGATGGCGACCGAGCGGAGGCGCCGCTCGAGGTGGTGCTCGAGCGAGCGGGTGGCAAGGTGCTCGACCTCGGTGGTGGCCTCCGACGGCGGCTCGTTCAGCGCCTGTCCGAGGCGACCGCCGAGGATGTCGTTGAGCAGCATCAGCGCCTCGGGTGAGATGGCCACGCCGGCGCGATGGGCGCTACAGCGGGTGCCGCCGCTGTCGAGGTCAAAGGCCACGAGGTCGACGTCGTCGTCGCACTCGATGCAGCGGTCGACCACGGGACGGAAGCCTTCGAGGGCCAGCACCTTGAGGAAGAAGCCGGGCACCACGAGCGGACCGCTGTGGCCGGCCAGAGCCCGCAAGGCGCCGAGGAGCATCCGGTAGAGGTTCGGGTTGGCCTCGCCTTCGAGGCCGAGCTGGTCGGCTGCCTCGAGGAGCGACACGGCGCGGGTGAGTCGGTCGAGGTCGTCGCGGATCGCCCGGAAGTGGTCGATGGTCTCGGCCTGGTCGATGATCTGGAGCTCGCTGCGACCCTCGTAGAACTGCAGCTGCAGGTGGGTGGGCGGCTCCAACCGGGCGCCGAAGCGGCTCTTCGTCTTCCGCACGCCCTTGGCGACGGCCCGCACCTTGCCGTGGTAGCGGGTGAGCACGCTGATGATGCGGTCGGCCTCGCCGAGCTTGTGGGTGCGGAGCACGATGCCCTCGTCCCGGTACAAGCCCATCGGCCGAGGCTATTCCTCCACGCCCCCGAATCGCCGTTCTCTGTGTTGGAACTCCCGCACGGCCTCGAAGAGGTCGCCGCGACGGAAGTCAGGCCAGAGGGTGTCGGTGAAGATGAGCTCGCTGTAGGCCATCTCCCAGAGCAGGAAGTTGGAGATGCGGTGCTCGCCCGAGGTGCGCACGACGAGATCGGGATCGGGCATGTCTGGGGCGTAGAGCCGGGACCGGATGGCTTTCTCGGTGATCTTCTCCGCCGGCCTGCCCTCGGCCACCAGGGCCTGCACGGCGTCGACGATCTCGGCTCGGCCGCCGTAGTTGAAGGCAAACGTGAGCGTCATGCGACGATTTTTGGCGGTCATGGCCTCCGTGTCGTTGATGTGCTTCTGCACCCGCTTGGGCACCCGCCAGCCCTGGCGGCCGATGAAGCGCACCCGCACGCCCTTGCCGTTGAGCTCGTCGCGTCGGGTGAGCAGCAGCCGCTCGTTGAACTGCATGAGGTAGCGGACCTCGTCGACCGGTCGCCGCCAGTTCTCGGTGGAGAAGGCGTAGACGGTGAGCCACTTGAGCCCGAGCTCGAGCCCACCCTCCACGGCGTCAAAGAGCGCTTCCTCGCCGGCGGCATGACCGTCGGTTCGCTTCAGGCCCCGTCGGGTGGCCCACCGGCCGTTGCCGTCCATCACGCAGGCCACGTGGGCGGGGATGCACGCCGGGTCGATGTCGGGGGGCAGCACGGTTCCGAACCTAGTCAGGCGGGTACGTTGCACCCGTGTTCGACATCGCGAAGTGGCGGAGGCGGTGGCCGTGGCTGAACGCAGTGATGGATGTCAACGACCGCTTCGGCGCCATCGGCGGGGGCCCGCTGGCTTCGTCCATCGCCTTGGCCGCCTTCGTCTCGCTGTTCCCACTGCTGCTCGTGATCATCGCCGTGATCGGCTTCGTTTCGTCGGGCGACTCCGGCTTTGCCTCTTCGCTCATCGGCGATCTCGGCCTGAAGGGTCGCGCGGCGGAGACGGTGCAGGACGCCATCGGGACGGCCGAGGGCAGCCGGAAGGCGGCCTCGATCGTCGGTCTCGTCGGTCTCCTCTCCTCAGGCCTCGGTGTGGTGGGATCTCTGCAGAACGCGCTGAATGCCGCGTGGCAGGTGAAGGGGCGTGGGCTGGTCGACCGCCTGGTGGCGCTGCGCTGGCTCGTCGGCGCCGGCGCCCTCTTCCTCCTCACCGCCGCCCTCGGCCCGCTGCTCCGCGTCTTGCCGGGACCGGTCAAGCCGTTCACCATCGTGCTTGGTCTTGCCCTCACCAGCGTGCTGTTCGTGTGGACGTACCATTCCCTCGGCAACAGCAGCGTGGGCTGGCGGGTGCACCTCCCCGGGGCGCTGCTCGTGGCCAGCGGCTTCGAGATCCTCAAGGTGGTCGGCTCGATCCTCGTGCCCAGGGCGGTGGCATCGTCCTCGGCTCTCTACGGCTCGCTCGGCGTCGTGTTCGCGGTACTGGCCTGGCTGCTGCTGTACGGGCGGCTCATCGTGTACGGCGCCGTGCTCAACGTGGTGCGCTACGAGAAGGGGGCCGGCACGGTGACGGTGGAGATCGAGGTTCCTCGGATCGACGGCGAGGTGCCGCTCACCACCAACCGCGGCGGCGCCGTGGACGACAAGGTGGACGCCACGGCCGACTGAGAACTCAGGGCCCGCAGAGATTCGAGGTTCAGGTCGTGGGGGACCGGGCCGATGTGACCAGGGTTGGAGATAGTCACGGGAGGGGCGGTCATGCGGGCGATAGCACTGGTTCCAGTGGGGGTGGCGGCGCCGGCGCTGTCGGGGTTGTGGGCGCTGTGCGCCTGGGAGGCCCGGCGCGCACGGAACGGCGAACGCCCGTACACCGACGCCCTGCCCGGTACGGCCTGCATCGGCGCCGCCCTCGAGGGACGAGCCGTTCGCATCACCTGGCTCGGCGACAGCCTGGCCGCCGGTCTCGGATGCGACGAGGTGACCGACACACCCGCCCACCTGTCCGCTCGCCTCTTGGAGCGGGCCGTGGACGTCACGATGCTGGCGATGCCCGGAGCTCGGGTCGGCCATGTCCTGGCCGACCAGCTGCCGCTCGTCGCGGCGGACACGGACCTCGTGATCATCTCGGTGGGGGCCAACGACGTCGCCGCCTCCGGTTCCCGCGCCGCCTATGCCGCCCAGCTCGATGATCTCCTCACGCGGCTGGCGCCGACTCCTGTGGTGCTGCTCACGCTGCCCGACATGGGAATGCCGGACCGCTTGGCTCAGCCGTTGCGCAGCCTGGCGGGCGCACGGGCCCGCTGGTTCGAGGTGGCCCGCGCCGAGGTGGCTGCCCGCCACGGCCACGTCACCTCCGTCGATGTGGCGAGCCGCCCCGTCGGCATCAGCCGTCGCGCCGGTCGCCTCCTGCTCTGCGCAGATCGCTTCCACCCCGGCCCCGAGGGCTACCGGCTGTGGGCCGAGCGCATCGCCACCGCCTGTGGCCCGCTGCTCGAGTCGTTGCCCGTCCGGTCTCACCCGGAGACCGGCGTGGGCGGTTTGGTGTCGGTCTGCGCGTAGCCTCGGCGAGATGATCGGGGAGGAGTCGAGGTGGCGACGACCGCCGCCGCCCCTCCCACCACGACGACGGTGGCGACCTCCACTCCCCCGGAACCGCCCCGGCTGTCCGTAGACCCCCTCGCTCAGTCGCTCGTTTGGGGGACCGAGGCCCACGGGGGTGCGATGCTGGCGCGATGGCTGGGGTCGAGGAGGCGGAGAGAGCGCTCGAGCGGGCCGACGAGGCTCTGGCCCGCTTCGACGTCGAGAGCGTGGTCACCCACCTGTCCGCCGCCATCCGTGGCTTCACCGCCGCCGACCGGCCATGCCAGGCAGCCATGGCCTGCGCCCGCCTCGGCGACACGATGGCCAACGCCCTCGGAAACCAGACCGCCGCCCGCGCCTGGTTCGCCCGGGCTACCCGCCTCGTCGAGGACGAGCCGGCGTGCCTGGAACAGGGCTGGGTGGCGGTGGCCGCCATGGGGTGCGACGTCGACGATCCCGACGTGCTGCTGGAGCGGGCCCTGCTGGCCCTCGACCGCGCCCGCCGCTTCGGCGACCTGAACCTCGAGACCAAGGCGCTGGCCGACGCCGGCCTGGCCCACGTGCAGGCGGGTCGGATCACCGAGGGCATGTCGTTGCTCGACGAGGCCATGGCGCTGGCCTGCGGACCGGCTGACGACGGCGGCGCGGCGTCCAGGTCCGTGTGCTCGTTCTTCACTGCCTGCTACTTCGCCGCCGATTTCGAGCGGGCCAGCACCTGGGCCGACCTGCTCCGCCAGCAGGGGCTCATCGGGCCCAAGCCGCCGGGGCCAGCATTCCTGTCCAGCCACTGTGACAGCGTGCAGGCCACGCTGCTCATGGAGCTGGGGCGCTGGAGCGACGCCGAGGCGGTCCTCCTGCAGGCGAGGACGGATTTCGAAGCGGCCATGGGGATGACCAGCTGGCACCCCGACATCGCCCTCGCCGACCTGCGCACCCGTCAGGGCCGCTACGCCGACGCCGAGGCGCTGCTGCTGGGAAAGGACCAGGCGCTCCAGGCCCTCCTCCCCCTCGCCCGCTTGCACGAGGAACGGGGCGACCACGCTCTCGCCCTGGCCACCGCCGGGCGCGGACTGCGGGCCCTGGGCGCCGACCGGCTCCGGGCCGTGGAGCTGCTCACGGTGCAGCTTGACGCCCAGCTGGCCACCGGCGATCTCGACGCCGCCGCCACCACGTGCGAGGCCCTCACCGAACGCACCCGCGGTCTCGACGTCCTGCCTCTGCGGGCCCGCTCCGATGCCGCCCTGGCGCGGTTGCTGGCTGCCAGCGGAGACGTCGACGGCGCCATCGCCGCCCTCGAGACGACCGTCGAGCAGCTCGACCCCCGGCAGCAACCGTGGCTGCGGGCGACGCTGCTGCTCGAGCTGGCCCGGCTCCGGGAGCGCTCGGGGACGGCCGCCGCCGCCAGCCGCGCCGCCTCTGCCGCCGCTGCCGCGCTGGCGACCCTCGACGTGGTGCTCCGGCCGGACGATGCCGCCCTGCTCGAGCGCCTCGGCCAGCCCGGCTCGGCCAGCAGGAGCGGCGATCGCACGGCCGAGCTGTTGCGGGACGGCTCCTGGTGGTCCGCGTCATGCGAGGGCACGAGCGTGCGCCTGCGGGACAGCAAGGGGATGCGCTACCTAGCGGAGCTGGTGGCCGCGCCGGGCACCGAGCGCCACGCCCTCGACCTGGTCGACCGCATCGAGGGCGTGGGGACGACGGATCAGCCCGACCGCCGGGCGCTGGGGAACGCCGGCGAGATCATCGACTCCCGGGCCCGCACCGCCTACCGCCATCGCATCGAGGCGCTGCGGGCCGACATCGACGATGCCCTTGACGAGGGTCGGCTCGAGGCCGCCGAGGCGCTCCAGGCCGAGCTGGACCAGCTCGTCGCGCAGCTCGCCCAGGCCTTCGGGCTCGGGGGCCGTAGCCGGGTAGCCGCGTCGGCGGCCGAGCGAGCCCGCCTCAACGTCACCCGGGCGCTGCGGGCGGCGATGGCCAAGCTGGGCGAGGCCCTGCCCGGGCCAGGGGCGGCGCTGGACCGCGGGGTCCGCACCGGCCTCTACTGCGTCTACGAACCCGCCGACGGCGAGGTGCGCTGGATCGTTCAACCCTGACTGAACGGGTCGGGCCCCGATTGAACGCCATCAGGGCATGGAACCCATGCAACCCGAAGTCAACGAGATCGCAGACGGCATCTACCGGATCTCCACCTGGATCCCCGACGTGAGCCCCGAGGGGTTCACCTTCAACCAGTTCCTCGTGCGGGGCGACGAGCCGCTGCTGTTCCACACCGGACCGAGGATGATGTTCCCGTTGATCGCCGAAGCGGTCGCCACGGTGCTCCCCGTCGAGTCCCTGCGGTGGATCACCTTCGGTCACGTGGAAGCCGACGAGTGCGGCTCGATGAACATGTGGCTCACCACCGCGCCGGGCAGCCAAGTGGCCCACGGAGCGCTCGGCTGCGACGTGTCGCTCAACGACATGTGCGACCGACCGCCCCGCGCCCTCGAGGAGGGCGAGGTCATCGACCTGGGCGGCAAGCGCCTGCGCCAGATCTCGACGCCGCACGTGCCCCATGGCTGGGAGGCGCAGGTCCTCTTCGAGGAGACGACCGGCACGCTCCTGTGCGGTGACCTCTTCTCCCAGGTGGGCTCCCCGCCAGCCCTCACCACCGATGACCTGGTCGACCCGGCCATGGCCGCCGAAGCCATGTTCCATGCCACCTGCCTCGCCCCCCACACCGCCCAGACGCTGCGGGGCCTGGGCGACCTGGACCCCTCGACGCTGGCGATCATGCACGGCTCGTCCTTCCAGGGCGACGGCAAGAAGGCCCTCTACGAGCTGGCCGCCGCCTACGAGGCGCTGACCGCCGCCTGACGAACCAGCGCCCGAAGTGGGGGCCGACGTCCGGTTTGCGCAGAGATTCGACGTTCAGGCGGCGGGGGACCGGGCCGATGTGACCAGGGTTGGAGATGGTCACGGGAGGGGCGGTCATGCGGGCGAGAGCACTGGTTCCGGTGGGGGTGGCGGCGCCGACTCCTGTGGTGCTGCTCACGCTGCCCTGATGGGTATGCCGGACCGTTTGGCTCAGCCGTTGCGCAGCCTGGCGGGCGGGCGCCCGGGCCCACCCCGGCCCCGAGGGCTACCGGCTGTGGGCCGAGCGCATCGCCACCGCCTGTGGCCCGCTGCTCGAGTCGTTACCCGTCCGGTCTCACCCGGAGACCGGCGTGGGCGGTTTGGTGTCGGTCTGCGCGTAACCTCGGCGAGATGATCGGGGAGGCGTCGAGGTGGCGACGGATCCTGGCCGCGGGAGCACTGCTCACGGTCGCCGCCTGCGGCCGCGATGCGCCCGAGACGACCCGCGAGCGGACCGTCGTCCACCGGCCTGCCCTCACCACCTCCACGACGGTCACCACAACGACCACCACCACCGCCCCCTCCACCACGACGACGGTGGCGACCCCCACTCCCCCGGCACCGTCCACCACCGCGTCGCCCCCGCCCACCCGACCGCACCCGGCGCGCGTCGTGCACGAGCAGGCGTGGGCGCCCTTCGCCGTGGTGGGTCCCGTGACGCTGCACCACCCATCCGATCGCGTCGAGGCCATCGGGTTCCACCAGTCCGGACACGACGGTGCCCAGCAGCAGATCGCCAGCGCCAGCGCGTCGCGTTGGTTCACGATGGCCTCTCGCGACCGCGACACCGGTCCCCAAGGGGCGGCCGACATCGTCATCGAACCCGACCGTGAGATCCGCGCGCCCGTCACAGGCACCGTCCTGCGAGCCGGCACCTACACCCTCTACTGCGATCACGTCGACCAGTTCGCCGTGATCGAGCCCGACGCCCGACCCGGCTGGGAGGTGAAGGTCATCCACATCGAGGGCCTCGCGCTCACGAAGGGTCAGCGGGTCGAGGCCGGCGTCACCCGCGTGGCGGCGCGAGCCCGGGTGCTGCCCTTCCCCTCCCAGGTGGAGGAGGACACGGGCCTGCCGTCATGGCCCCACGTCCACGTCGAGGTGGTCGACCCCAGCATCGACGACCGTCCCGGCCACGGCTGCCCGTAGACCCCCTCGCTCAGTCGCTCCCCGGCAGACCCGAGGAGGGTGATCCACGCTCGACCTCGGCCTTGATCGCCTCGAGGGTGGCCCGCATGCCGTTGCGATTGGTGCGGCCGCGGGCCCAGCCGAGCAGCCCCCAGTAGACTCGGAGCGGGAGCGTGGGCGTGAGCTCGAAGGACTCGGTGACTTCGGTGCCGTCGCCAGCCGGCTCCAACCGGTAGCGCCAGGTGTTCAGCGGCTTGCCAGGTGGCCCGACGCCGAAGGCGAACTCCCGGCCAGGCTCGCTCACCAGCACGGTGCAGGCCGCCCAGTAGGTGGGGCCCTTGCTGTTGCGCTTGACGTGACCGCGGAACCGGGCGCCGACGGCCGGACCGGTGGCGCCGTCGAGCCACTCCGCCTCGAAGGTCTCGGGGCTGTAGCGGCCGATCTTGGTGACGTCGCTCACCAGCTCCCAGACCCGCTCGGGTGGGGCAGCCATGTGGACGGTGACGGATCCTCGCATGGCCGCACCCTAGGGCAACGCCTTTGGGGGCCCGAGGCCCACGAGGGCGTCGACGTTGGACGCGTAGAGCAACACGTTGGTGTCGACGGTGATGCGGCAGACTTGCGGCCATGGTGCGGACGCTGGTGCTCGTGATTCACATCGCCGGGGTGGCCGCCTGGCTCGGCGCCAACTTCGTGCAGCTCGTCCTCACGGCGGTCTTGGCCATGGTGGACAAGTGGCAGGCCTGAATTCAAATACGCTGCACCTGCCCGTGCCGGACGACGCGTTGCACCCCCTCCCACCCCAGCCCTCGGGCGTGCGGTGGCCGACCGCCACCTGGCCTACCGGCCCAGCGCCCGCCGGCCTCGATGCGGTCGTTGAGGAGGTGTTCGCCGACGAGGAGCGCTACGGCACCACCTACGCCGTGGTCGTCGTGCAAGGCGGACGGCTGCTGCTCGAGCGCTACGGGGGTGAGCTCCCACACTTCGACCGGCCGCCCGAGCCGGTCGAGCGAACCACTCCCCTGCTCTCGTGGTCGATGGCCAAGTCCGTGCTCCACGCCGCGGTGGGCGTCCTCGTGGGCGAAGGGCTCCTCCACCTCGACACCCCACCCGGTGTGCCCGGATGGGACGACGGGCGCTCGGCCATCACGCTCGACCAGCTCCTCCAGATGCGCGACGGTCTGTCGTGGGCCGAGGACTACGTCGACGCCGGCGTGTCCGACGTGATCGAGATGCTCTTCGGCTCGGGCCAGGCGGACGTCGCGGGGTACGCCGAGCGTCGTCCCCTCGTCCACCCGCCGGGCACGGTCTTCAACTACTCGTCGGGAACCTCGAACATCGTGGCGGCCATCGTCGGGCGCGTGGTCGGCTCGGGTGAGCTCACCCGTCGCTTCCTGCTCGAGCGGGTGCTGCAGCCCATCGGGATGCCGACCGCCGACCCCCGGCTCGACGAGGCCGGCACCTTCGTCGGCTCGTCGTTCGTGTACGCCACGGCGCAGGACTGGGCGCGCTTCGGCACCCTCTACCTGCGCGACGGCACGTGGGACGGCGCTCGCATCCTGCCGGAGGGTTGGGTCGACCACGGTCGCACGATCCGCTCTCTCGACGAGTCAGACGGCAGCCTCTACGGCGCCCATTGGTGGATCGACCAGCTCGACACCGAGCGCGGCACCTTCCGGGCGTCGGGCTACGAGGGCCAGATGGTGGCGATCTGTCCGCCGCTCGACGCCATCGTCGTCCGCCTCGGACGGACCCTCGAGCCGCTCACTGCCAACCTCCCACCCTGGCGCAAGCGCGTGTTCGACGCCCTGGCCTGAGCCGTCGCGCTTGTACGCTTCGGGCGCCATGGACACTCCTGCTTCGGACGATGGGCTCACCGTGCTCGGCCAGACGGTCCAGCACCCGATCGACCACCTCGAGTGCTTCGACGCCCCGCCCCACGTCAACACCGTCCGGCTGACCACCCACGAGGTCATGTCGATCTGTCCGGTGACGAGGCAGCCCGACATCTCGTCGCTGGTGATCGACTACCAGCCGGACCGCAGGTGCATCGAGTCGAAGTCGCTGAAGCTGTACGTGTGGTCGTTCCGGGATCGCGAGCTGTTCTGCGAGGCACTGGCGGCGGAGATCGCGGAGGAGGTGGTGCGGGCGGCCGATCCGCACGCCGTGACGGTCACCCTCACCCAGCAGCCCCGTGGCGGGATCGTGATCGAGGCGACGGCCGCTCGTCGCAAGGGGGACTGAGACCCGGCCCGCTCAGGCGTCGGGACCTCGATAGGTGCACCCGGCGGTGCAGGTCTCCCGGACGCTGATCTGCGAGAGCAGCGGCAGGCCCGGAGCGAGGCGATCCCAGAGCCACTGGGCGATCACCTCGCTGGTGGGGTTCTCCAGGCCCGCGATCTCGTTGAGGTGGTGGTGGTCGAGCTCGGCGATGACCGGTTCAGCGGCGCGGCTGATGTCGGCGAAGTCCGCGACCCAGCCGGCGGTCGGGTCGACCTCGCCCTCGAGGTGCACCGTCACCCGGAAGGAATGACCGTGGAGGCGCGCGCACTTGTGGTCTGGCGGGACGTTGGGCAGGCGGTGCGCCGCCTCGAAGGTGAGCTCCTTGAAGATCTCCACTACGGGATCCC